>ENA-UEQX01002639-UEQX01002639.1-human-gut-metagenome-genome-assembly--contig:-NODE-2639-length-10015-cov-2.980076_pt1 | contig 10015 bp, 7 predicted proteins | sample MGYA00242952_ERZ507952 | MGnify/ENA primary metagenome ERZ507952 (study PRJEB26167, sample SAMN06115425) | human gut metagenome | host: Homo sapiens | place: China:Sichuan | collected 2015-04-07... | reverse complement strand
TGTTCGCCGAACAGGAGGGCTGACAATGGCTGAAAAAGAAATGCAGAGTGCAGATGTTTGCACCCACAAGAACAAAATAAAGACCAGCTTTGCAAAAATTTTTGTTTCAGGGACGCCTGACAGGCCGTGCTTCTCTTTTTGCCGTGAGGGAGAACCCCTTTCTTTTCTTTTATATTTCTTTTCTTTCGGGAGAGGGTGCTATATGCAGGATGTATCTATGTTGTGTGTATGTAACTATACAAGGGAGAGCACAGGAAGAGGGAGAGAAAGTTTCCACGCCCGTGGTGAGAAATAAAAGATGGCGTGTTACCGTCGGAAATAGGAAGCTCGGTTCCCCGAGCGGGGGATAAGAATGCTGTGCGATAAGGCCGAGGACGGGGGGCTTGCAGCATAAAAAAGAAAGGCGGTGGCGGCATGGCAAAAGCAGGGTGTCATCCCAAATATGCGACGGTCGAAGAAATGCAGGCCGTCATTGACCAATACTTCGAGGATTGCAAGGGCGAGCCGATCATAGGGGACGATGGTATGCCAATCCTCGACAAATTCGGGCAGCCGTTTATCATTCATCAGCGCCCACCGACGGTGACGGGGCTCGCGCTTGCGCTGGGATTTACGAGCAGGCAGGCGCTGCTGAACTATCAGGCAAAGAAAGGATTCGTTGACACGGTTACGCGCGCGAAGTCTCGCATCGAGGCTTACGCAGAGGAACGGCTCTTCGACCGAAACGGCCAGCGTGGCGCTGAATTCAGCCTGAGATACAATTTCCGCTGGGTAAATGACGAGAAGAAGGACGACAGCGGAGAGAGCGTGTGCGGTGTGGCAGAGCTTCCCGCGGTGATGCCTGTTCCGCAGGACGCGGGAGGTGATGCGAATGGCGAAGCGTAGCGTGGTATGGAAGCCGCAGCCCAAGCAAGCGCTCTTTATGAGCCGCTGGGAGGATGAGGCTCTATACGGCGGCGCGGCCGGTTAGGCGGGGGGAAATCCGATGCGTTGGTCATCGAGGCGTTGCGTCAAGTAAATATCCCGTATTACAAGGCGATCATCCTGCGAAAGACCTTCCCGCAGCTTGCCGAGCTCATTGACAAGACGCTGAACTACTATCCGCGTATCTATCCGGGCGCGCGCTACAACGGCAGCAGCCACACATGGACCTTCCCGAGCGGGGCGAAAATACTTTTCGGCTCGATGCAGTACGCAAAGGACAAGATCAAGTATCAGGGACAGGCGTATGACTTTATCGCATTCGACGAACTGACCCACTTTACGTGGGAGGAATACAGCTACCTCTTTTCCCGCAACCGACCGAACGGGCCGGGGACGCGTGTATACATCCGCAGCACGGCGAACCCCGGCGGCGTGGGGCACGGATGGGTCAAGGAACGTTTCATCACAGCAGCGCCGCCGATGAGGACCATCCGCGAGGATGCCGTCGTGCGCTTTCCAGATGGGCACGAAGAACATCGGCAGAAGAGCCGCATCTTTGTGCCGAGCACGGTATTCGACAATAAGATACTGCTCAAGAACGACGACAGCTATTTGACGCGCCTCGCGTCGATGCCGGAGGCGGAGAAGAACGCACTGCTCTACGGCGACTGGGACACATTCTCCGGGCAGGTGTTTACCGAGTGGCGCAATGACAGCGAACACTACCGCGACCGCATCCATACGCACGTCATCGCGCCGTTTCAGGTGCCGAAGGAGTGGCCAATCTGGTGCGCAATGGACTGGGGCTATTCAAGGCCGTTCGCCATCGGCTGGTTCGCGGTCGACCATGACAGGCGTCTCTACCACATCCGGGAATATTACGGCTGCACGGGCACACCGAACGAGGGCGTGAAGATGGAACCGACGGCGGTGGCCCGCGAGATGAAGCGCATTGAGGCAGAAGACCCGAACCTCAAGGGGAGGCACATCTTCCGCGTGGGCGACCCCGCCATTTGGGGCACACAGGGCACGGAGAGCATCGGCTCGCTCTTTGAGCGCGAGCGCGTCTACTTCGAGAAGGGGGATAACGCCCGCATCGACGGCAAGATGCAGATGCACAACCGATTCGCGTTTGATGAGAACGGCGTGCCGATGCTGTATATCTTCGATACGTGCAAAAATTTCATCCGCACGGTGCCAAACCTCGTTTACGACGAAAAGGACGTTGAGGACGTGAACACCGAGCAGGAGGATCATATCTACGACATGACACGCTATGTGTGCATGGAGAATCCCATTGCGGCGCGGGTAAATAAGCCGCCGAAGCCGGTCTTGTACGACCCGCTGGACATCAATACGCCGAGCTACGACAGATATGCGTGGTTCCAACACAACTGACAGGAGGGGGAGACATGGCAGGGACGAGAAAATTCCCGCAGACGCAGCAGCAGGCCGACGCGGCTGGCGCTGCTGCGATGTTGGATGCAAAGGCAGAAGCGCCGCTTGTAGGCGCATTCCGCGACAGCGACGCGGCGATGAGCAGCGGCGCAGCCATCGGCAGCAAGGAGATCGGTGACGCCGTAGAAACGCTGCAAAAGTACAAGCAGGGAAAGAGCAACTTCGAGAATCGCATCATCAGCGAGGAGCGCTGGTGGAAGCTGCGGCATTGGGAGGATATCCGACGCGGGGCGAAAGATGCGGGGGAATCGCCCGAGCCTGCGAGTGCATGGTTGTTTAACTCAATCATGAATAAGCACGCCGACGCGATGGACAATTACCCCGAGCCCGTATGCCTGCCTCGCGAGCAGAGCGACGAGGAAAGCGCGCAGACGCTCTCGTCCGTGCTGCCGGTCATCATGGAATACAACGAATTTGACAGCACATACAGCTTCGAGTGGTGGGAAAAGCTCAAACACGGTGTGGCGCTCTATGGGGTGTTTTGGGACAAGGAGAAAGACAACGGGCTCGGCGACATCGCTATCGAGGGCATTGACCCGCTGAATATCTTCTGGGAGCCGGGTATTGAGGACATCCAGAAGAGCCGCAACGTGTTTACGGTGGCGCTCGTCGACCGCGACATCATCGAGGACGAATACCCGCAGTTTGCGGATAAGCTCAGCGGCAGCAGCATTGAAACGGCGAAATACGAGTACGACGACACGGTGGACACGAGCAACAAGGTCGCCGTGATCGACTGGTATTACCGTAAGAAGACCGCAGACGGGCGAACGGTGCTGCACTACGCAAAGTTCATCGACGAGGAGCATATCATCTACGCCAGCGAAAATGACCCCGAATATGCGGATGGCGGCTTCTACGAAGATGGAGAATATCCGTTCGTGTTCGACGTGCTGTTCCCCGAAAAGGGCACACCTGCGGGATTTGGATATACAGCCATTGCAAAGGATCCGCAGCTCTACATCGACAAGCTGTGGGGCAACATCCTCGAAACTTCAATGATGGGCAGCAAGCGCCGGTATTTCGCGAGCGAAAGCCTGAACATCAACGAAGAAGAGTTCCTTGACTGGCGCAAGCCGATCATCCACGTGTCCGGCCAGATCGACGAGAGCAGGCTCCGAGAGGTAACGACGCGCCCGCTCGATTCCATCTACGCGAATATCGTGCAGATGAAGATCGACGAGATGAAGGAAACGAGCTCAAACCGCGACGTGTCCAACGGCGGCACATCCAGCGGTGCAACGGCTGCGGCGGCTATTTCTGCACTGCAGGAGGCGGGCAATAAGGCGAGCCGCGATATGATTTCGGCGTGCTACCGCGCGCAGGCGAAGATCGTGAAACTGTGCATCGAGCGCATGCGGCAGTTCTACGACGCAGCGCGCACTTTCCGCATCACGAATGAAATGCCCTACGAGTATGCGCAGATCGGCGTGAACGAGCTTGGCGATCAGGTGACGGGCGTGGACAGCCTCGGCAATGACCTGTTCCGCAGACCGGTCTTTGACATCAAGATCAAGGCACAGAAGAAGAACCCATTCTCCCGCGCAGAACAGAACGAGCGGGCGAAAGAGCTGTATTCGCTGGGATTCTTCTCCCCGGACAGGGCACAGGAAAGCATGATTGCGCTCGACATGATGGACTTTGAAGGAATCGACAAGATCAAAAGCCAGGTCAACGAGGGCGCGACGCTCTACAACGTCGTGCAGCAGCAGAGTGATCAGCTGCAAAAGGCGCTCGCGGTTATCCAGCAGCTTACGGGACAGGACATGGGCATCGGAATGGCGGGCGGCACGCAGAGCAGCGGCTCGACACGCAAGAGCGGCAGCAGCGGCGGCGGAATTGAGAGCAAGAACGCCGACGCACAGAGCGCGCAGACACCGTACATGCAGCAGCTCGCCGAACAGTCTAAGCCGAACATGGACACGGGCAGCAGCGCGGCGATGCCGGGGGTGTAAGTGCATGACGATGGTTCACATCGAGCACGAAATTGGTCGCTACATGATCCTGTGCGAAGGACATTCGGCGGACGAGAAATGCTGCAATTACATCACGGGTGTGATGTATGCCTTCGGCGGCTATGTGAAGAACATGGAAGCTGAGGGAGAGTGCGAGGTCTATGGCTTCGAGATAGACGATGGTGCGCCGCGCTTCCTCATCCACTGCGGCGGCGACGAGCGCATCGAGGCGGCATTCATCGCCGCGTGCATCGGGCTCAAGCAGCTGGAAGACCCGAGGCCGGACGCGATCTGCGTGCACGTCAAAGAGAATTAAAAAATTTTTCTCGCCCGTGGTGAGACGGAGGAAGCCGCATGTTACGCTTTAGGCGTGCGAGTGGCTTCCTCCTATTCATACGCCCGCGAGGGAGGGGCGGCGTTTTTCTTCATCTTTTCGCCGCTCTCCCCTCCCCTGCGGATGATGGGAAGCGCTGCACGGCCTACACGGAGGGCCGAATATCCGCGATTTGACAAGCAGGAGGGATACCATGAACCTCAAAACTACGCTTCGCGTGATCCTGAGTCTCTTTGATGGCGGCGCTGCCGCTGCGGGGGCCGCTGCCGGTGCATCGGGCGGCGCTGAGGGAGGCGCGAGCGCACAGGGCGAGACCACGAATGCAAGCTCTTCTCCCACCCGGAAGGGCAAAACGGGCGAATACGCCAACGTCGTGTTCGGCAAGCAGGAGACACCTGACGATACGGGGACCTCTTCTGGCGAGCCGAAGGGCGAGGGCGCGAAGATGCAGCAGCACGACGCCGGGGCTGCGGAAAAAGGCAGGGAAGACCTGAAAAAGGAGTTCCTTGACCTCGTAAACGGCAAATACAAGGACGTCTATACCGCGGAGACGCAGCGCATCATCAACCGCAGATTCGGCGAAGAGAAGGCCAAAGACCAGAAGATCGCAGATTCGCAGCCCATTATCGACACACTGATGCGCCATTATGGCGTGTCGGACGGCGATATGAGTAAGCTGCGTGCGGCTTTTGAGGGCGATGCGGCGCTCAACAGCGTGCTCTACAATGCGGAAGCGGAGAGCATGGGCATGAGCGTGGAACAGTACCGCGAGTATGCGCGGATGCAGCAGGAAAACGAAGCGCTCAAACGCCAGGAAGAAGACAGGCAGCGCCAGCAGAAAGCCGACGAGACTTATAACGACTGGATCCGTCAGGCGAGCGAGCTGGTCGGCACGGCGGACGCACCGGGCGAGTACCCTGACTTCGACCTCAAGCGCGAAGTCGCGGAGAATCCGCGTTTCATTGCGATGCTGCGTGCTGGCGTTCCTGTAAAAGACGCTTACGAGGTATCCCATTTAGGCGACATTCAGGCTCGTAGCGCGGCGAAAGCTGCGGCGGAGATGGAAAAGCGCGTGATGGACAATGTCCGCGCGAAAGGAATGCGCCCGAACGAGAATGGAACCACTTCCCAGCCGGGGGTCATTGTCAAGAGTGACCCGAGCAAATTCACGAAGGCCGACCGCGCAGAGATCGCAAGGCGCGTTCGGCGCGGCGAGCGCATCGTATTCTGATGCCCGCCTAATTTACCGACTGTAAGAAGGGAGACAAAACTCTATGAAGAAGTTCAAAGACATTTTCATTCTGCCCGTTATTCTGAGCCTGTTTGAGGGCCAGACGAACGTGACGACCGATGCCGGTCTCTCGGGCGAGATGAAGACCTACTACTGCGACACCCTGATCGACAACGCCGAACCCGAGCTGGTGCATGACCGCTTCGCGCAGAAGCGCAACATCCCCAAGGGCAAGGGCAAGGAAATCGAGTTCCGTAAGTATGATCCGCTGCCCAAGGCCTTGACGCCCATCACCGAAGGCGTGACGCCCAAGGGACGTAAGCTGTCCATGACCACGCTGACCGCGCAGGTCGACCAGTACGGCGATTTCGTCGAGATTTCCGATATCCTCGACCTGACCGCCATCGACAACAACCTGCAGGAAGCGACGGTGCTGCTCGGCTCTCAGGCGGGCCGCACGCTCGACACCATCACCCGCGAGGTCATCAACGGCGGCTCCAACGTCCAGTACGGCGAAGGTCAGGTGACGGGCCGTCATCTGCTCGTTGGCGGCGAGGCCGCGGGCAACCACTATTTCACGGTGCGCGCCGTCCGCAAGGCGGTTCGCTTCCTGAAAACCATGAACGCCCCGCGCTATGAGGGTTCTTACTGGGCCATCATTCACCCTGACTGTTCCTACGACATTCAGGATGACCCTGATTGGAAGCGCCCGCACGAGTACAAGGACACCAGCAACATCTACGACGACGAGATCGGCAAGATCGCGGGCGTCCGCTTTATCGAGACGACCGAAGCGAAGGTGTTCCACGCGGATGACCTGACTGAGGGCGCACGCGACCTGACCGTCAAGAGCGCATCCAGCAAGGTCTTGACCGTAAACGAGGCCATCACTACTGCTGACGCCGCAAAGTTGGCTGGCCGTGAGGTCGTCATCGGTGGTGCACTTCTTGAGATCGAGAGTGCCACGGCCGCGGGTGCTGGCAGCGCGACGATCACGTTGAAAGAAGCGCCTGCTGCCACCCCGACGGCGTCGACCACCATCTATCCGGGCGAAGCCGGTGCGAAGGGCCGCAACGTCTACTCCACCCTCATCATGGGCGCGGAGGCTTACGGTACGACCGAGCTGACCGGTGGTGGCCTTGAGCACATCGTCAAGCCGCTCGGCTCTGCCGGTACGGCTGACCCGCTGAACCAGCGTGCAACCGTCGGCTGGAAGGCGACCAAGGTCGCCGAACGTCTGGTTGAGGCGTATATGATTCGCGTGGAGACCACTTCTACGTTTGACGAGACCCCGCTGACCTAACCACCAAGGGGGCGGCTGTGAACGCCGCCCCCGCCACTGAAACGGAGGAAAGACCGATGAGCGAAGCAAAGAACGCCGTTGCGGCTGTGAACGCCGCCCCCGCGGGCGAGGAGTACGTCAGCGTCCGCCTGTTCAAGGACAGCGGCAAGTACAAGGATGACCTGCTGGTGTGCGTGAACGGCGAAAGCTGCCTGATTCAGCGCGGCGTGACCGTACAGGTCAAGAGAAAGTTCCTGTGGGCCATCCAGAACCAGATGAGACAGGATGCCTCGACCGCAAATCTCATCCAGACGATGAGCAGCGACTACGTTGAGAGCGCGAAGGCCCACAACGCGTAAGTGAATACGACCGCGAGACACGAAAAATGAGTTGCGACACGGCGCAGCAAGGGACGAAAAAGTCGCTCTTGCTGCGCCGTTTTCCATAAGAGAGGTGACAACATGGTTATTGAAAATGCTTACGCGCTCGAAGAGATCAAGCGCGGGCGCAGGGGCGAGAAGCAGGCACGCAAGGGCGTCTGTGACGTGCTGGGAAAGTGGCGCGAGGGCTACGGCGAGGGCGTCGCAAGCCTGATCGTGCAGCGAAACGGCGATGCGCAGCCGTATCCCGTGACGGTGACGGAAGAAGACGGCGCGCTCGTGTGGCTGGTATCGAACGTTGATACGGCGGTTGCCGGTGAGGGCGCGGCAGAGCTGCGCTACACCGTTGGCGATACCATTGTGAAGAGCCAGATATATAAAACACGCGTGCGCGAAACGCTGGAAGACAGCGGAGAGACACCGCCTCCGGCCTATCAAAGCTGGGTCGATGAGGTTTTGCAGGCGGCGGCGGATGCGGAGACGGCGGTTTCCAAGATGCCATACGTCGACGAGACCACGGGCAACTGGTTCAAGTGGGACGCTGCGGCGGGCGCTTTTGCCGACACGGGCGTTGCCGCGACCGGTCCGCAGGGCGAGGTAGGGCCCAAGGGAGATACCGGCGCGCAGGGGCCCAAGGGCGAGACTGGGGCAACCGGCCCCAAAGGCGACACGGGTGCAACCGGCGCACAGGGCCCAAAAGGCGAGACCGGCGCAACCGGTGCGACGGGTCCGCAGGGCGCGAAAGGTGACACGGGCGAGCGCGGCCCGCAGGGGGAGCAGGGCATTCAAGGCGAGACCGGCCCCGCTGGCCCGCAGGGTGCAAAGGGAGACAAGGGCGATGCCTTTACCTATTCCGACTTCACGGCGGCACAGCTCGCCGCGCTGAAAGGCGACAAGGGCAATACCGGCCCCCAAGGAGAAAAAGGTGACACCGGCGCGACCGGACCGACCGGCCCCGAAGGTCCGCGCGGCCCGCAGGGCGAACAGGGACCGCAGGGGCAGACCGGCCCGCGAGGCGAACAGGGCCCCGCAGGCCCCAAGGGGGAGACCGGCAGCGGCTTCAAGGTGCTGGGCTACTACGGCACGAAGGCTGCGCTGGATGCCGCGCAGAAAGCGACCGCAGCGGCAGGCGATGCCTACGGCGTGGGCACGGCAGAGCCCTACGACATCTACATTTTCGACGGCATTACCGGAGAGTTCGTCAACAACGGCCCGCTACAGGGCGCGAAAGGTGACACGGGGCCTGAGGGTCCGCAGGGCCCGAAAGGCGATCCCGGCGAGACTGGCCCTCAAGGCCCTGCCGGGGCGGATGGAGCCCCCGGCAAGGACGGCGCAAAGGGCGCGGACGGCCTGCCCGGGAAAGACGGCGCAGACGGTGCGCCGGGTAAGGACGGGACAAACGGACGTGACGGCGTGACGTTCACGCCGAGAATGAGCGACGACGGCGACCTGTCGTGGACGAACGACGGCGGCAAGGCGAATCCTGAGACCGTGAATCTCAAAGGCCCGAAGGGTGACACGGGCACACGGGGGCCTGCCGGTGCTAACGGCGCGAAGGGAGACACCGGCCCCGAGGGGCCAAGGGGGTTGCAGGGCAAGACTGGTCCAGCTGGTGCAGATGGCAAAACGCCGGTCAAAGGCACGGACTACTTCACACCTACCGACGTCAACGAGATCGCGGCGGAAGCGGCGAAGAAGGTCGACATTTCCGGCAAGCTGGACAAGACCGGCGACGGCAGCAACGTCACGGCGGCATTCACGGCGGCGACTACCCGCTCGAACATTGCGACGGGTGAAAAGCTCTCCGTGCTGTTCGGCAAAATCGCGAAGTGGTTCGCCGACCTCGGCACTCTGGCCTTTAAGAGCACGGTCGCCAAATCCGACCTTGCAAGCGACGTGCAGACGAGTTTAGACAAAGCTGACAGCGCTTTGCAGAGTGCGCCGGTCACGTCGGTCAACGGTAAGACGGGCGCGGTCACGATCAGTGTTCCGACTGTCCCCTCCACCACCTCTCTCCTCAAGGGCAACGGCTCGGGCGGGCTGGTGGCGGCAACGCGCGGCAGCGACTATATCGCAAGCGGCAACATCACCAAGCAGACGCTGGTTGCATCGGAGACCACGCCCACCGAGAACTACGCTATCAACTGGTACTTTCAATAAGGAGGCGCTGAGATGGCAAGTGCAAAACTCGGCACCAAAGCCGTCGGCAGTATCGTCAAACTGAACGTCAACGGTGCAGCGAAAGAGTTTATCGTCGTCCATCAGGGCAAACCGAGTTCTCTGTACGACGAATCCTGCGACGGCACTTGGTTGCTGATGAAGGACATCTTCGAGGCCACACGATGGCACAGCTCGGATGTGAACAATCTGGAGAACAGCACCATCCACAGCATACTGAACAGCACGCTCTTGAACGCGTTTGAGAGCAACATCAGGGACGCAATCAAGCAG
>ENA-UEQX01002605-UEQX01002605.1-human-gut-metagenome-genome-assembly--contig:-NODE-2605-length-10101-cov-2.903631_pt1 | contig 10101 bp, 21 predicted proteins | sample MGYA00242952_ERZ507952 | MGnify/ENA primary metagenome ERZ507952 (study PRJEB26167, sample SAMN06115425) | human gut metagenome | host: Homo sapiens | place: China:Sichuan | collected 2015-04-07... | reverse complement strand
GGTTCTCGGCCACATCCTTCGGATCGAAGATGATGGCCGTATAGAAGAAGCAGAAGAAGAAAATCAGGGCGATGAAGATCACATTATACAGAATGGAAGAAGGCGTAAACCACGAAGCCGCTGTTTTCAGCCAATCCGCGATGTCGAAGTTCGCCATCGTGGCCGGGAACAGCAACAAGCTCGACGCGAAAATGGGCGGGATAACCCCGGCCGTATTCACGCGCAGCGGCAAGTGCGTGGACTGACCGCCATACATCTTCCGCCCAACCTGGCGCTTGGCGTACTGGATGGGAATGCGCCGCTGGGCACGTTCCATGAAGACGACGCCAATGAGCACCGCAACCATCAAAATCACGAGGGCAAGAGCGATGAACAGGCTCATGTCGCCCAGCTTGATGAGCTGGAAGGACTTCACCAGAGCACCGGGAATGCCCACAACGATACCTGAAAAGATAATCAGGGAAATACCGTTGCCAATACCCTTTTCCGTAATCTGTTCGCCGAGCCACATGATGAGCACGGTACCAGCGGTCAGGGTCAGCATGGTCATGATGCGGAAGGTCCAGCCCGGTTCGAGGACGACGGGAACGCCGCCGGGGCTGTACATGGTTTCAAGGCCCACGGCGATGCCGAAGCCTTGAATGATGGTGATAAGAACCGTGCTGTAGCGCGTGTACTGGGTGATTTTACGGCGACCTGCCGCACCCTCTTCCTTGGCCATGCGCTTCAGCTCGGGGCTGACCACCTGCAGGAGTTGAAGGATGATTGAGGCCGAAATGTACGGCATGATACCGAGGGCGAACACGGAAACGTTCCGCAGGCCGCCGCCGGAAAACATGTCGAACAGACCAAACAGGGTGCCTGCCACGCTTTCAAAGAAGTGGGCGAGGGCCCCCCCGTCGACGCCCGGAACCGGGATATGCACCCCGATCCGGTACGCGCAGAGAAGGCCCAGCGTCCAGAGCAGCTTTGTACGCAGTTCAGGCGAACGGGCAAGGTTATCCGCACCACCAAGAGCCACGAGTCACCTACCCTTCCACTTCCAGTTCTTTGACTTCACCGCCAGCGGCGCGGATCTTATCCGCAGCGGACTGGCTGAACTTATGCGCTTCCACCTTGATGGCGGCGGAGAGTTCCCCTTCGCCCAGGATTTTCACCGGAGCACCGAAGGGGCAGAGGCCGCGATCGTAGATGTCATCAAGGGAGATTTCGCTCTTGCCTTCAAAGGCGGCCACGAGGCGAGCGATATTGATCACTTCGTATTCGACCTTGAAGAGATAGTTCTTGAAACCACGCTTGGGCAGACGGCGCTGAAGGGGCATCTGGCCGCCTTCAAAGCCGGGGCGGACACCGCCGCCAGCGCGGGCGTTCTGACCCTTGTTACCCTTGCCGGACGTACATCCCAAGCCGGAACCGGAACCACGGCCCACGCGCTTGCGGGACTTGCGATCTTCCGCGAAGGGATAGAGTTCGTTCAGATTCATGCTTTGGTAACCTCAACAACCAGGTGGGACACCTTGGCGATCATGCCGCGGACGGCAGGGTTATCCGGGAAGGTCTTAACCATTTCGCGGCGGCGCAGCCCGAGCGCGTCCAGAGTCTTCTTCTGGTTGGGCGTGCAGCCGATACGGCTCTTAGCGAGTTTGATCGTAATTTCAGACATGGCGCTTACTTCCTGGGGGCTTCCAGTTTCATGCCGCGGATTTCGCTCACGGCGTCCGCGCTGCGCAGGGCAGCGAGGCCGGCCATGGTGGCCCGCAGCACGTTGTGGGGGTTGTTGGTCCCGATGGCCTTCGCAAGCACATCGTTCACCCCGGCCGCTTCCATGACAGCACGCACGGCGCCACCGGCGATGATGCCGGTACCGCGGGAGGCGGGCTTGAGCATGACGCGACCAGCGCCGAACTCGCCAAGGATTTCATAGGGAAGGGTCCCTTCGATCAGGGGCACCTTCACCATGTTCTTGCGAGCATGTTCAGTGGCCTTGCGCAGGGCTTCAGGGACTTCCTGAGCCTTGCCGAGGCCGAATCCTACGTTCCCGTTACCATCGCCAACGACCATCAGGGCGCTGAAGCTGAAGCGACGACCGCCTTTCACGACTTTGGCAACCCGGTTCAGGGAGACGATCTTCTCGATGAAACCCAGTTCATTCTGTTCCATGACAGTGCTATCCTCTCCGGGTTAGAACTCGAGGCCGCCTTCGCGGGCGCCATCGGCCACGGCCTTGATCTTGCCGTGGTAGAGATATCCGTTACGGTCGAAGACCACCTTTTCGATGCTCTTCTCCTTGGCCAGACGGGCAATTTCCTTACCTACCGCTTCAGCGCCAGCCTTGTTGCAGCTGACCTTTTCCCCGCCCTTGGAGAGAACCAGGGTGGAGGTGGCGGCAAGCGTGGCGCCGGTGAGGTCGTCCACGACCTGCGCATACATGTGCAGGTTGGAGCGGAAGATCACCAGGCGAGGCCGTTCGGCCGTACCGGAAATCTTTTTGCGGATGCGGATCTTTCTGCGCTGTCTGGCTTCATTCTTGGTCATAGTGCTCATAGCGCGCCCCGATTATTTACCCTTGCCGCCGGACTTACCGGCCTTGCGCAGGATGGTTTCGGTTTCGTACTTGATGCCCTTGCCCTTATAGGGTTCAGGCTTGCGGATGCGGCGAATGCGAGCGGCCATTTCGCCCACGAGGACCTTGTCAGCGCCCATGATGGTGAGCTTCTGACCTTCGACCTTCGCGGACAGTCCAGCAGGCAGTTCCACGAGAACAGGGTGGGAGAAGCCCACCTGAAGTTCTATCACATTACCGACGCCGATGACTTCGAGGGCCTTGGAGAACCCTTTGGTCACGCCCTCGATGCAGTTGGCAAGGAGGGTGCGGCGCAGGCCGTGCTGAGCGCGGGATTCGCGCGTCTCGGCCTTGCGGGTCAGCGTGATGTGGCCGTCGGCCACTTCATAGGAAAGAAGGTCGCACACCGGGGTGGTAAGCGCAGCCTTCGCTCCCTTCACTTCAACGACATCAGCCCCAACCTTCACCTCGACACCGGAGGGAATGGCGATGGGCAGTTTTCCGATTCTCGACATGCTACACCCGCCTACCAGATTTCACACAAAAGTTCGCCGCCCACCTTCATCTGGTGAGCCTTGTCGCCAGCGAGCACCCCGTGCGAAGTGGACAGGATGCAGATGCCGAGGCCGTTCTGCACGCGGGGGATTTCGTGGGCGCCCACATACACCCGGCGGCCGGGCTTGCTCATCCGCTTCAGACCTTCAATGGCGGGTTTGCCCTTGAAGTACTTCAACTGGATGTTGATGTTGCGGTCTTCCACGGTTACGTCATCGACGTACCCTTCCTGCTTGAGGATGGCAGCAATGGCTTCCTTCATCTTCGAGCTCGGCACACTCACTTCCTTGTGCAGGGCCAAGTGCGCGTTGCGGATACGCGTCAGCATATCTGCAATAGGATCAGTCATCATCGAATGGTCTCCTTATACCCTTTCACGGTTACCAGCTGGACTTGCGAACGCCGGGAAGATCCCCGCGGAGGGCCATATTGCGGAAGCAGATACGGCACAGTCCAAACTTACGCATGTAAGCGTGGGGTCTGCCGCAGATGGGGCAGCGGTTGTAGGCGCGGCTGGAAAACTTGGGTTTCCGGGCGGCCTTTACTTCAAGAGAAGTACGCGACACTATCCTAACTCCTTACTTTCTGAAAGGCATGCCCAGCTGCTCGAGCAGGAACTTGCCTTCCTTGTCCGTGGTGGCGGTGGTCACGATGGTAATATTCATGCCCTTCGGGTTTTCGATGCGGTCGGCTTCCATTTCAGGGAAGATCGCATGTTCCTTGATCCCGAGGGTGAAGTTGCCACGGCCGTCGAAGCCACGATCCGGGATGCCGCGGAAGTCGCGCACGCGGGGCAGAGCGAAGTTCATGAGCTTGTCCAGGAAGTCCCACATGCGTTCCTTGCGGAGCGTCACGCGGCAACCGATGGGCATGCCTTCAGCAGCTCCTCGAAGGTGGTCTCGTGGGCCTTGTTCATCAGAGCCTTGGACATGGTGTAGCAGTTCAGGGGGCCCTTGGCGATCTTGTTGGCCAGCTTCATGGCCTCTTCCATCAGCTTGTTGTTCTGGCTGGCAGAACCGAGGCCGATGTTCAGCGAAATTTTGACAATCCCGGGAATCTGCATGGGAGAGCTGTACGCAAACTCCTTCTGCAATACCGGGACCACTTTCTCGCGGTAAACGTTTTCAAGACGGGTCATGGTGGTTCACCTACAGCGTTTCGTTGCACTTCTTGCAGAAGCGGATTTTCTTGCCGTCCTCCGCGTAGCGGTAGCCCACGCGGGTGGGAGCGGCGCAGGCGGGGCACACGACCATGAGGTTGGAGACGTGGATGGGCATTTCCTTATCCACGATCCCGCCGGGCTCGCGCCGATAGGGGTTGGGCTTCACGTGGCGCTTGGCCACATTGACCTTTTCCACCACAACAGAGTCATGCTTGTGAAGGACCTTCAAGACCTTGCCGATCTTGCCCTGATCCTTGCCAGCGATGACCATTACTTTGTCATCCTTGCGGATACGAAACTGTTTCATGACAATGACTCCTACAGAACCTCAGGCGCGAGGGACACGATCTTCATGAAGTTCTTGGCACGCAGTTCACGGGCCACGGGTCCGAAGATACGGGTACCCACGGGTTCGCCCTGCTTGGAAAGCAGCACGGCGGCATTGGAGTCAAACTTGATGTAGGAACCGTCAACGCGGCGCACTTCTTTCGCGGTGCGCACGATTACGGCCTGCATCACGTCGCCCTTCTTCACCTTGCTGTGGGGGATGGCTTCCTTGACGGCAACCATGATGATATCGCCCACGGTGGCGTAACGCCGATGAGAGCCGCCCAGCACCTTGATGCAGGCCACTTTCTTGGCGCCGGAGTTATCGGCAACCTGAAGCGTGGATTCAACCTGGATCATGACGTAACTCCTACACGGCCTTTTCGAGGATAGTCACCAGGTGCCAGCGCTTGTTGCGGCTCATGGGACGGAATTCCACGATTTTCACTTTATCACCGATGCCGCATTCGTTCATGGGATCATGAGCGGTAAACTTCTTGCGGCGACGCACGAACTTCTTCAGGAGCGGATGCTTCACCAGGGTCTCAACGCGAACGACGATGGTCTTGTCGTTCTTGTCGCTGACCACGGTACCGATAAGCATGCGGCCCTTGCGGTTTTCCATGGCTTGAGACATGGTGCTATTCCTTTTCCTTCAGGACGGTCAGAATCCGCGCGATGTTCTTCCGGGCGGCGGGAATGGACGAAGTCTTTTCCAGCTGAGCGGTCGTATGTTGGAAGCGCAGATTAAAAAGTTCCTGCCGCTGTTCGGCGAGTTTGGCCTTGAGCTCTTCCACGCCGAGTTCTTTCAGTTCTTTTGCTTTCATACTACAGACCCTCTCTCACCACAATCACTGTCTTGACCGGCAGCTTGTGCGCGGCGCGGGTGAGGGCTTCCTTGGCCAGCTCGAGGCTGACGCCCTTGATTTCGTACAGGATGCGGCCGGGCTTGACCGGAGCGCACCAACCCACCGGGGCGCCCTTACCGGAACCCTGACGGGTTTCGAGAGGCTTCGCGGTGACCGGATGGTCGGGGAACACGCGGATCCACACTTTCCCGCCGCGCTTGATGTGGCGCATCATGGCGATACGGGCGGCTTCAATCTGCTGGTTGGTCAGCTTTCCGTGCTCCACAGTCTTCAAACCGATATCGCCGAAGGCGATGGTGGCACCGCGGAGAGCGGGACCACGCAGGCGGCCTTTCTGCCACTTGCGGAATTTAACTCTTTTGGGAGCGAGCATTACCTTTCAACCTCTTTGTCAAGGATTTCACCTTTGTAGATCCACGCCTTGACGCCGATGATGCCGTACGTGGTACGCGCTTCGGCGAAGCCGTAATCGATGTCGGCACGCAGGGTCTGCAACGGCACGCGACCGTCGCGGTACCATTCGGTGCGGGCGATTTCCGCACCGGCGAGACGACCGGAGCAGGTCACCTTGATGCCTTCGGCACCGAACTTGCGGGCCATCGTCACCGTGCGCTTCATGGCGCGACGGAACGCGACGCGGCGTTCAAGCTGCTGAGCGATGTTTTCGGCCACCAGCTGGGAATCCACTTCAGGACGGCGGATTTCGTTCACTTCAAGAGAGAACTCGCGTCCGAACTTGGCACGCAAGTCGTTGCGAAGCTTTTCAATTTCCACGCCCTTGCGGCCAATGACGATACCGGGGCGGGCGGTGGAAAGGATGAGGCGGATCTTGCCCCCGGCGCGTTCGATCTCGATCTTGGAGATACCGGCGCTGTAGAGGAGCTTCTTCACATACTTGCGGACTTCGTGGTCTTCATACACAAAGGCAGGGTAGTCTTTCTTGCTGAACCAGCGGGACTGCCAGTTCTTGTTATACCCAAGCCGGAATCCGTACGGATGAACTTTCTGACCCATGACTTATTCCTGCCCTTCTGCGAGTATCACGGTAATGTGACTGGTACGCTTGTGGATGTTGGTGGCGCGGCCCTGGGCGCGCGGCATGAACCGCTTCCAGGTAGGGCCTTCGTTCACCAGAATTTCCTTAACGACCAGAGCATCCACGTCCATGCTGGCGTTGTGTTCCGCGTTGGCGAGGGCCGAACGGACCACACCGAGAATGACGCCGGCGGGCTTATTAGGCGTGAAGCGCAGCAGGTTCATGGCAGCCTCAACAGGCATACCCTTCACGTTGCGGGCGACCAGCCTGGTCTTGCGCGGAGAAACGCGCACGAATTTGGCAGTAGCTTTCGATTCCATGATTGGCACCCGTTATTTCTTGGCCTTGGTCTTCTTGTCGGCGGCATGGCCGTGGAAGGTGCGCGTCGGCGCGAATTCCCCAAGCTTGTGTCCCACCATGTTTTCGGTGACGAAAACGGGCAGGAACTTCTTGCCGTTGTGCACGGCAAAGGTGATTCCCACCATTTCGGGCAGGACGGTGGACCGGCGCGACCAGGTCTTCACCACACGGCGGTCGTTGGTTTCGACGGCCGTTTCCACCTTTTTCATCAGATGGTCGTCCACGAAGGGACCTTTTTTCAGTGATCTGGGCATAACAGCTCCTACTTCTGGCCGCGGCGCTTAACGATGAGACGCGACGAGGGCTTCTTCTTATCGCGGGTCTTGTAGCCCTTGGTGGGCATACCCCACGGGGAAACGGGGTGACGGCCGCCGGAGCTTCTGCCTTCACCACCGCCGAGCGGATGGTCGACCGGGTTCATGGCCACGCCGCGAACCTTGGGACGACGACCGAGCCAGCGATTACGGCCAGCCTTGCCCAGGGAGATGTTCTCGTGCTGGATGTTGCCGACCTGGCCGATGGTGGCGAGGCAGGTAGCCAGCACCTTGCGGACTTCACCGGAGGGCATACGCAACAGGGCGTACTTGCCTTCCTTGGCCACGAGCTGGGCATAGGTGCCAGCGGCGCGGCAGAACTGACCGCCGCGACCGGGGTTCAGTTCGATATTGTGCAGCACCGTACCCACAGGAATGCGGGCCATGGGAAGCGCGTTGCCGGGCTTGATGTCGGCCTTTTCGCCGGACACGATCACGTCGCCCTGCTTCACGCCCAAGGGTGCAAGGATATAGCGTTTTTCACCGTCGGCATAGTGCAGCAGCGCGATGCGGGCGGTACGGTTCGGGTCGTACTCGATATGGGCGACAGTGGCCGGGATATCGAGCTTGTTGCGCTTGAAGTCGATGATACGATACAGGCGCTTCACGCCACCGCCGCGACGGCGGCTGGTGACACGACCATGGTTGTTACGACCAGCCTTTTTGGTGAGACCTTCCGTAAGGGATTTCTCAGGCGTGGTTCTGGTGATTTCCTCAAAGTCGGAAACCGTCTGGAAGCGACGGCCCGCCGAGGTGGGTTTCAGCTTGCGCACAGCCATGTTTACACTCCCTCAAAGAACTCGATCTTTTCACCGGACGCGAGGGTCACATAGGCCTTGCGCCATCCGGGGACGCGGCTCACCTTGCGGTTCCGCACGCGTTCCGTGGGCTTACGGGTAACCACGTTCACGTCAGTCACTTTCACATTGAAGGCGGTTTCCACGGCCTTCTTGATCTCAATCTTGTTGGCGTCGGGGTGGACGAAGAAAGCAACCTGATTCGCGCCATCGCGCAGGAAGGTCGCTTTTTCGGTCACCACGGGCCGCAAGAGAATCTGCGTATGATCCATGGCCAACCTCTTATTTCAGCCGCGTTTCAACGGGTTCCACGGCGCCTTCCAGAAGCACGAGCTGCTTGTGCTTCAGGATCTCATACACACTGAGCTGATCCGGGGTGGTCAGGGTGATGCCGGGCAGGTTCCGGGAAGAAAGCACAAGATTGCGCGATTCTTCGGGAGCGATGATGAGAGCCTTGGAAAGGCCCAGATTGCCTGCGATCTTGGCGAACACCTTGGTCTTCGCTTCGGGCAGGTCAAAGCCCTTGACCACGAGCAGGTTGTCACCGGCGAGGCGCGAAGAGAGCGCCATGCGCAGGGCCAGCTTGCGGATCTTCTTGTTCACCTTAAAATCGTATTTGCGGGGCTGGGGTCCGAAAAGGATCGCGCCGCCACGCCACACGGGGGAACGGTTGGAACCGGCGCGAGCGCGGCCGGTGCCCTTCTGGCGCCACGGCTTCACGCCGCCGCCGGAAACCATCGCCCGGGTCTTGGTCGAGTGAGTGCCCGCCCGTTTGGCAGCGAGCTGAGCCCGCACCACGAGGTGGAGAATCTCCGGCCTCACAGCGACCTCGAACACTTCGGGAGTCAGGGTCAGTTCGCCCTGTTCCGTCTTGTCCTGATCGTATACTTTCACGACAGCCATTGTTTCTCTCCCTACCTACTGCTTGCGCACCAGAACGAGACCGTTCTTGGGCCCGGGCACGGAACCGCGGATAAGGATGACGTTGTCTTCCGTCCGCACGTCCACAATTTCAAGGCCCTGCACGGTTACCTGTTCGGCACCCCAGTGGCCCGCCATCTTCCTGCCCTTGAACACGTGACCGGGGAAGGTGTTGTTACCGATGGAACCACCGGAACGATGCACCTTTTCACAACCGTGCGTGTCCTTGGAGCCCTTGAAGTTCCAGCGGCGCATGACGCCCTGGTACCCCTTACCGAGACTCGTACCAGTTACTTTAATCTTGTCGCCGGCGGCGAACACGTCCGCGGTCAGCACGGCGCCCACTTCGTAAGCGGCCGGACCGTCGAGGCGGATTTCGCGAACCTTGCGGTAAAGAGCCGTTCCGGCTTTGGCAAAGTGACCCTTCATAGGCTTGGTCACATGCTTTTCCTTGGCTTCTTCGAAGGCGATCTGCAGAGCGTTGTAGCCGTCCGTTTCAGCGGTCTTGACCTGGGTAACAGGGCAAGGACCAGCCTGAACAACCGTCACAGCCACGGCAGAACCGTCTCCAGCGAAGATGCGGGTCATGCCAAGCTTGCGACCCAGAATTCCCATTTTCTCAGCCATGACATTCCTCGCTAAAGCTTGATTTCCACATCCACACCCGCAGGCAGGCTGAGCTTGCCGAGGGCGTCCACGGTCTGCTGCGTGGGTTCCAGGATGTCCATAAGCCGCTTGTGGATCCGCATTTCAAACTGTTCACGGGACTTCTTGTCCACGTGCACAGAGCGGTTCACGGTGAATTTATTGATATTGGTGGGCAGAGGAATTGGCCCTGCCACGCCCGCGCCCGTATTCCGAGCCGTATCGACGATTTCCGCCACAGCCTTGTCAAGGATGCGGTAATCGTAAGCCTTGAGCTTGATGCGGATACGATCACTGCTCACTGTCGTCATTGCGTCTACTCCGTTATCTGGCAACAATTGTCCGGTATCGTTCATAAAGAGCAACGAAACGAACCGAACCTCCACACAGCAGCCGACCTTCGAAAAGGCCGGTTCCAAAGCGTATGTACGTGAACGCTTCGGCCAACCCTGGCAAAGACCAGACGGCAGCTACGTGGGTCGCCACGAACCTTTTGGTTACGTGCAGACTTCAATTATGTACGCGGGAGATTGGGACGAGGAGGGATGGCCA
>ENA-UEQX01002598-UEQX01002598.1-human-gut-metagenome-genome-assembly--contig:-NODE-2598-length-10114-cov-8.088772_pt1 | contig 10114 bp, 9 predicted proteins | sample MGYA00242952_ERZ507952 | MGnify/ENA primary metagenome ERZ507952 (study PRJEB26167, sample SAMN06115425) | human gut metagenome | host: Homo sapiens | place: China:Sichuan | collected 2015-04-07... | reverse complement strand
GGAGTGTCCAACTACCGAACATGGGCAAAACCATACCTATGCAGTATAGCATAGTAAGCATTTGTTGTAAACTGTTTTTTTATTAATCCGGCAAATATCTTGTGACACAAATCGGATTTCTGTAATATGCATTTGAAACCTTGATTCCATCACGCTTGTTGCTGGCATGTACAATCTGTCCGTTTCCGATATAAATTGCAACATGTGAGATACTCCTTCCACTTCCGTAGAAGAATAAATCTCCCGGCTTTGCTTCAGATGCACTGATTTTTGTGCCGTATGAAGGCTGTGCTTTTGATGAATGCGGTAATGAGATTCCATACTTTCCAAGAATTCTCATTGTGAAGCCTGAGCAGTCAACTCCATTCTCAAGGCTTGTACCACCCCACACATATCTGTTTCCGACAAACTGTAACGCATACGATACAACAGATGTCCTTACATCTGATACACCGTCACCATACTTCACCTGCTCTATTGTCTTTGCTGTAGGAAGTGCCTGTGCCAGTGTCACATAATCCTGTGATATATATCCTACCGAATCATCCACACTTATCTCAACCCAGCCGTCAGCGACAGAATTAACTGTGAATGCCTCTGAATTTCCAACCTGTGAAAGCACCGCAGCCTCTGTTGACTTCTCTGCACGCACATTCAGTGTTTCAGTATTTACAGTGGCAACAGTTTTAATCTCCTGTTCTGCAATAGACTCTGCCTCATCTCCTGTTACAAGATACTGCTTGTTTACATATCCTGTCACCTTGCCTGATGTAACCTTGTACCATTCTCCGGCATCCTCAAGAAGCTCACAGGCATTGTGATTGGTAAGTATTCCTACCACTTCACTGTCTGTCGAAGCCTCCTGTCTGATATTTAAGTTTCCGCTGCTGATAACTGACATACCAAGATTTGTGTAACCACAGGTCTGTGCGGCTGTCGGTGTCTGGGATGCCTCATTTGCCTGTTCTGTCTCCTGTGCAGTATCGCCAGCCTGTGCACCCTGAGCAGATGCAGTAACAACATTGCTGTCGTTTTGCGCTACCGATACGTCAGCTCCATAATAGGTAAGAGCCGATGTAACCCCTGCTGTGAGAAGCTCTGTGGCATCTGCCGCATCTGTCAGATTAAGTGCAACACCCGCATTCACTGATCTGTTTTTATTTGCCTCTGCCTTTGTTGTCCTGGCATCCACCGTGCTGCTTGAGCTCATAGATACCGCTCCTATAATAATAGCAAACGCTACAACGCCTGCTGCCTGTCCTAATTTTAACTTGTTTTTCATATAGCCTCCGATTCATGCTATCGATAATCCACGGTTACGAGTATATCATAAATTGTTAAAATGTCAATATTTCTTTGTAACATTTCTGTAATATTTGTCATTTTTTCGTTATTTTGGGTTATTTCGCAAAAAAACAGCCACACTAGAATGTGTGACTGCCTGCATAATTGATTGTATAATTGATATCTGCACTCATCTGGCTCTTTAACGCTTCTATTGAATCAAACTTCATCTCAGGTCTTACGAACTTATGAAGCTCTACCATTATATCCTGTCCGTAAACATCCTGCCCAAAATCTATGATATATGTCTCTGCACCTATTGGATTTTTGCCCTCTATAGTAGGCTTGCATCCTATATTGGTTACACCAAGGTACCAGTTGTCCCTGACAAGAACTCTTGACATATACACTCCCTTTGGTGGAAGCAGCTTATCGTGCGGCACTGAAAGGTTGACTGTCGGAATGCCAATAGTCCTGCCCAGTGCTCTGCCATGCACTACTCTTCCTTTTATGAAAAAGGGATATCCCAGCAGTTCATTCGCCTTTTTAATATGTCCTGCCGCAATCTCCTCGCGGATATAGGTACTGCTTATATCCCTGGCTCCATCCTTTATCTTGTCCACCACAATAAGCTCGTATCCAAGCTCTCCTGCCATCGCAGAAAGCAGCCGATGGTCTCCTGCCCTGTTGTGCCCGAAACGGAAATCATCTCCGACAATGATACACTTGACATTAAGACTTTTAACTATCCATCTGACAAACGCATCCGCCTCCATCGTCATCACCTGTGGCACAAACGGACACTCTATCAGATAGTCAATACCTGATTTTTCAAACACATACTCTTTTTCATCGTTTGTGATTATAACCTTTGACTCAACGCCAAGTACCTCCGATTTGGGAGGAATGTCAAACGTAAATATGATGCGCTTGTAGCCATGCAGATTGCTCTGTTCAATTTGCTTTTCCATCAGAAATTCATGTCCTCGGTGAAGCCCGTCAAACTTTCCAAACGAGATGACGGACGGCTCCTTGACATGAAAATCCAGAGTTTTGCTTATATATTCCATAATATCTGTATACTATTCTATTCCATAAAAATCTTAACCGGCTTAAACTCACCGGTCTCATCAAGATACGAATACACACCGACAAATATGCCCTCATGATTGTATACTCTGTATCTTATATCAGAGTCAGCACTGTGTTTTAAATAATCCGTAAGCACTGCCGGAATTTTATTTCCATTTCTGACAAGCTTATCAGCATCTGAAGCAGTATGCACTGCCGGCAGATTTTCGAATACTCCGTCAACAGGCATCACCATATCAAAGCAGCCTTCATCCACCTTTGACTGAATCTGTGAAAGTGTAAGTGCATGCTCTAAGTTAAAGCCTGCTACCCTTACTCTAAGCAGTGACTTCATGCAGCCATGACAGCCCAGCCTCTCTCCGATGTCATTGCACAGCGTCCTGATATATGTGCCCTTTGAACAGTGCACCGTCATCGTAACCTCAGGCAAATCAATGCTTTCAACCTTGATATCAAACACCTCGATATCCCTGGCTTTTCTCTCTATAACCTTGCCCTCCCTGGCAAGCTCATAGAGCTTTTTCCCATTGACCTTTAAAGCCGAGTACATTGGCGGCACCTGCTTTTGTCTGCCAATAAACTGTGATATTGCATCATACACCGCCTGCTCAGTCACATTGACCTTAGCCTGATTTAAGACCTGCCCTGAAATATCCTGTGTATCTGTCTCCTGTCCTAAAAGCAGCACCGCTTTATAGACCTTGTCCTTATCTGTCAAAAGGTCACACACTCTGGTTGCCTTTCCAAGGCAGACAGGAAGGACGCCTTGCGCATCAGGATCAAGTGTACCTGTATGGCCAATCTTCTTCTGGTGGAATATGCCTCGAAGCTTTGCCACAACGTCAAAGCTTGTATAGCCCTTTTCCTTGTATACATTGATTATTCCATTAACCATCTGCCCAAGAATCTCTCCCTAAATATTATCCTTAATTGCCGTAAGGATGCGGTCTGTTGCCTCCTCAAGCGGTCCTTCAATCGTAAATCCAGCGGCCTTTACATGTCCACCGCCGCCAAATACTGACGCAACCTTTGCCACATCGTAATCACCGTTTACACGCAGGCTGCCCTTGTAGGTACCATCCTCATTTTCGTAGAGAAATACAGCAACCTTTATATCCTTTGTCACGCGCAGCTGATTTACAATACCGTCGAGATGCTTTGGAAGCACATCGTACTTCTCCATCTCAGCGCGCGATACTGCAGACAATATAACATCACCATTCAGATACAAAGCAGCATTCAAAAGTGCCTGGCCCATAATCTGGTTCTGAGCAAATGTCTTTGTATAAAATGTATCATCGATTATCCTTGAATAATCAATGCCCATCTCCATCAGAGAGCCTGCTATATCCATAGTCTTTTTTGAAGTGCATGAATACTGGAACACGCCTGTATCATGCACCATGCCTGTGTAAATACACTCTGCTATCTGTATTGTGATGCGCTCCTTCGGCAGAAGTTCGAACACAAGCTCACAGGTTGAGCTTGCATCCGGAAAGATGTAATTTGCGTCTGCAAAGGCCCCGTTTGTAACATGATGATCTATGCAAAGTGTTCTTTTTGCAGACTCAAAATACTTAGCTGCACTTCCCAGTCTGCCTGTGTCACTGCAATCACATGCTATGAACAGATCGTATACTGTATCATCCGCATAGCTGCTGTCAATCTCATCTGCTCTTTGCATAAACTTAAAGATGTTCGGGCTTGGCTCTAAATAAAGCCTTGCCTTTATATCAGGATAATAATCCTTTATGTAGTTGTATACCGCAAGTGTTGAACCGACACAGTCGCCGTCCGGTCTCACATGACCGGAAACAGCAACTGATTGTGCATCCTTTAAAATAGAATCAATCTCTGTCATAATCAATCCTCTTTGTTAATCCTCTTTGAGATTTTTTGTTACTTCATCAATCTTTTTAGACATCTCAACACCATACTCTATAGACTGGTCTATGATAAATGTAATGGCAGGTGTATTTCTTAAATTGATGTTCTTTGCGAGAGTTCTGCGTATATATCCCTCCGCTGACTTAAGTCCTGCAAGCGTATCAGCCTGTGATTTCTTGTCACCAAGCACACTGATATAAGCCTTTGCCGTCTTTAAATCAGGTGCCACCTCGACAGCAACAACACTTGTCATGGGATTGATACGCGGATCTTTTATCTCACCGCGTATGATATTTGACAGTTCACGCATTACCTCTTCGTTGATACGAATATTTTTTATGCTGTTCTTTCTCATATAATCCCGCTTTCTTTTTATATTAAACCGTAACTATCCGAATAGCTGCATTAATTCAAGATAAACAATATATGATTATCTCGGAACCTCTACCATCTTGTAAGCTTCAACGATATCGAATTCCTGAATATCATTAAATCCGTCAAATACAAGACCACACTCATAGCCTGTCTTGACCTCCTTGACGTCATCCTTGAATCTCTTGAGTGAAGCAAGGTCTCCCTCGAATATCTGCTCACCCTCTCTGCTAATTCTGACACGGCAGCCTCTCTCCATAAATCCGTCAAGCACATATGAACCTGCAATGTTTCCAACGCCTGAAGCCTTGAAAATCTGTCTGATTTCCGCATGTCCGATAACCTTCTCCTCAAATACAGGATCAAGCATACCCTTCATGGCAGCAGATACATCCTCGATTGCATTGTAGATGACCTTGTAAAGTCTGATATCTACGCCCTCACGGTCTGCTGTAGCCTTGGCAACAGGATCCGGTCTGACGTTAAAGCCAATGATGATTGCATTTGATGCTGATGCAAGGATAACATCTGACTCGTTGATGGCACCAACGCCGCCATGGATGACCTTGACCACAACCTCCTCATTTGAAAGCTTGACAAGACTCTGCTTAACAGCCTCAACTGAACCCTGTACATCTGCCTTTACGATGATATCAAGCTCCTTCATGTTGCCGGACTGAATCTGTGAGAACAGATCATCAAGTGACATCTTTGCCTTTGTATCCTCGATGAGCTTATTCTTCTCCTCTGAAATATATGTGTCAGAGAATGCCTTTGCCTCCTTCTCTGAATCACATGCCACAAATGTCTCTCCTGCTGAAGGCACACTGTTTAGTCCAAGTATCTCTACAGGTGTAGAAGGCTTAGCCTCCTTTACTCTGCGGCCCTTGTCATCAATCATGGCTCTTACCTTACCATAGCTGCTTCCGCATGCGATAGGATCTCCGACATGGAGTGTTCCTTTTTGTACAAGCACTGTGGCAACCGCACCACGGCCCTTGTCAAGCTGTGCCTCGATTACGAGACCTCTTGCATTTCTATCTGGATTAGCCTTGAGCTCAAGCACCTCTGCTGTGAGAAGAATCATCTCAAGGAGATTGTCGATACCCTCCTTAGTATGTGCAGATACAGGACAGAATATTGTGCTTCCGCCCCAATCCTCCGGGATAAGCTCATACTCTGAGAGCTCCTGCTTAACCTTGTCGATATTGGCACTTGGCTTATCTATCTTGTTGACAGCAACGATAATCTCTACACCGGCTGCCTTTGCATGGTTTATTGCCTCAACAGTCTGCGGCATTACACCATCATCTGCAGCAACAACAAGGATTGCGATATCAGTAGAGTTTGCACCACGCATACGCATTGCTGTAAATGCCTCATGTCCCGGTGTATCAAGAAATGTGATGTTCTGGCCATTGATTGATACAACAGATGCACCGATGTGCTGTGTAATACCACCGGCCTCACGGTCTGTAACACGTGTCTGTCTGATGGCATCAAGCAGTGATGTCTTACCATGATCTACGTGACCCATTACGCAGACTACAGGTGGACGAGGAACCATCTTGCTCTCATCCTCTTCATCCTCCTTGAGAAGCTCTGCAATCACATCGACTTTCTCCTCTTCCTCACATATGAAATTAAACTCTAAAGCAATCTCCTCAGCAGCTGCAAAATCAACCTCAGAGTTAACTGTTACCATCTCGCCCTTCATGAAAAGCTTCTTTACGATGGCTGAAGGCTGAACCTTCATCTTATCAGCTAAGTCCCTTATTGTAATCTTCTCCGGAAGAGAAATTGTCTTAATCTCGTTCTCATCCTCTTTTGGCTGTACCTTCGGCTGCTGTGGCTTTTTCTTGCCGCCGTGCTTCTCGAGATTGATGTAATTCTCCTGCTTCTTTCCGAGCTTATCCTGCTTCTGGCTCTGATTGTGATTATGCTTATTCTTTCTATCGTTGCCTCTGTCGCGGCTCTCCTTTCCTCTTACATCATCAGGAGCTGCAACTGCAACTGTTTCTTTTCTGAAACGATTTCTGTCATCACTTCTGCTGCCTGTTCTATCGTTATTTCTGTCATTGCTCCTGCTTCTGTCATTGCTTCTGCTTCTGTCATTATTTCTGTCAAAGCTTCTGCCACCCTCTGCAGGACGTCTGGAGTCATTTCTGAAGCCTCTGTTATTGTCTCTATTATTGTCTCTGCTGTTATCTCGGTTATTGTTGTCGCGATTGTTTGTTCTTCTATCGCTGTTTCTGTCCGTATTTCTGCTTCTGTCGGCATTTCTGTCAGTGTTTCTGTTGTTGATTCTGTCGCCATTGTCCTGACGTCTGTCGCTTCTTCTATCAGCGTCAGCCTGACGTGCCGGACGCGAATTGGTTACCTTCATATCTGCATACGGATCCGCTGTACGCTCACTTATAGGGCGCATAGCTCTCTCTCCGACAGGTCTTGGCTTAATAATGCTGTGCTGCTCAGGACGTGATGACTGATTATCGCGTCTGCCATTGCCATTCCTGCGCTGCGAACTGTTATTTCCATTATTTCCGCTGCCGTTTCCACCATTTGTTTTCCTCCCCTGCTTACTGTACTGGGCATTGAAAACTGCTGTGATGCTTGCCTTTTTCTTTGGTCTGTCGGCTGCCTTAGACTCATCCTTTTTAGGTTCTTCCTTCTTAGGTGCATCTTTTTTTACTTCTGTTTTTGCGTACTTCTTTCGCACAATTTGCTGTGCCTCATCCTCAAGACCGTTCTGCACATTTTTGACAGCAAACTGTGTGCCGTTTAATGTGTCTATGACGTCCTGCGACTTTATATTTAATTCTTTTGCAAGTTCATGAACTCTCATTTTTGCCATATATCTATTTTCCTCCATTATTCAGTTTTATTCGACTGCAGCTTTTTTATCACTGCATTTGCAAGGTTTTCATCCGTTACTGCAAGGGAAGCGCGAAACTCTTTGCCTATTGCATTCCCTAACCCCACCTTGTCACTATAAAAATAAATCGGAACCTCATAGAAAGCAGTCATATCCGAAAAATGCTTCTTTGTGTTGTCTGATGAATCATCTGCAACTATCACTAAAAATGCCTTTCCTGTCTTTACAGCTTTCTCGGTAGAAAACTCTCCGCTAACCACATTGCCTGACTTTGCTGCTAATCCCAGCATAGAAAGTACTCTATCTGTCAATTTGGTTCATCTCCTTTTCAAGCTCCTCATATACTTGTTCTGATACACTAACACCAAGGGATCGCTCAAGTGCCTTTGTCTTTTTAGCCTTTTTAAAGCATTCAAGACTCTTACATATATAAGCTCCCCTGCCGTTTTTCTTGCCGGTGTCATCGAGAATTATGTCGCCCTCCGCAGTCTTTACCACGCGAATAAGTGACTTCTTTTCCTTCATCTCCTGACAACCTACGCATTTGCGCATTGGAATCTTTTTATTTGCCATTACTGCTCATCACCACTATCTGCCGCATCATTTTCTGTACCTGCTGCTTCGTTCTCGTCAGCCTCTGTATCAAAAGCCTCTGCCTGTACATCTGCCTGTTCTGTATCAGCTAATCTCTCGTTCTCAGCAAGCTCATCATCCGAATAATCATAATCGTCATCATAATCATCCTCTTCATAATCATTCTCATAATCCATGAAGTCACCTGACTCTCTGGCCTGTGTCTCACTCTTGATATCAATCTTGAAGCCTGTAAGTCTTGCTGCAAGTCTTGCATTCTGTCCTTCCTTACCGATTGCAAGCGAAAGCTGATAATCCGGAACAACAACCTTTGCTGATTTCTCATCTGCATCTGCGATAACAGAGATAACCTTTGCAGGGCTAAGTGCGTTCTGGATAAGTATTGCCGGATTCTCATCCCATGTGATGATATCGATTTTCTCACCGCGAAGCTCATTTACGATAGCATTTACTCTGGCACCATTCATACCTACACATGCTCCTACAGGGTCTACGTTTGGATCATTTGACCATACTGCAATCTTTGTTCTGCTTCCGGCCTCACGTGAAATAGCCTTTATCTCAACTATGCCCTCTTTAACCTCTGTAACCTCTGACTCGAAAAGTCTCTTCACAAGCTCAGGGTGTGTTCTTGAAACAAGAATCTTTGGTCCCTTTGATGTGGACTTAACCTCAAGGATATATACCTTGATACGCTCTGTAGGCTTGAATACCTCACCCTTTATCTGCTCACTCTCAGTCAGAAGTGCATCTGCCTTACCTAAGTTGATGCTGACATTCTTTCCGATGTATCTTTGAACAACACCTGTCACAACATCCTTTTCCTTGCTGTTGTACTCGTCAAATATTACCTTTCTCTCCTCCTCGCGGATTTTCTGAAGGATAACATTCTTTGCGTTCTGTGTAGCAATACGTCCGAATTCCTTTGACTTAACCTCAACTCTCACGATATCTCCAAGCTGATAGTTACCGTTTACCTTGTGCGCATCTGCTAAGGAAATCTCCTCAACCGGATCCTCAACCGTATCTACAACCGTCTTCTCCTGGTAGCATGAGAAAGCACATGTCTCAGGATCTATTTCTACCTTTACATTGTCTGATTTACCAAAATGGTTCTTGCAGGCAGTCACAAGAGAGTTCTCAATTGCCTCAAGTAAAGTTTCTTTACTGATGTTTTTCTCCTGCTCTAATATATTTAACGCTTCTAATAACTCATTGCTCATTATTTTTTCCTCCTATTTGTGTTATCGTGCGCTTTAATTAAAAATCCAATGCCTGACGTATAAGCGCAATGTCACTCTTATTGAATGTAGTCTCATTGCCGTCTTCATCGGTTATTGTCACTGTATCCTTATCATAGGCTTTAAGCAGACCATAAAATTCCTTTGATTTGTTGATAGCCCTGTATGTGCGAATCTCTATCTCCTTATTCATATTGCGCACATAGTCCTTTTCCTTCTTGAGAGGTCTTCCAAGCCCCGGCGAGCTGACCTCGAAGGTGTACGAATCAGGAATATAGTCCTCTCTGTCGAGAATCTCATTCATCTGCCTTGCAACCACTTCACAGTCATCAACAGTTATGCCACCCTCCTTATCGATATATGCTCTCAGGTAGTTCACGCCGCCTTCCTTAACATACTCGACATCAACAAGCTCAAAATTCATGCTGTCAAGAATTGGTTGTATAAAGCTCTCCGTCTTTGCCTCATATACACTTGCCTTTGACATTTTATCACCTCTCTTTTTTATACTTGTAACTATTCATAATTGTTCCAAGTGGTTCTGAATAGCTGCCTGATGTTTATAAACGTGAATTGAGAGAGGACTTTTGCCCTCTCTCAATCTAGTCAACGTTGTTATCATAGGTATAATAGCACTATCAGAAAAAAAAATCAAGTTTTTTTAAAAAAGTACTTGCTTTTTTTGAAACTCCATGATAGTATAATACACGGTTCGTTGGTCAAGCGGTTAAGACGCCGCCCTCTCACGGCGGAAACACGGGTTCGATTC
>ENA-UEQX01002592-UEQX01002592.1-human-gut-metagenome-genome-assembly--contig:-NODE-2592-length-10131-cov-2.611796_pt1 | contig 10131 bp, 7 predicted proteins | sample MGYA00242952_ERZ507952 | MGnify/ENA primary metagenome ERZ507952 (study PRJEB26167, sample SAMN06115425) | human gut metagenome | host: Homo sapiens | place: China:Sichuan | collected 2015-04-07... | reverse complement strand
AAAACGGATAAACAAAGGCTCTCCGGCTTGTATGCACGTGCCGGGGAACCTTTTTTTGCGTTCTTCCACCGGGGGTGGAGTCATTTCCACGCACCGTGCCTTGCCAAATGAGCGCTCTGCTGTCTATACTGGAGTTGCCCCCCGGGCAGAAAGGATGATTGTGTGAAACGGATTTTAGCTCTCTTACTTTGTGTGGTATCGGTATTGGCACTGTGCGCTTGCAGCAAGGCAAATACTGCCCAACCGGCAGGCGCTCGGTTTGACAAGCCACTGCAGCAGCAGACGGAGAACCAACTCCAGCCCCAAAGCAATATTTACCTGACGGCGGATACATTCTATTATGCCACGGAGGATACCGATGAGCGGAACACCTTTGGCACGCCCCAAAAGCTGATGGCCTATGACCTGCTGACCGGCAAGACCCGCACGGTGCTGGACGGGGTGAGCGATATTGCGCAGATGTGCCGCATAGGCAACACCCTGTATTTTACCTGCTATACTTATACTGACACGGACAAAACCCAGTGGGGCTTTTGTCTGTATGCTTACGATATAAACAAGGATTGGCCAGCATGCATTTACGCCACGCCCAATACCGGTGAGGGGGTGGCGTTGGCCCCTTTCGGGTACACGATGTTCTACCTGTGCAACACGCGGGACCAGGACGGTATGAGCGCAGACGAAAGCGGCAAAGGTGAGCTGCACGCCTGCACAGCCGCAGAGGACAAGGTGCTGCAATCCGGTCTGGAGACGGATCGTGCCTACTTCTATGATTGGTCGGACAGCGCGGCGTACCTGCTGACCAACAACGGCGGTATGGATTCGTGCTATCATCTGGACTACAAGGGCAAAATGACTCCCACCAACCACCGGCCAAAGACAGAGCCGCAGGAAGAAAATGCCGAACCCTCGGAAAAACCGGTGATTGTGGCGGATTATCAAAATTATTTCATAGAGATCACCTGTACTGTACCCAAAAAGCCGGGAGACAGCGACTGTGGCTATCGTTATATTGCCCGGTATGTGCTCAAGGAAAAAGCCACCGGCAAGTCTTATGCCCTGTGCAGCGGCAGCTACTGGTATTATTACATCTAAAACGACGGTTGTCCCCTTTTGTCGCTTTTGTGCAAAATTGACAAATAATGCTTGCGCTGCGATGATAAAACTGGTAATATAGAAAGGTAAAGGGGGATTTCTATGTCCAGTCAAGTGCGTACATATACGGCTAAGGAACGGAATATGTACCTGGTGGGTATGATGGGTCAGAATATGATCTATAATATCATCGGCACCGGGCTGTATTTCTATTTTCAGTCGGTGATTTTTATTCCGGCAATGGCCATCAGTATCTTTATGGCCGTGGCGCGGGTGTGGGACGCCATTAACGACCCAATGATGGGCACCTTTGTGGACCGCACCAATACCAAGTGGGGCAAGTGCCGACCGTATTTGCTGTTTTCACCGGCCGTTATTATGGTGATCACCATACTGACCTTCTGTAACGGTATGTATAGCTCTGCCAACACCCCGGGCAAGAATGCCCTGATCGTGGGCTGGGCTGCCGTGTCTTATATCCTGTGGGGTATGTGCTACACGGTAGGGGATATTCCCTTGTGGGGCGTGACCTCCCGTATGACAGAGGTGGAGAAGGACCGGGCGTCCATTCTCTCCTTTGCCCGTATTGCAGCGGGCCTGGGCGGCGGCGTGGTGCTGCTGACCATCAATCCGCTGTCTCAGGCGCTGGGGCAAAAGTTGGAGTCCGCTGCCGGTTCTGCACTGAAGGGCCAGCAAATGGGCTTTATCATCGTGGCGGTGATCTTAACGGTGATCGGCTGTGGTATGTTCCAGATGACCGGTGTTTTTGTGCGGGAGCGTGTGCCCTCTGCGGAGCAGAAGTTCGGGTTTAAGGAGAACTTTAAGATCATGTGGGGCAACAAGCCCTTCCGCAACCAGCTGATTAGCGGTGTGTTGCGCTCGCCCATTCAGATTTTGCTGTCTGTTGCCATGACCCTGATGTCTTATTACTACGGCAACTACTTTGGCGATTATATGCTCTATATGATCATTTTCGGCGGCGCTATTTTTGGCGGTCAGTTTATCGCCATGGCGCTGGTGCCCAAGCTGACGGAGAAACACGACAAGACCCGTATGCTCATCGGCTCTACCATTATGGGCGCCGTTCCCTTTGCCCTGATCTACCCGGTGTACCTGCTGGCGCCCCGGGATCTGGATCAGCCGCTGTGGGTGGCAATCCTGTTTGTGGTCTTTGCCCTGGCAGGCGGCGGCATGGGCGCTTTGAATGTGCTCCAGTCCGTGATGATCGCCGATGCGGTGGACTATGAGGAGTACCACAAGGGCTATCGGCCGGACGGTGTGTTCTTCTCCGGCCAGTCTTTTATTACCAAGCTGTCCGCCGGGATCAGCTCCATTATTCAGGGCGTCGGCTACTCCATCGTGGGCTTTAGCGGCGACAATGTAAGCGCCTGCAACGAGGCTCTGCGTGCCGGTGCGTCCTTTAAGGATCAGTTTCCCCAGTATGCGGGGATGATGTTCTTCCTGTGTTCGATCCCGCCGGCTATCGGTCTGTTTTTGTCCATCATTCCGCTGCGTCACTACGGTATGACAGACGAGGAGCACCGCACCATTTTGGAAGCGCTGGTGCAGCGCCGTAATGCCCAGGCAGAAGAAACCGCAGATAACTGATGAAACCAATAAAGCCTGAGGGCTGCGCGGCTCTCAGGCTTTTGCTATATTCGGAGGCATTATGACCATTCGACCCTATCGCCCGGCGGACCGGGACCGGCTGCGCCAAATTTGCCGGGAGACGGCGGCTAAGCCGTTTCAAAGAACCGGGCGCACCTTAGAGGCGGTAACGCTGATTTATAACGACTATTTTACTGCTTATGAGCCGGGTCATATTTTTGTGCTGGCGGACGAAAGCGATCAGGCGGTGGGGTACATTCTCTGTGCTACGGACTACCGGGGTTTTGTGCATCGCTACCGCACCACTTATCTGCGCCGGGTGTTGCGCACAGCGCCGGATCAGGCGGCGGGCTTGCTGGGCTATTTGTGGTGCCTGGGCAAAATCAAGAACCGGTCGGTGCATTTCCACCTGGATATATTGCCGCCCTATCAGCGGCAGGGGTGGGGTACACGGCTAATGGACACCCTGTGCCGTCATTTGCGGGAGCTGGGCGTAGACTACCTTTCCTGCTGCGGGGTCAGCCGAGACTCCGCCGGGTACAAAATGTATCGCAAATACGGCTTTACAGAGAGTTACGATTACGGCCATAACACCGTATCTTTGTCCCTGCGGCTGTAAGTGAAATTGCAAAGTGGACAAACGTCTTACATTTTGGCGCACACTGTCGTTTTTGCACAAATAATACTTGCTATTTGCTACACATACTGGTAAAATAGAAGAAAAAATATAGGGGGACTCGATAAAGTGTCAAACCAAAAAAGGACCTATACCAAAAAAGAGCGTAATATGTACCTCACCGGTATGCTGGGTCAAAACCTGATCTACAACATTGTAGCCACAGGTCTGTATTTCTATTTCCAAAATGTAATTTGCCTGCCGGCAATGGCTTTGGGCTGGATTTTTGCCCTGGCTCGTGTGTGGGACGCCATCAATGACCCGATGATGGGCACCATTGTGGACCGCACCCGTACCAAGTGGGGCAAATGCCGTCCGTACCTGATTATTTTCCCTGCCATTATCGGCGTGGTCACCGTTTTGGCATTCCTCAACGGCAACTATGCCACTGCCACTTCAAACACCCAAAAGGTGCTGATCGTGGCTTGGGCTGCCGTGTCTTACATTGCTTGGGGTATGTGCTTTACCGTGTGTGATATTCCGCTGTGGGGCATTACTTCCCTGATGACGGAGGACGAGGACGACCGCAGCAAGCTGCTGGGCTTGGCTCGTATCGTTGCCGGTATCGGCGGCGTTGGCGTGCTGGTGGTGCAGATTGCCCAGGTTGTAGGCGGTATTTTTGAGGGCAAAGGCTATTCTCAGGCCAAGGCTTCTCAGTACGGCTTTATCCTGACCGTGATTATTATGACCGTGATCGCCACTGTTCTCTTTGAGTTTGCCGGTATCGGCACCAAAGAGCGGGTGGAGCAGGCAGAGAAAAAATATACCTTTACCGAGAACTTCAAAATTATGTTCCAGAACAAGCCGTTCCGCCAGATTTTGATCTCCGGTATTCTCAGAAGTCCCATTCAGCTGCTCATGCTCATTGCCATGACGCTGATTACCTATTATTACGCCAACGGCGACTTTATGAATGTGTTGAAAACAGACGATACCGGTGCTATGGTGGGTATTAACTGGAGCATTTTGGTGCGCCTGGCTGTGATCGCCGCTGCCGTGTTCCTGGGTCAGTTTATCGCTATGGGCATTACTCCGTCATTGATTCGCAAGCACGAGAAAAAGAGCGTTTATAACTTCTATTCCGTTGCAGGCGCCGTGCCTTTTGCTCTGCTGTATGTGTTCTTTAAGATCGCCCACGGCGATGTAAAGACCTCTATGGTATGGGTGGTCCTTACCGGGCTGTGCTTCTTCTTTGCAGGCGCTGCCATGGGTGGTATCAATGTGCTCCAGTCCGTGATGATCGCCGACTGCGTGGACTACGAGGAGTACCACAACGGCGTGCGTACCGACGGTGTATTCTTCTCCGGCCAGTCCTTTATCACCAAGCTGTCCGGCGGTATCGCCTCTATCCTGTCTGCTGTGGTGTACCACTTTGTAGGTTATAGCGACGCCAATATTTTGAAGCTGAATGAAGCCCTGAAGAGCGGCGCAGATTTCTTGAGCTATGACGGTGGTTCCGGCGCCGGTAAGTACGCTGCCACCATGTTCTTCCTGATCTCCATTCCGCCTGCCATCGGTATGGTTCTCTCCGCATTGCCCACCATTAAGTATGCAATGTCCGATAAAGAGCATAGCCGTATCCTGAGTGAGTTGGTGGCTAAGCGCGCCGCTAAGGGCGAGGACAACGCTGAATAAGATCAACCAATAAAAACAAAAGCACCGCTGCGGCGGTGCTTTTTTGTGCGTTCTTTGCCTTGCCCTTTAGAAAAGGGGCTTTCAAAACTGTGCAAGGACGGCACAGCAATCCCTCTGTGCGTTTTTTTGCCGATCGTTGATATCGTTACGCGTAAAAGACAAAAAGCGTGAATACAGCTGCTCTCAGGCCGCGCGAAAGGACAAGGACAGTGTGCGCTGCTGCTAAATAGGAAATACAAAGAAATGGGTAATAAAAAGCGCTTCCCGCAGGAAGCGCTTTTTATGATTTTCATGGTATTTAGGCTTCTTCGCTTTCCATCAGCTTTTCGCGCTTAGCCTCCAGCTCAGCCTGGGCCTGGGCCTTCACCTTGCCGGTGTACTTGTTAAAGAACATGGGAATGATGGTCAGGATAAAGCCCACAGCCGGTACAATGGTCACCAGCGCCAGCAGCATTTTTTGGGTGCTGCCAGACTGCTCAAAGAAGATTTGACGCCCGGCGTTATCCACCAGGGATTTGTCTACGGCCTTAAAGTCCGTTTGCGCCAGCAGCTGACCGAACACGAAGGTGGCAATCGCGGCGTTTACCTTAGACAGGAAGGTTTGGAATGCAAAGCACACGCCTTCCTGGCGCTCGCCGGTCTTCCACTCCAAATAGTCGATGGAGTCGGCAATCAGCGCGTAGGTAATCACATTGTAAATGCCAAGGGGCAGACCCATCAGGAACAGGAAAATCCACAGGATAAAGATGTTGATCTTGGTTACATCTTGTGCCAAAATCACATAGCAAAGGCCGTGCACGGCAAAGCCAAACAGGGCGGAGCCAATGTAGATCTGCTTTAAGCTGAACTTCTTGCGCAGCAGGGGGAAGATGGCCATGGCAGGCACCATGCCTACACCGATGGCTACGGTCAGGGTGGTCACAATGGTGCCGCGAGGGATCCAGAAGTCATAGGCTGCCGCAGCGTCCACATTGGGTACCAGGGTGCTTTGTGCGCCGGGCAGGAAGTCCATAAAGATCTGGCGGAAGTCTGTATAATTCTGAATAATAATGTAATTGCCGATATAGTCCGCGCATTGGTTGGCGGTAACCATAGTGGAGCCCAGAACGGAAGCGGCAATAACGATCAGCAGCAGCTTGTTCTTGCCCAGCACCACAAAAGTCTCCTTGAAGGAGGGAGTGTGGTCCATCTTGGGCACGCGCTCTTTGGATACAAAGAAGATGAGAATGGACAGCCCGCAGCCCAGCAGGGCAAAGATCAGGGCGCCTACAAAGAAACCTTTGTTATAGCCCATGTTGCTCTGGTACAGAATGGGTACCAGCAACGCCGGCAGAATGCCGCCGAAGGTGGAGCCCAGGCGGGCGGTGGAAATAAAGGAAGTACGCTCACTTTCCAGCGGGGTAATCACAGAGGACAGGCCCCAGAAAGGCACATCCTGCACGGTAAAGGCCACGCCCCACAGAATGTAGGTGACCAGCGCCCACACAAAAGCGGCGGTGGAACCCTCCTTAAAGGGCGCAGTAAACAGCAATATGGTGCAAATGGCAATGGGCACCGGTGCAAACAGCAGATAGGGCCGCATTTTGCCCCACTTGGACTTGGTGCGATCTACGATCATGCCCATCACCGGGTCATTGAGCGCGTCAAAGATACGGCCGATCAAGATGATTGTGGTACCTTGAGACAGGGACAGTCCGGCGCCGTTTTGGAAGAATACCAAGGTAAACATGGACATCAGCGTATAAATACCGGAGCGGCCGAAGGCACCTACGGTAAAGCATATCCGCTCCTTGGTGGTTAGGTATTTCTTTTGGGGCTCGTTCATTATTTTTTCCTCACTTTCAGGGCGGGGAGAATCACAGGTGCGGCTTCTCCGGCATTTTTCATTTCACGCAGCAGCAGGTATTTCATCTCCTGGCGCACATGGCTGTAACGGGGATCACGGATCAGGTTGCAGCGCTCAATGGGATCCTTCTCCAAATCATAAAGATAATCCTCAAAGTATACACCGGCATTGTACTTCAGATAGCCGGTAGGCGCTAAGGTGCGCACCGCGTATTTGAACCGGTCCGTACGAATGGCGCGGCCGCACTGGCTTTCGCTGATCTGCATAAACACACAGTCGTGAAGCGGCTGTGTCGTCTGCTGCATTTGGCACAGATCCTTGCCCATGTAACTGGGCGGTATGGGAATGCCCGCCAGACTCAGGAAAGTGGGGGGCAGGTCGATGAGGGAGGTGAGCCGGTTCTCTGCCTTGCCGCCGTCAAAGCCGCCGCCTTTGATGATCAGCGGGGTGTGGGTGGCGCTGTCGTGGCAGGAGCGCTTGTACTCCAAATTGCGGGTCTTAAAGTGGCTGCCGTGGTCTGAGGAATAGATGATAACCGTGTCGTCATAAATGCCCAGATCCTTGAGCTTTTGCACCAGGCGACCCACATTATAGTCCAACCGATTGATGGCGGAGATATAGTCCGGGTACATCTCTTTATAGTCTCCCTTTAGGAAGGTGAGGTCCGGGGGCAGAGGATAGTCCTTGTATTGATTGACGGTCTCTTTATAGCCCTCGTAATGATGATGGTCGTTTTGGTGGTGAGGCTCCAGCTGGCTGATAAATAGGAAGAAGGGTTTGTCTGCCTCCCGTCCGCTCTCCAGGTATTCCAGGGCAAAGTCATTGATACAGTCAGCCCGGTAGCCGGTAAAGTCCAGCTTGTTGCCGTCGCCGTCAAAGATGTAGCCGTCGTAGCCGTGGCTGGTGAATTCCAGCACATCCGCTGCCCGCCAGTAGCGGTACTCACCCTGCTTCTCTTTCGGTACCGGCGTGGCCTCGCAGTGGGTGCCGATCCCCGGTAGCCGGTCAGAGGCCAAGTGCCACTTGCCCACATAAGCAGTGTCATACCCGGCTTCGTTAAAGTAATGGGCCAGCGGGGTAATGGTTTCCGGCAGGGGAATGCCGTTCCAGTAGCAGCCGCACTGGGTAGCATACACACCGGTTTGCAGGCAGGCACGGGCCGGGCCGCACACCGGCTGGCAGGTAAAGTTGTTCTCAAAGAGGGTGCCCTCTTTGGCCAGCTGCATCAGGTTAGGGGTTACCGTTTCATTGACGGTATCCCACCGCTGCTGATCGCTGAAGTAGAAGATGATGTTCTTACGCTTTGCCATGTTCAACTCCTGTTCCTGAACTGCACCCGTGGGCGCAGCGTATTGTCTTTTTATTTATCCGGCCATAAAGCCGGTGATTGCATTATAGATATTCAGGCAGATAAATACGCCCAGCACCGCGGAAAATACCCGGGTGACGATCTTGTTGTTGGCCTTTTTATTCAGTGCTGCGCCAATGATACCGGCGATCACAGCTGCCGGGGCCGCAATCAGCAGAATGCGGTAGTCAAACTTGGGCACCGTGGCGGTGACTGCATAGGTCGCCAGCTTGGACAGCTGGCTAAAGAAGATGACGGCCACGCTGTACACAGTGGCTTCCTTCATGCTCATAGAGAAGAACAGCAGGAAGAACATAATGTTGATGGGCCCGCCGCCAATGCCCAAGAAGCTGGACAGAATGCCCAGCACGACGCCACCCAGAAGAATGGTGATGGGGTTCTTTAAGTGAAAGCTCTTTTTGCCCTTGTTCACATACCATAGAGCCACTGCCAGCAGACAGGCCAACATTACAGCCTGGTAAGCCATAGCCAGGTTGTCGCTGAGCAGTCGGTTAAACAGATCAAAAATGTGCTTGCCTGCAAAGCCGCCTAAAATAGACCCGGCAGAGATCAGCAGCACGGTCTTAAAGTCCACCTTGGTCTTGGCGCGCAAGTGCTTCACGGTGGAACTGCAACTCATGGCAAAAACGGACACGGAGGAGATAAAGTTGATGACCTCGGTGGTGTCGTCTACCAGCAGGGTCAGCAGCGGTTTAATAATCACCCCGGAGCCACCGCCTAAAAAGGCGCCGATGCCGGAAGCGAGAAAGATAATTATGCCGTAAACAACAAACATCATTGATCCTTGCCCTCCATCTCTTGCTCTAAGTAAACAGTGGCAGAATTGTATGCCAGTTCAAAGCCCTCTTTGTCAAGAAGCTCTTTGATTTGCAGGTTCAAACGATTTTTGATTTGCCCCAGCTCCACTACGGTGGGGGCGATCACATAATAGTACACCTGTACATCCATGCCGTGGGCGCCGTAATTCACAAAATCTGTTCGAATATCGTCCTGTACGACTGCCGGATCGGCCTGCAACAGTGCTCGCAGATCCTGCTCAAACCGCTCTAAGTCCGTGCGGCTGTGTTTATAAAGCAAAGTGAAAGTTTGGTCGATCAGTCGCTTTTCCATATCCGCATAGTTGATAATGCTCTGATTGGTCAGGGCTGTATTGGGTAGCACATAACGGCTGCCGTCCAGCGCTCGCAGGGTGGTGGAACGCACGGCAATGTCCTCCACCGTACCGCTTAATTCTCCAACGGCGATAAAGTCCCCCACGCGGAACGGCTTGTTAAATACAATGATAAAGCCGGAGATCAGGTTCTCCACCGCATCTTTACAGGCAAAAGCCACAGCCACGCCGCCGATGCCTAAAGCGGCAAAAATGCGGGTGGCGGAGTAGCCCAGCAGTTCCAGCACCAGCAGTGCGCCGATGCAGATGATCACGATCTTGGCTACATTGGAGATAAAGCGAAAGGCGGTCAGCCGGGTTTTGTCCTCGCCGGCTGCCGTGTCAAAGGTATAATTGTCCAGCTCGCCGTTCAGTAGGCGTACGCCGCCCCAGCAGGCGCACACAATGCCGCCGGCCTTAATGAGAAACAGGCCAATCTTATGTAGCTCTTCGGAGGGGGCAATGATTTGCAGACCCAGGGCAATGCCGGCCAGTACCAAGAAAAAGGCCAGGGGCTTTTTCAGTCCGTCTTTAATCAGCGATTGCACCCGGGGTTTGCGGCGGCAAAAGGTCTTGCCAATGACGGTAAGTATTCCCCCGGAAATGATATTTCGTAACAGAAGCAGCACCACAACGCTCCCCACAGCGATCAGCGTGCGGATCAGCAGTTCTTCAGTGGTTTCTACCCCTTGTATGTTTTTGCGCAGGTTCTCTACGAACTGCGGTATTGCGATGGTCAGCATAGACATTCC
>ENA-UEQX01002589-UEQX01002589.1-human-gut-metagenome-genome-assembly--contig:-NODE-2589-length-10136-cov-2.896212_pt1 | contig 10136 bp, 2 predicted proteins | sample MGYA00242952_ERZ507952 | MGnify/ENA primary metagenome ERZ507952 (study PRJEB26167, sample SAMN06115425) | human gut metagenome | host: Homo sapiens | place: China:Sichuan | collected 2015-04-07... | reverse complement strand
AGAATGTAAACCGATTAACCTTGAAGAATATACAATAATGGAGGGAGAAAAGCTATGAAGAAAAAATGGATGAGTCGTACGCTGGCTCTTGCGCTTGCTGGAACAACAGTTGCATCAATGGTGCCGACAGTTCCGGTTAATGCAAAGGAGTCTGCTGCGACAGGAACAACCTATTACGTTGATTCAAAAGGTGGAAACGACAGTAATGATGGAACTTCTGAAAGCAAGGCATTCAAAACACTTGAGAAGGTGAATGGCCTTAACCTTGAGCCGGGAGACACCGTTCTTTTGAAAAAGGGATCTGTATTTGAGGATCAGGCTCTTAAGTTCACAAAAGAGGACAGCGGTACTGCAGAAGCACCGGTGAAGATATCTACTTATGGAGAAGGAGAGAAACCAAAGATCAATACAAATGGTCATGGACAGTGGGAGCTGAACTATGGTAATCGTCTGGACAATGTGAACCATAAATGGAAAGGTACTGTATCCTCCAGTATTTTAATTGAAGATACTGAATACCTTGAAATCGAAGGTCTGGAACTGACCAACGACAGAAAGAGTGCAACAGATACTGAACAAGGTAAAGCGTATAATGATGCATACGCAATGGACAGAACCGGTGTTGCCGGAGTTGCAAAAGATAATGGAACAGTAGATCATATCGTATTGAATGATCTTTATATCCATGATGTAACAGGAAACGTTTATAACAAGCATATGACAAACGGTGGTATCTACTTCATCGTTGCAAAACCAACGAATGAAGGCGAAACAGGAATTGCAAGATATAATGACGTCCAGATTAGAAACTGTTCTTTGAATAAGGTAAACCGTTGGGGAATTGCAGTAGGATATACCTATCAGTGGGGACAGTTCGAAACAGGTGAACTTCCGGATGCAACGATGGCAAAATATGGTTCCTCCAATGTAGTCATCGAGAACAACTATCTGAACCACGTAGGTGGAGATGCAATCACAACCATGTATCTTGACAGACCATTGATTCAGTACAATGTGTCAGAGAACGCAGCTGAACAGATTAATACAACAGATTATGCACAGCAACAGCCAAGACTGGATGCAAATGGAAAAGAGATTGGTAAACAGGACGTTGGAGCAGGACGAGTGGCAGCTGGTATCTGGCCATGGAAATGTAAAAATGCGATTTTCCAGTATAATGAATGTTTTAAAACATTGAATGCCGCAAGTGGTAATGGCGATGGACAGCCTTGGGATGCTGATTACGGTGATGGAACAAACTATCAGTACAACTACAGCCACGGTAATACGGCAAGTACGATCATGTTCTGTGGACCGCAGTCCATCAATAATACATTCCGTTACAACATCAGCCAGAATGAAGATATGGGACCGCTGGATCCTGCTGGAAATACAGGAAATTGTCAGGTTTACAATAATACCTTCTATATTAAAGCGGGACTGAATACAATCTGGCATAGAAGTCATGGAAATGGTGGACCGGTTACAGCAGAAAATAATATTTTCTATTTTGCAGGAAGTACACCGGCAACAGTTTCAAACTGGAATCCGAGCAACAATAAAGTATTCGACAACAACCTGTACTACAATGTATCCAATTACCCAACTGATGCAAATGCAGTAAAGGTATCCGCAGGAACAGCAGTACTTGTTGATGCAGGTTCAGGTCCGGTTGCAGCAGCAGAGGACAAGCAGGCAAGACTGCATGAAGATCCGACAGCTACTACAAAATTTGATGGATACAAACTGGCAGCAAACTCACCGGCTATCAATGCTGGTAAAGTAATTGTTGACAGAAATGGTTATTCTATCGATCATGACTTCTTCGGACATGCAATCACAGCAGTACCGGAAATCGGAGCAGCAGAAAGTGATGCAGTTACAGCACTTGTACTTCGTTCCAATACATACACAATTTCAGGAACAAATGTAAGTGATCTTCCGAAGAATACAACAGTAGAGCAGTTCCGCAACAACATCATCGTTGATACAGGCGTTACAGTTACTGTAAAAAATGGTGATAAAGTTCTTGGTGATGCAGATATCGTGAAAGGTGGAGCAACCGTCGTTCTTTCTTATGAAGGAATGGAGGATGTAACTTATACAGTAGTTGCAAGTTCTGATAAAGAACTGAAATCTTCTTACTACATGGTAAGCGGAAAGACACTGAGTGTTCCTTATACAACAGCAAATGCTACAACAGTCAGCGAGCTGAAGAAGAACATCACAGTAGCTGATACAGCAACAGTTTCCGTACTGAACAATGGAACAGCATTAGCTGACGGAGATGCAGTAACAGCAGGAGTGACAGTACGCATCACGGCTGAAGACGGAACAACAAATGACTATACGGTAGCTCAGAAGAATACATACAACTGGACACTGGACTATGCAGGACAGCAGCAGGGAAATGTATGGTTTGCACAGCAGAAGAACGGTAATGGCGACTGGGCTGATATGACAGCTTATGATAATACTTATCCAAACTGGGTACTGAATACATACTATGGTGTTGGTGTAGATGCTCCAAATCACAGTACAGCAATGAGCGATTCCATTCATGGACTGATCTCTGCTCCACCGCAGACTTCTTATTCGACAGCAATGGTATTCAGAGCACCGAAGAGCGGTACAGTATCCTTCAATGTAAAAGATGGTGAGCCGTATCTGCGTCAGGCTGGAAACTCAGGCGGAACAGTTACATTAAGCCTTCTTGTAAATGATACAGTAAAGCAGAGTGTAACACTTTCAACAAGTAATCAGAAAGCAGCAGACTGGGCAAATTTTGATGAGATTGAACTGAACAAGGGCGATGTGATCCGCGTAACAGCAAGCTGCAACAGCAATCCAAGCAGGCCGTCTGTTCATGTTACTCCGATCATCACATACGTTGACAAGGCAGTAGTTGATACAGAAGCACCGGATGCTCCGACAGCAGTAAGAACAGCAGATGTTACAGAGACAACAGCTCATGTTGCATGGGAAGCAGCTCTGGATAACGTTGCAACAACTGGATACAACGTATATGTAAACGGAGAAAAGGTAAACACAGAACTGGTAACAGCTACAGAGTATGATCTGACAGGTCTTACACCAGCTACAGATTACAGCGTAGAGATTGAAGCAGTAGATGCAGCAGGAAATGTATCTGAGAAATCAGAGGCAGCTACATTTACAACAGCAAAGGCAGTCGATACAGAAGCACCAAGCGTTCCGACAGACGTAAAAGCATCTGATGTTACAAAGACAGGTGCAACTGTTACATGGACAGCTTCTACAGATAATGAAGGAGTTGCCGGATACAATGTATATGTAAATGGAACTCAGGTAAATGATACACTGGTAGCAACAACAGAATATGTATTGACAGGTCTTACAGAAGGAACAGAATACACAGTAGAGGTAGAAGCTGTTGATACAAATAACAATGTATCCGCAAAGGCAGCAGCTACATTTACAACAAAGAAAGATGCTGTAAATCCTGATCCGACAGTAGTTGATAAGACAGAACTCAAGGCAACTACAGCAAAGGCAGATGCAGCACTTGCAGCAACAGACAAGTACACAGCAGAATCACTGAAAGCCCTGCAGGCAGTTTACGATCAGTACGCATCCGTTCTGAATGACGAAAATGCAACGCAGGCTCAGGTTGACGAAGCAAATAAAGCCATCGCAAAAGCCCTCAATGCTCTTGTAGAAAAGAAGACAGATGACGGAAAGAAAGACGACGGCAACAAGGGTGACAATAAGAAGGATGATACAAAGGTTGATAACAACAAGAACAATCCTTCTAACACATCCAAGTCTGACAATAAGACTACAACAAAGGTAGACAATACTAAGAAAGCAGCTAAGACAGGCGATACGACAAACGTAGCAGTTTGGGCATTTGCACTGGCAGCATCCGCAGCGGCAGCAGGCGTTGTAGTAAAGCGTAAAAAAGAGAACTAAAAACTTTGCAGTTTTGTAAATGTGAAATTTAGAAACAAGCGGGGGAGGTTATGAAAAATGCTGATCTCCTTCGCTTTGATAACATAATGGGAGGAAAGACATGAGAAAAAAAGCCTTATCAATGCTTATGGGCTTAGTTCTTGGAGTTACGACGATTTTCAGTTCTGTTGGAACAACAGGAGTTACGGTATATGCCGCTGAAAATGGCGTAACGGATGCGGACTGCACAGATAAAGATACTGCAGCACCAACACCGGACGATACAGTACCTGATGCAAATCAGTATAAGTATCAGAAGGATGAACTTGCAGCATTTTGTCATTTTGGTCCGAATACATTCAATGAACTGGAGTGGGGATTTGACCAGTCAACACAGAAAAAGCTTTATGAAGGAAGAACTCCAGATGAGATTTTTACGCTGGAAAGTGATTTCGACGCAGAAACATTAGTAAATACACTGAAAAATGCAGGATTTAAAAAGCTGATTGTAACAGCAAAGCATCATGATGGATTCTGTATCTGGAACAGTTCTTATACAGATTATGATATTGCAAGTACAAGTTATAAAAATGGAGAGGGAGATATCCTCGCAGAAATTTCAGCAGCGTGTACGGCAGCCAATATGGACATGGGATTATATCTTTCACCATGGGATGTAGCAGAGTCAACCTTTGGTTCAGATGGTGGGTCGATCAATAATGCCTACAATGAATATTATAATAATCAGCTTAAAGAAATCCTGAGCAATCCGAAATACGGAAATAACGGGCATTTCGTGGAAGTATGGATGGATGGAGCGAACGGTTACAATAATGTACCGCAGACATACAATTTTGAAAAATGGTATGCGACAATTCAGAAATATGAAGGAATAGAAGCAGATTATGAAGCAGATTGTATGCTGTTCGGAGCAGGAACTCATACAACGGTTCGCTGGATCGGAAATGAAGATGGATTTGCACATGATACCACATGGGCAAAATCAAAAATCAGTAATGGTCAGATTTACAATGATGAAAGCCAACGTGCCGGAGATTACAAAGGAGATCCGACAGACGGATATTCCAATGGATATGAAGATGGTAATCACTGGACAGTACCGGAGGCAGATGCAAGAATTACATCCGGATGGTTCTGGGGAACACAGAAAAATACTCCAAGAACTCTGACAAACCTTGCTGAAATGTATTTTAGATCGGTTGGTCATAATGCAACATTACTTTTGAATGTACCTCCGAATAATGAGGGAAAAGTAGACCAGGCGATTCTGGATCGTGTTGTGGAATTTGGCCAGAATGTTCAGGATACATTCAGGACCAATCTTGCGAAAGCAGATGGAACAACAATTACAGCAAGTAATGTCCGCGGCAATGATATTGACTTCAAGCCGGGAAATGCAGTGGATGATGATGATGCTACATATTGGACAACAGATAATGGTACAACAAGTGGAAGCCTGACGATCAAGTGGGATTCTGCAAAGAGATTTGATGTCGTATCAATCGAAGAAGCAATCCAGAATGGACAGCATATCAATAAGTATAAAGTTGAATACAAAGAAAATGACAATGCAAGCTGGCAGACCATGGAAAGTGGTGTGACGGTTGGATCAAAACGACTGATCAGAACATCACCAATTTCTGCAACTCAGGTAAAAATTACTGTCGAAACATCAACAGGAAAAGTTCCGCAGCTCAGCGAAGTTGGAGTTTATAAAGCAAGTAAAGGTTTTCAGCTGAGTGGGGCAGCTCCGGATGGAATGGATTCAACAAGCGTTAATGATACAACGAAGTTTACATTCAGTGATTCAGGCTGGAATCCACAGACAGGACCTACTTATATTAATGGACAGAATACATGGTCAAATATAGCAGGTGCAAGCTTTACCTATGAGTTTGACGGAACAAAAGTATATCTGATGGGAACAAAAGATCCAGGGCATGGTCAGGCAGATGTCTATATTGATGATATGGATACTCCGGTTGCAACGATTGATACGTATGATACTGCAAGATCAACAGGAGCAAAGATTTTTGAGTCGGCGGATCTGGAAAACGGACATCATACACTGAAGCTGGTAGCAAAGACAACAGCAGCAATCGGTGTCGAGGCAGCCTATGTCATCAACAATGGCGGAAAAGGTATGCTGGAAATTGAAAATGAAACCTATACGATGAACGAAGACAGTGATCTTGCTGTCAAGATCAAGCGTGTTGGTGGAACAACAGGTGAAATCACAGCGCAACTTGAGCCAAACCCAGGAAGTGCGATTCAGAAGCATTTCAATACAGGATTAATTCCTACAGTTCAGTTTGCAGATGGCGAGTCGGAAAAAGTAATCAGCCCTGCAGCACATGCAAACCGTGTGCCGACAATGGACGGGGATGTATACTTTACACTGGAGCTTTCAAGCAGCAGCCCGGTAATCGGACTTGCAAGCTCAGCAAAAGTAACAATTCTTGATGCTGATGCAATTACAAGAGATTCACTTAATACATTGATCACAGAATCTGAAGGATTAAAAGAACATCTTTATTCAGAAGGATGGGACGCATTTGCTAAAGCACTGAAGACAGCTCAGGAAGTAGTGGCAAATCAGAATGCAACAGATGCAACAATCAGAAGCGCATACACAGAATTAGATAAAGCAAAAGCTGCACTTAAGGTTCGTGAAAAGTATACAGAGAATGATCGTTTCAATTTCCCATGGAGAGCAGAAACAAGTGCTAAGCTGGAAGCGGAATTTGCGACAGAAATGACGGATGATACAGAAGCAAATAATGGATATCCAATACAGATTAATGATCATGCCCAGGCAAGTAATAGAAAATATGTTAATGCCATGGGGCCAAAGGATACATTGAAATACGCATATCATGCAGATAAAGCGGGTACGTATCATGTAGTTATGAGATACCTTAGTGGTTCTGATCCAAGTACAAAGAATAGTATCAAGATTACAGAAGCAGGAGGAAAGATCGCAGAGCAAGAAGTTATAGTTGATCCTAAGAAAGAAAGTAATAAACCTGTTTTTGCGGACGCAGAATTTGATATTGAAGTAGTAACACCTGGAGATGGTATGATTGTTATTACACCACCAAAAAAGAAAAGTGGACTCGATGGTAACGGTCCTGGAATCGACTACTTCATCATCAGCCCGGAGAATGTTGTATTAGACAAATTTGCCATCACAGCTACAGCAGGTAAAGGTGGAACTATCACAACAAAAGACCTTACAGATGGTAAAATAACAGAAGGTGAAAACGCAACATTTACAATCACTCCGAATTCAGGATATGAAATCGCAGATGTAAAAGTTGATGGACAATCCATAGGAAAGAAAACTTCTTACACATTTAAAGATGTAGATAAAGATCATAAGATTGAGGCAACATTTGCATTTGCAAATTATACAGCAGAAAATCCATTTGAATTCCCGACAACAAAGGGAACGATAAAGACTCTGGAAGCAGAGCACGCAACAACAATTACTGAGGCATGCGGAGCAACAGAGTGGAGATGCGAAGTAAACTCAGAAGCTTGGGCAAGCAATGGAAAGTATATTAATTCTCTGAATAAGACATCTACAGGAGCAGATTCAGTTGCTTATGCTTATAATGCACCGGTAGCAGGAACTTATAAAGTAACAGTAACTTATAGAAGTGGTTCTGATACGAACAAACTTGCATGGAGTGAGCAGGATGGAAAGATCACTGCCAGTCAGGTGGCAACACCGAACTCCAAGGTGAATAATGTGCTTCAGGCAAAGACTGTTGAATTTAACATGGTTGTTACAACTGCAGGAGCAGGAACTCTTGTATTTACAGCACCAGACGGAGATTCACCACAGACAGATAAATTCGATATCGAGTTAGTAAAACTGGCAGACGAAGCTGACCTTACAGAACTTCAGACAGCGATCACAAATGCAGAGGCAATCCTCAATGCAGCAGATAAAGATAAATATTCTGCAGCAGCACTTGTAGAACTTCAGGAACTTGTAAATGCAGGAAAGCAGCTGACAACAGCAAGCTCTCAGACAGATGTAGATGCAAAGAAAGATGATATCACAGCAAAGACTGCTGACATCCAGACACAGTTTACAATCACAGCAACAGCAGATAATGGTGGAACGATCGCACCGACAGGAGCAACAAAGGTTTACAAAGGAACATCCAAAGCATTCACGATTACTCCAAATGCAGGATACCATGTAGACAGCCTTACAGTAGATGGAACTGCAGTTAACGTTGTAACAGAATATACATTCTCAGATGTAACAGCCAACCATACGATTGCAGTAACATTTGCAAAAGATGCAATGACAGTTGCAAAGGAAAATCTGCTTGCAGCAATCAATACAGCAAATGAGAAGCTCGCACAGACAGACGCTTATACACCGGCTTCTCTGGAAGCACTTCAGAATGCTGTAGATGAAGCTCAGACAGTTTACAACAAAGCAGATGCAACTCAGACAGAAGTTGACAATGCGAAAGCAAATGTAGAAGCTAAGATTGCAGCACTGAAAGAGAAGGCAGACAAATCTGCACTGAGACTTGCAGTGACAGCAGCAGAGGGTGAAGCAGCTCTGACAGACAAGTATACAGAAGAATCTATCGCAGCTCTTCAGACAGCCATCAATGAAGCAAATGCAGTTCTGGCTGATGACAACGCAACTCAGGCGGATGTAGATGCACAGGTTGAAGCTGTAAATGCAGCAAAAGCAGCCCTTGTTGAGAAGAAAGCACCAGTTGTAATAGAGGAGCTTGAAAAGGCGGTTGCAGACGCAACAGAAGTTGTCGGAGCAACAGACAAGTATACAGCCGCATCACTTGCAGCCCTTCAGTCAGCAATTGATGCAGCCAATGCAGTTCTTCAGGATCCAGATGCAACTCAGGACGAGATTGATGCAGCAGTACAGTCTATAAAAGAAGCGAAAGAAGCCCTGAAAGCAAAAGATGATAATAAGAAAGATGACAGCAATAAGGGTGATGACAAGAAGGACGATAATAACGGATCCAATAATAATGGCGGAAATAACAACGGCAATACAAATGCAGGATCAAAGAATAATGGTTCTTCCAACAACGGTACTGCAAATGGCGGAAACGGCACATCAAATGCAGTGAAAGCAGCCAAGACCGGTGATACAGCAAATGTAGCTGGAATGGCGATGCTTTGCCTGGCAGCAGGACTTGTTGCAGTAATGGCAAGGAGAAAAAGAACAAACTAATCAGAAGTGAGTTTTGAATTTCCAATGCAGTAAAAGACAAAATAAAGCACAGCCAACAGAGTTTTATCTCTGATGGCTGTGCTTTATGATATTTGAAAAAGTTTTTATTTCAAAATTGCTTTTCTGTAATGTGACGGTGTTGCATTTACCACGTTCATAAAGACTTTGGAATAATGCTGGGAATCTTTGAAGCCGACCTGAAGGGCAATCTCTGTCAGTGTCAGACTTGTATTCTGCATTAATTCAATGGAACGGTTGATCCGGTAAATGTTAATGTAATTAGAAAGGGTTACCCCCATATAATTCTTGAAGATCTTACTCAGATAGCGGACAGAGATATGCAGCTGTAAGGCGATATCCTCCTGACGGATCTTTTGGGTAAAATGTTCCTGAACGTAATTCAGAGTATAAGCCACGTAACTGTTCTGAAGCTGTGGTTCGGAAAATTCACGCTCTGTTTCTGTGTGGTCAAGGATATACAACATCAGGTTCATCAGTGCAACGTTAATATTTGCAGCAGAGAAGAGACTGTTGGATGAAGCATAGAGCGTAATGAGCTTCTGAAGATGTTCATTAATGACCGGATCCGATTCCATTCGGTAATAGAATTGGGCAGAAAAGAGGATCGCGTGCATCAGAGTGATAGGGAAAACTCCCTCATCTTCAAGAACAATCGTGGAAAACATCTCAGGATTAAAGTGAATATGCTGAAATTCACAGTCCGATGTATCATTCAGATAGAAAGAATGGATCACATCCGGGAGCAGCATGATAAACTCACCCTCTGTACAGTGGATGGTTTCCGACTGGATATCCATATAACATTCACCGGAAAGAATCCGATAAATCTCAATATTTGTATGTAAGTGCCGGGCAAAACTATAACCGGCTTTACGATATTCAACAACAGCACCGGACAGAATGGAATCGGACAATGTCATTAATCCAGGTA
>ENA-UEQX01002587-UEQX01002587.1-human-gut-metagenome-genome-assembly--contig:-NODE-2587-length-10137-cov-10.590557_pt1 | contig 10137 bp, 9 predicted proteins | sample MGYA00242952_ERZ507952 | MGnify/ENA primary metagenome ERZ507952 (study PRJEB26167, sample SAMN06115425) | human gut metagenome | host: Homo sapiens | place: China:Sichuan | collected 2015-04-07... | reverse complement strand
CTGGAAAACGTCGGCAACCTTGTCTGCCCTGCCGAGTTCGACACCGGCGCGGTGAAGAACGCCATGATTTTGTCGGTTCCCGAGGGTCACGACAAGCCGCTGAAATATCCGCTGATGTTCCAGGTCTGCGACGTCGTTCTTGTCAACAAGATCGACGTGCTGCCGTATTTTGACTTTGACATGGACAAATGCCGCGAGTATGTGGCCCTGCGCAACCCGAACGCAAGGGTCATCCCGATCTGTGCCCGGACGGGCGAGGGCATTGACGAATGGGCCGATTGGCTAAAAGAGCAGGTCCGGGCGTGGCAACGCTAAAGGCTTCCCCCGCGGGGGAAGCTGTCACCGAAGGTGACTGATGAGGGCAGACCTACCGGCAGCAACCCGTTCACGGGCAGCAATAGCACACCTTCCCCTCATCCGGCCCTGCGGGGCCACCTTCAGTCTTCGCGCTAAGAGCCGCCTGCGGCGGTTGCGCTTCGACACGCGCCTGCGGGCGCAGCCCCAAAGGGGAAGGCGCAAAAAATAAAACGGAGCAACGGCACAAAAAAGGAGCACACCATGAGCAAACCCACTGCGTTCCCGCTGGATGAGAGCAGGCTGCCCTTCGAGATTCCGAGGGACGAGCCGTACCGCGAGAAAATTGCCAGGCTGGGCCAGATGATCACGGACCGCATCCCGGCCAAAAAGGGCATTCTGACGAAGGATGACCCCGAATACTGGGGCTTGGCGTCCATCGTGACCGACGAGATGGCGGATGTTGCCTTAAAAATGAAGGTCCGCAAGCCCATGACCCTGCCCGAGCTGGTCAAGGCCACGGGCAAGCCTGCCGGGGAGCTGGAGCCGCTTTTGCAGCAGATGGCCGTCGTCGGTCTGCTGGAGTACAACTGGGAGAATCCCCGCCGCGAAAAGCAGTACATCCTGCCGATGTTCGTGCCCGGCAGTGCAGAGTTCTTCAACATGAACAAGCAGCAGATCGCCGACCACCCCGAGGTGACAGCCTTCTTTGAGCGGATGACGTTTCTGCCGCTGGAGCACATCACCGCCATGGTGCCCCCGGGCGGCGCAGGCATCGGTATGCACGTCATCCCGGTGGAAAAAGCCATCGAGACCGAGAACCGGTCCGCCGACATTGAGCACATCTCTCACTGGCTGAAAAAATACGACGGCAAGTATGCCGCCGGTCCGTGCAGCTGCCGTATGTCCCGCGCCGCCATGGGCGAGGGCTGCGGCGACGACCCCGACGACTGGTGCATAGGCGTGGGCGACATGGCCGACTACCTCGTCGAGACCAACAAGGGGCATTACGTGACCTACGATGAGGTCATGCAGATCCTGCAGAAGGCCGAGGACAACGGCTTTGTGCACCAAATCACGAACATCGACGGCGAGAACAAGATTTTTGCCATCTGCAACTGCAACGTCAACGTCTGCAATGCGCTGCGCACAAGCCAGCTGTTCAACACGCCGAACATGAGCCGCTCGGCCTACGTGGCGCGTGTCGAACCGGAGAACTGCGTGGCCTGCGGGCGCTGTGTGGAGTACTGCCCCGCGGGCGCGGTCAAGCTGGGCCAGAAGCTCTGCACGAAGGACGGCCCCATCACCTACCCGAAGCAGGAGCTGCCCGACGCCGTGAAGTGGGGCCCCGACAAGTGGGCCATCGACTACCGCGACAAGAACCGCATCAACTGCTATGACACCGGCACCGCCCCCTGCAAGACGGCCTGCCCCGCGCACATTGCCGTGCAGGGCTACCTGAAAATGGCCGCGCAGGGCCGCTACCGCGACGCGCTGGCGCTGATTAAAAAGGAGAACCCCTTCCCCGCCGTCTGCGGGCGCGTCTGCAACCGCCGGTGCGAGGACGCCTGCACCCGCGGCACCGTGGATCAGGCCGTGGCCATCGACGCCGTCAAAAAGTTCATTGCCGAGCAGGACCTGAACGCCGCGCACCGCTACGTGCCCGACGTTGTCCAGCCGTCGCTGCAGGGCCCGTGGCCGCAGAGGATCGCCATCATCGGCGGCGGCCCCGCGGGTCTGTCCTGCGCCTATTTTCTGGCAGTGCAGGGCTACAAGCCCACCGTATTTGAGAAAAACGAGCGTCCCGGCGGCATGCTGCGCTACGGCATCCCTTCGTTCAAGCTCGAGAAAAACGTCATTGACGCCGAGATCGACATTCTGCGGGAGCTGGGCGTTGACATCCGCTGCAGTGTCGAGGTCGGCAAAGACGTCACGCTGGCCGAGCTGCGCCGACAGGGCTACCGGGCGTTCTATATCGCCATCGGCTGCCAGGGCGGGCGCCGGGCCGGTGTGCCCGGCGAGGACGCCGCGGGCATTGAGACCGCCGTCCACCTGCTGCGCACCGTCGGCGGTGACGAGAGCCGCAAAATGACCGGAAAGACCGTCGTCATCGGCGGCGGCAACGTTGCCATTGACGCGGCGCGTGTGTCTCTGCGCTGCGGTTCCGACGGCGTGACGATGGTCTGTCTGGAGCCGCGGGACAAGATGCCGGCCTCGCCGGAGGAAATTGCCGAGGCCGAGGAGGAGGGCACCAAAATCACCTGCGGCTACGGCCCGAAGGAGTTCCTCTCCGAGAACGGCCATGTGACCGCCGTCGTGCTGAAAAAGTGCACCGGCCTTTACAACGCGGAGGGTCGTTTTGCGCCCACCTACGATGAAAATGATACCATCACCCTGCCGTGCGACAACGTTGTTTTAAGCATCGGCCAGTGCATCGAGTGGGGCGATTTGCTCAACGGCGAGGCCGTGCAGCTGGGCCGCGGCCAGGGCGCTGTGGCCGACGCGCTGACCTACCAGACCGCCCAGCCGGACATTTTCGTCGGCGGCGACGTCTGCACCGGGCCGCGGTTTGCCATTGACGCGATTGCTGCGGGCAAGCAGGGGGCAATTTCCATCCACCGCTTTGTGCAGCCCAACACAAGCCTGACGATTGGCCGCAACCGCCGCGACTTCCACGAGCTGGACAAGTCGAATCTGGCGCTGGGCGAGTATGACCGTGCGCCGCGCCAGTCCGCCGCGCTGGATGCGGGCATTGACGCGCACCGTTCCTTCCGCGACGCGCACCTGACGCTGACCGAGGATCAGGTCAAAATCGAGACAGCGCGCTGTCTGGGCTGCGGTGCCAGCGTTGTGGACCCGAACAAGTGCATTGGCTGCGGCGTCTGCACGACAAAGTGCGCGTTTGATGCCATCCGCCTGCACCGCGACCTGCCCGAGTGCAGCAAGATGGTCAGGAGCGAGGACAAGTTCAAGGCCATTCTGCCCTACATGGCGAAGCGCGAGATCAAGATCCGCTTTGCCAAGAAGGAGAAGTAATGCACGAGCTTGGCATTGTATTCCACATCATCCGCACGGTGGAGGACGTGGCCCGGCAGAACGACGTGACGCGCATCCGGCGCGTGACGCTGCAGCTGGGCGAGGTCTCCGGCGTGGTGGAGAGCTATCTGCAGGACTGCTGGAAGTGGGCGGCGGCGAAATCGGAGCTTTTGCCCGGCGCGGTGCTGACCGTGGAGACCATCCCCGCCGTGACCGTGTGTGAGGACTGCGGCCAACAGTACCCCACCGTGCAGTTTGGCCGCACCTGCCCCCACTGCCAGAGCCCGCGCACCCACCTTTTGCAAGGCCATGAGATGTTGATCAAAGAAATCGAGGCCGTGGAGACAGGCCCCGCCGCCCCGGAAAGAGCGTGAAGCTGCATGAAATACAAAATTTTCCGCATTGAGGAACAGATGTACGGCTGCGAGGAACCGCCCGCCGACCAGCCGATTCTGGTAGACGTAGTGCTGGAAGGTGCTGACGGCACGCGGCGCATGCTCTCCTACCCCGACGAAGCGCTGCGCCGCAGCGGGATGGAGGAAGGCGACAGCGTCGAATTGATCGACGGCATCCTTCACAAGGTATAATTTCCCCAAAACAAAAGGGGCTGTTGCGTGTGCAGCAGCCCCTTCTATGTTTTTTACAAAGTTTATTCTTCCGTAGAAATATCGCGGCCAAAGTATTTTTCGCTCAATGCCTTCAGCGTACCGTCGGCGCGCAACTCGTCAATGGCGGCATCAATGGCCGTGCGCAGAGCGGCAGTCTCGTCGCCCTTGCGCATCGGGATGGCGATCTGGTTCGCATCGTCGGTCAGCACGGCGATCTTCACATTCGCGTCGGGGTGCTCCTTCGTGTAATCGTAGAAGGTCATCTCGGCGTTCAGCGTCGCGTCGATGCGCCCGCTCAGCAGCAGTTCAAACGTCTGGTTCAGGTCGTCAACGCCCGTCACCGTCGCGCCGTACTGCTCGGCCAGCTCGGCGTAGGTGCTGGAGATCGTGTTTGCGGTCTTTTTACCCTTCAGGTCCTCCAGCGTGTTGATGCTGTCATCGTCGGCCTTGGTGATGACGGCGGTGCGGTTGAAGGCGTAGGGCGTCGAGAAGTCGTATTTTTCGGCGCGTTCGGGGGTGATGTCCACGCCGTTGACCATGATGTCATAGCGGCCCGCGTCCAGACCGGCCAGCAGGCCGTCCCACTCGCCCTCGACAAACTGCGGCTCAACGCCCAGCTTCTTCGCGATCTCGGTGGCGACCTCGACGTCGTAGCCGACGAGATTGTCGTTTTCATCGTGGTAGGTCCAGGGTGCCCATGTGCCCTCCATCGCAACCGTGATGGTACCCTTGGCCTGGATCTCGCTCAACAGGTCGCCGGACGCGGCCTCGGCGGTGCTCCCAGCGGCGGATTCCGCTGCGGGCGCGGTGGCGGCGGCGCTGCTGCCGCAGGCGGTCAGGGCCAGCGCGGCGGTCAGGGCCAGGGCGGTCAGCTTGGTCAGGTTCTTCATTACAATAAGCTCCTTTGCTTGTAGGTCTGCAAAAATTCTTTGGTGCGGGGCTGCTGCGGGTCGTTGAAGAACGCCTCGGCGGTGTTCTGCTCCACAATGACGCCCTGCTCCATGAACACCACGCGGTTGGCCGCGTGGCGGGCAAAATCCATCTCGTGGGTCACGACCAGCATTGTGCGGCCTTCCCCGGCCAGGCTGCGCATGACGGCCAGCACCTCGCCGGTCAGCTCGGGGTCCAAAGCGGACGTAGGCTCGTCGAAATAGATGATCTCCGGGTCGGCGGCCATGGCGCGGGCAATCGCCACGCGCTGCTGCTGCCCACCGGAAAGCTGGCTGGGGTAGTAGTCGGCGCGGTCATCCATGCCGACCTTGACCAGCGCGGCGCGGGCGATTTCCTCGGCCCGGCGGCGCGGCATTTTGCGCGCGATGATAAGCCCCTCGGTCACGTTTTGCAGCGCGGTCTTGTTGGCAAACAGGTTGTAGCTTTGAAAGACAAACCCCGTGCGGCGGCGCAGGGCGTTGGCCTCGGCGTGGGTGACGCGGGCCAGGTCTACGCGCTGGTCGTCAAACAGCATCGTGCCGCCGTCGGACTTTTCCAAAAAGTTCAGGCAGCGCAGCATCGTTGTTTTTCCGCTGCCGCTGGGGCCCAAAATGGCGACGACGTCGCCCTTGTTCACATCCAGATCGATGCTCTTGAGCACCTGCAAATCGCCAAAGGACTTGCGCAGATTTCTGATTTGCAGCATAGTTCAGCTCCTTTGCGCGCCCTTGCTGTTGAGGTACCGCTCGCCGACGGCCTGCAGGCGGGTCAGCACGGTGCAGAACAGCAGGTAAACCAGACCGACCTCAATGTAGAGGGCCAGCGGCTCATAGGTGCGGGCCACAATGCGCTGGGTCGTCATGAACATTTCGGTCACGGTGATGTTTGCGGCCAGCGAGGTATCCTTGACCATGGCGATCAGCGTACTGGCCAGCGTGGGGAAGGCCGTGCGCAGCGCCTGCGGCAGGATGATGCGGCGGATGATCTGTAAGTAGCTCATGCCGACGCACTGCCCCGCCTCCATCTGGCCTTTAGGCACGGATTCCAGCGCGGCGCGGATGGTCTCGGCGCAGTACGCGCCCTCGTTGATGGAAAAGACGAGCACCGCCGCGGGGAACGGCTCGATCAGGATGCCGACGCCGGGCAGGCCGTAGAACACAACGAACAGCTGCACCAGCACGGGCGTGCCGCGGATGACCCAGATATAAAACCGGGCCAGCCGCTGCAAAACGGGCACATGGGCAAACTGCACCAGCGCCACCGCCACCGCGATGATAAGCGCCAGCGTGAACGAGATGGCGGTCAGCGGGACGGTGACGGTCAGGCCGGGCAGCAATATTTTACCAAAGGAATCCACAAGGATTCCCCACAGGCGTTCGGACATGGGGCGGGACTCTCCTTTTTTGGTTGGGGTTGCGGGAATATTTCCCACTAAAACGGTATGCTATGAGATTGTAGCACACTTTGCCGGATTTTGCAAGAGTGAAATTTGAAGTGAAGTTTAAGGTTGGAGCAGCGTGTCGAAACGCTCTTGTAGGGGCGAGCATTGCTCGCCCGTGCCCGTTTGCCATGTATGAAAACTGTCCCGGAAATTGCGTTGCGGCGGTAAGCTGACGGGCGACCCATGGTCGCCCCTACACACGCAATAAGGCAGGGATGCAATTTTTCGACAGTCCGGCCTCCCTTGTCAAAGGGAGGCTTTTACCCTGCGGGGTGAGGGTGGGGGGATTGCACGGAAGGTTTGCTGTGGCCGGAAGCGGGCACGGCGGCCAGAGGGCTGGCCGCCCTACGTTCCCCTTTTTGGTAGGATGTAGGGCGGGGTGCCCCCACCCCGCCGAAGTTGGCGGCAGGCAGAATGCAACGGGATTGGCAGACCGTAGAGGCGGATTCTATATCCGCCCGTGGGAGTATATCCGGCAGAAATAAGATAAGATGCTAAAAAGGCCTCGGTGCAAGCACCAAGGCCTTCTTAGATAACTATAGAGCTCCCTTAAGTTAACTAGATACTGTTAGGAAACAGTCCAAGTAACAGAATTTGCAGCAACCGTATCAACTGCGCCTTTGCTTGCCAGCTTGACTTCGTAGCTGCTGGAAGATGCCGTGTATTTGCAGCTGTTTGCACCATCATAATACGTCAACTCAGTAACAGCACCATTCTTATCAACCGTTGCCTTGAAGAACGCCTTCGGGGTGGTTGCAGACAAAGCCTTCACCTCTGCCAGAGAAACAACTTCCTTCAGTTCCGCATCGGTAAAGCTACCAGAAGAGGCAAACTTCGTCTGATCCTTGCCATACGCCGTGGTAGACTCGGTCTGAACGGCCATAACAATCATACGCGTCTCGGCCTGAATGGATTGCTCACGAGCCTTGTCGATGTAGCCGGTCAGGGCGGGGATCAGCAGGGCGGCCAGGATGGCCAGGATGACCAGAACGACGATGAGCTCGACCAGGGTGAAGCCCTTCTTGTTCTTCATTTTGCGAATTTTCTCGAACATGATAAATTCCTCCAATAAATTCAGTAAGGACATCGTGCGTCCTCATTTGTGAAAATATAATATCACATAATCTGCCAAATTTCAACAGCCTTATGTAAAAACAGCAAAAAACATTTTTTTGCTTCTATTTTCGATTTCCCACCGTTTTGCCTGTTGTATTCCAACCGCCTTGCCGTGGCTGCACCTCTGCCGCCGCGCGGAATTCTACACATATTACCGTCATTTTAAAAATCAGCTGCGCCGTCACGCCAAAAAACGCGGCCAACACCGCCGCCATTGAAACCGCACATATATTGCGTTCATTTTATCTGTGCTGTCTCTGCAAGTGTGGGCGGCGGGGCGCATCGCGTATGGATTTCCGCGTATACAGGCCAATTTTACAGGCGGGCAATTTTTGTGCTATTTTGCATTTTCCCGTGTCCTCTCTCCCCTGACCGGCCACGGAGACGCTCCCTTTGTGGAACATACCGCAGATTTCGGTGCAAAAGTGTGGTATACTGCAAGATTTTGTGCTATACTGGATAAAAAATCAACACAGCCGGGCCGCGCCCGGCACAAAAGGGGCCACACATGAAAAACACCACCGAGGAAAAACGCGAGGCCATCCCCAACAGCGTCAGCCGGATGCTGCTGGCGGGCATCGGCGTACTTTTGCAGGTTTTATGGATCTTCTGGCTTGCCCTCAAGCTGAACGACTACTCCACCGCCATTCAGGTATGCACGTCGGTGCTGACATTTTTGATTACGCTGCGTATATATGGGCTGCATATCAACTCCGCGTATAAAATTTCGTGGATCATTCTGATTTTGCTGTTTCCCATCTTCGGGCTGACCATCTATCTGCTGTTTGGCCGCAGCGGGGCCGTCAGCGTCATGCGCCGCCGTTTCGGCAAAAATATGACGATGCTGCGCCGGTATCACGCACCCATTTTGCAGCAGCGCCGCGCCCTGCCCTACCCGGACCGCATCACCCGCAACCACGCCCGCTATTTGCAGGACCGCGCGGGCTACCCCGCCTATGACAACACCGATGTGACGTTCTACGGCGACACCTGCGAGGCGCTGGAGGCCCAGAAAACAGCCCTGCGCAGCGCGGAAAAGTTTATTTTCATGGAATACCACGCCATTGAGGACGCCTCCGCCTGGCAGGAGCTGGAGGATATTCTGGCCGAGCGCGCCGCCCACGGCGTGGAGGTGCGCGTATTTTACGACGACGTGGGCAGCATCGGGTTTATCAACAGCAAATTTGTCAAAAAGCTGGCGGGGCGCGGCATCCAGTGCCGCCGGTTCAACCCGGTCATCCCGATTTTGAACGTCTTTATGAACAATCGCGACCACCGCAAAATCACCGTTGTGGACGGGCGCGTCGGCTTTACCGGCGGCTACAATCTGGCGGAGGAGTACTTCAACCGCACCCACCCTTACGGCCAGTGGAAGGACAGCGGCATCCGGCTGGAGGGCGACGCCGTGCGCGGCCTGACGCTGATTTTCTTAGAGCTGTGGGGCGCAACGCAGAAGGCAGCCCCCGAGGTCGAGCGCTATCTGCCCGATGTGCCCTACACCGCGCGGGAGAATGCCGTGGTGCTGCCCTACGCGGACAATCCGCTGGACGACGAGGCCACCGGCGAGAACGTCTACCTGAACATGATCCGCAGTGCGAAGGACTACGTCTACATTACAACGCCCTACCTTATTTTAAGTGACGAGATGCAGCGCACACTGCGGCTGGCCGCGTCCAGCGGCGTTGATGTGCGGATCATCACGCCGGGCATCCCGGACAAAAAGCTGATCTTCTCGGTCACGCGCAGCTATTACGCCAGCCTTGCCAAGAGCGGCGTGCGCATTTATGAGTACGCGCCCGGGTTCATCCACGCGAAGCAATGCGTAGCCGACGGCACGGAAGCCGTTGTGGGTACGATCAATTTTGACTTCCGCAGCCTGTACCTGCACTTTGAGAACGCCTGCTGGTTCTGCGGCTGCAGCGCCGTGGCCGATGTGCGCCGCGATTTTGACGCGCTGTTCTCCGTCTGCCGCGAGGTCACGCAGGAGTACGCCGACACCCGCAGCCTGGCCGTGCGCGGCTGGGACTGCGTGCTGCGGCTGTTCAGCCCGCTGATGTGACGGGCTGTGCGCCGGGCGCGGCAAGTGGAATTTTCCCAAAGAAATCTGTACTATTCCACGTTGCAAACCGCCGCTACGCGCCGTACAATAAAGACAAAATCCAGACTGTCAAATGAGGTGCATACCAATGGAGCATATAGCATGGAAGGGCCGCATCAAGCCCGGCTGCAAAGCGGAATATCAGCGCCGCCACGCGGAGATCTGGCCCGAGATGGTCGAGGTGCTGAAGGCTGCGGGCATCTGCAACTACAGCATCTTCTACTGTAACGACGAGCTGTTCGGCTACTATGAGTGCGCGAAGGGCGTTGCCTACGCCGAGAAGGTACAGGCCGAAAGCCCCGTTGTGGACCGCTGGAACGACTACATGAAGGACATTCTGGAGCTGGAAATGGACCCTGTGACCGGCGCCCAGCCCAAGCTGGAGCAGGTGTTCCGTTTGGATTAAACGCGCATAAGACAGCAAAGCCGCCCGTGTCAGGCTGACACGGGCGGCTTGTGTTTTTATGGCAGGTGCAGCGCAGGCGGTGCTGCCTTTAGGGTATTTACAACACGATGCGGAACGCGACGTGGTGCTCCCCTTCCCCGCTGACGCGGTAAGGCTCCTCCACATCGGTGCCCCAGCTGTCGATGCCGCCGACGCCGCGGGCTGCGCC
>ENA-UEQX01002583-UEQX01002583.1-human-gut-metagenome-genome-assembly--contig:-NODE-2583-length-10148-cov-3.481779_pt1 | contig 10148 bp, 9 predicted proteins | sample MGYA00242952_ERZ507952 | MGnify/ENA primary metagenome ERZ507952 (study PRJEB26167, sample SAMN06115425) | human gut metagenome | host: Homo sapiens | place: China:Sichuan | collected 2015-04-07... | reverse complement strand
GATTGCTACAGGAAAAAGGCAGAAAATCTGCCTCTGCACGAAGAAATACAGGAGAATCCGAAGGAGGTATCCTTTGAGGACAGGGAAGTGCTGCTTCAAGCAATTCGTTCCTTGGGAGAACCGGATGAAAAAATATTGATTTGGAAATTTTATTATGGCTATCCGACAAAAACGATTGCGTCTGCGTTAGGGTTAAAGGAGAACACAGTGGACCAGAAGGTGCGGCGTGGCTTGGAAAAGCTGAGAAAAGCATTGGAAGGAGGGGGATTTTATGAAGGATGTATTTGATTATCTGGAGGAGGAAGATCTCCTGCGGAATTTGCCAGAAGCACTGCCGCAGATGGAGGATGAAACAGCGGCAAAGCGGATAGAGAAAATGGCACTGGAGAAGCTGCAGGCGGAAGCGAAGCAGCAGAAAAAATGGCAGAAAAGGCGTATTTTGATTGCGGCGGTCTGCTGTCTGGTTGCGGTCGGGGCATTTGCACGCAAGCCGATTGCAGCATATTTCCAGCGTATCCTGCATTATCTGCCAGGTGTCGGGGTTTATATCAATGATACAGACGCGGAAATTTATGAGGTGCAGATTGACAACCCTGTGCAGGAGAAGGACGGTGTGCGCGTGGAGCTGAAAGGCTTTTATTGCGAAAACAATATGCTGAAAGGGGATTTTGTATTCACCGGAGAGGGTTTGCCGACAGAAAAAAATGGCAAAGATGAAATTGTCGATGAATTGTCTGAAAAATATGAAGTCACCTATTATTATGGAGAAAAAAGCAGGGTGATTTGGTTTTCCGGTTGCGGCTGGCATATAAGCAATGAAGGCAAGGTGCTGCAGTATACGCCGCACTGCTCGGAACGGCTTTACCTGAAGGATGGCTGTTATGATTACGCGTTTTCGATTAAAGGTTTTGATGAGAAAATTCATTTGAAGGTCGTGAAGGCGAAAACGACGGAAAACCCTGAAGACCTTGGGTATTCGGTAACGAAAAACGGTACATCCTTAATTGCGAAAGCCAATCTGGATGGGGATACCATTCAGTTGGAATATTATCAGATTCCCTCTGCTGAGGTGGCGCAGGCGATGGAGGATTATTATCAAACGGGGATTATCCTTTGTCCGTATCGGTTTGCGCCTTTAGAGGACTATGCGTATATTCAGAATGCGGCAGGAGAACGAATGCGGGGACATTTGGAATCGTTGGAAAACGGCGGAAGGTATACGTTAAAGGGAACGGAAAAGGATTTCCCTCTGACACTGCACCATTCAGCCTATACAGGAACAGACAGAGAAAAGCAAGAGGTTGAAATTCCATTGACAGAAGGAGCAGAGCTGCCGCAGATGAAATTTCATTACGGAACGGTTGAATTTTTATCTGCCGCACAGGAGGATACTATTTATGATAATCCCTATGATGAAATTGAGGAACCCAAAGAGGCAACGAAGATAACGGTGCGCTATCGGACGCTGCCTGCAAAGGGAATCCGAAAGATGTACGCGGTCAATCTGGACTATGCCGATGAAGAACAGGAATTTGGACGCATTCCGTATGACAGCAGTGAGGAAGAAAAGGATGGGATTTTAGTGCAGGAGGATATTTTCTACCTGCCCAGAGGAAAATGGGAAAATATCACCCTTACGCTGAAAAATCCCTCCTATTGGGTTGGCGGCTCCTATGATGTGGTGATTGAAAAGCCGCGGAGCAAAAAATAAATAGCTTGGAGAGAGGAAGAATTTGCATGCAGATTCTTCTTCTTTTTTATGGAAAAGAGAAAAATAGCTTTCAAAATTGCATATACAATGGTATACTATTAACATCTATACATCTGTAAAAAAATAGCCGAAGGTTTTTAGAATAGGAGGCTGGTCGGTATGGCAGCAAAATTAGAAAACGAATATGGCGTTATCAGTATTGATCGCGAAGTGATTGCAAGGATTGCAGGCTATGCGGCGATTGAATGTTACGGCATTGTCGGCATGGCTGCAAAAAATGTGAAGGACGGCTTGGTGCAGCTTTTGAAGCTGGAAAGCCTGACAAAGGGAATCAAAATGCGCATTGATGCAAATAAGGTAAGTATTGATTTGCATATTATTGTGGAATATGGTACCAATATTTCCGCCATTGCAGATAATATCATCAGCACTGTGAAATATTCCGTGGAAGAATTTACAGGGGTTGAGGTTGAGGATGTAAATATTTTTGTTGACGGCGTAAGGGTCGACAACTGAGCAAGAGGAGGAACTATTGGTGAGCAGTACAACGAAATTGAACGGTGTTCGCTTAGGTAGAATGATAATTGCCGGTGCGAATGAATTGGCATCAAATAAACAGCTGGTAGACGCAATGAATGTATTCCCCGTACCCGATGGGGATACCGGCACAAATATGTCTCTGACCGTTATGGCGGCGGCAAGAGAAGCAGAGAAAAACGGCTCTTTACAGGTGGCGGATATCGCAAAGGCGGCATCCGGCGGAGCCCTGAGAGGCGCAAGAGGGAATTCCGGTGTAATCACTTCTCAGATCTTCCGTGGCTTTGCAAAGGCATTGGAGGGCATGGAGGAAGCAGGTGCGCAGGAACTGGCTGCGGCGGCAGAGCAGGCAGTGAAAACAGCATATAAGGCAGTGATGAAGCCCAAGGAAGGCACGATTCTGACGGTGGCAAGAGGCTGTGCGGAGGCTGCGGTAAGGCTGGCAGAGGAAACAGACGAAATCGAGGTATTCCTGAAGGGCATTATCGAGGAAGGACACAAGGTTCTGGCGCAGACACCCGAAATGCTCCCTGTATTGAAGCAGGCAGGCGTTGTGGACGCAGGCGGCAGAGGGCTGCTGTATATTTTGGAGGGCGCACTCAAGCAGCTGGGCGGTGATTTGCCTGTAACCCTGCAGGACGGACAGAGCGCAGCAGTCGCACCCGAAACGAATTTCGCTTCTCTGGCATCTGTGGAAAATGAAAGCATTACCTTTGGCTACTGTACGGAATTTTTCATCAATGTAGACCATCCGGATGAAGCCGTAACCACAGGACTGAAGGCTTATCTGGGTACGATTGGGGATTCCATCGTATGTGTTGCGGATGATGATATCATCAAAATTCATGTGCATACAGACCACCCCGGTCTGGCAATCGAAAAGGCGCTGACGATCGGCAGTCTGAGCGGCTTGAAGATTGACAACATGAGAGAACAGCATACAAATAAAATCAATTTCAGCGCAGAAGCACCGAAGGCAGAGGCACCCAAGGCGGAGCAGCCGAAGAAGGATGTCGGCTTTGTTTCTATTTCCGCAGGTGAGGGGCTGACGAAGATTTTCAAGAACCTTGGTGTGGATGAGGTTATCGAGGGCGGACAGACCATGAACCCCAGCACAGAGGATATCCTCAATGCGGTAGATAAAATCAATGCAGAGCATATCTTTATTCTGCCGAATAATAAAAACATCATTTTGGCGGCAGAGCAGGCGGCAAAGCTGAGCGAGGAGAAAAAGTTGCATGTCATTCCTTCCCGTTCTGTTCCCGAAGGGATTAGCGCGATGTTCTGCTATGAGCATGACGCAGACCCCGATGAAATGGAAGCGGCAATGAAGGATGCCATTCAGCAGGTGGATACCGCAACCGTAACCTTTGCGGTCAGAGATACCTCCATCGGTGATAAGCAAATCAAGGAAGGCAATATCCTTGGGATGCTGAATGATGAAATCGAGGAAGTCGCAGAGGATGTGATGGAGGGCACGAAGGAGCTTTTGCGCAATGCCATCACAGAGGAAAGCGAGGTTGTCAGCATTTATTACGGCGTGGACACAGCAGAGGAGGACGCGAAGGAATTGTCTGCCTTTATCGAGGAAGAATTCCCCGATTGCGAGGTAGAGGTGCAGGACGGCGGTCAGCCTTTGTATTACTACATTATTTCTATTGAATAAAAATGACAAAACAAAATGGGGAGATTCTTAGATGAAATCTCCCTGTTTCTTTGTAGAAATCTTTGTGGAAAAAAGAAGGGAGGTGCATCTCATGCGAGGACAGGATACGGTTTCCGTGCTCAAGGGCGTTGGCGAGCAGAGAGAAAAAAGGCTGCATAGGCTGGGCATTATGACAGTGGAGGATTTGCTGACGCATTACCCCAGAGAATACAAGGACAGAAGCGAAATACTGAAAATTGCAGACCTGCCGCCGGATGAACCTGCTACCTTTCTGGCGCAGATAAAGGAGGAGGGGCAGAACAGCCGCCACGGCAGGCTTGTGTATACCAGAATGAAGGTCTACGACGAAACAGGCGCGGTTGGGGTGCTGTGGTATAATCAGCCCTACATGAAAAGCAGTCTGAAACTCGGCGAATGGTATCTTTTTTCCGGCAGGCTGCAAAAAAAATACGGCAGAACAGAGGTGGTTTCCCCTGAATGTGAGCGGATTGGGGAGAATTTCGCAGGGGGGCGCATCCTTCCGGTTTATCCTTCCGTAGAGGGGCTTTCGCAGAAAATGCTCCGCAATCTGATGGAGGAGGCCTTGAAGGAAATGAGCGGCGGCATGCAGGAGGAGCTGCCCCTCTGGCTGAGAAAGGAATATCATTTGGCGGAACGCAATTTTGCGATAGAAAACATCCATTTTCCCAAAACAGAGCAGGGCTTTCATGATGCAAGGAAAAGGCTTGCTTTTGAGGAGCTGTTTCTTTTGCAGACAGCACTTTATCAGCTGAAAAGCACGCTTGAGGAGAGGGGCGAAGGGATTCGGCTGAAAAAGAAAAAAGCCTTGCAGGATGGTGAAACGCTTCTTCCCTTTGCCCTGACAGATGCGCAGAAGCGCGTTCTTGCGGAAATCGTGCAGGACATGACCTCGGGCAAAATCATGAACCGTCTGGTGCAGGGGGATGTCGGCAGCGGCAAAACGGCGGTGGCGTTGCTTGCGGCGTATTGGACAATACAGAATGGCTATCAGGCGGCAATGATGGCACCGACAGAGGTTCTGGCAAGGCAGCATGCGGCATCCTTCCGTGATCTGCTGGAGCCGGCAGGGATTACGGTTGTTTTGCTGACGGGCAGCCTGACGGCGAAGGAAAAACGGGAACGTCTGGCGCAGGTCGCTGATGGTACGGCGCAGATGGTGATTGGCACCCATGCCGTGATTCAAAAGGGAGTCGAATTTCAAAAATTAGGTCTGGCGATTACGGATGAACAGCATCGCTTTGGTGTACGCCAGAGAAGCACCTTGGCGGAAAAGGGCGAAAATGTGCATACCCTTGTCATGACGGCAACGCCGATTCCACGCACCCTGGCACTGATTCTATATGGCGATTTGGATATTTCTATTATTGATGAGCTGCCGCCCGGCAGACAGAAAATTGATACCTCGGCGGTAGACAGCAGATATCATCCGCGGATTTATGCCTTTATCGAAAAGCACGTTGCGGCAGGCAGACAGGCGTATGTCATCTGCCCGATGATTGAGGAAAATGAGAAATTAGAGGTGCAGTCCGTTCTGGAGTATACCGCGGAGCTGACAGAGGAACTGCCGCATTGCCGCGTTGCCTGTGTGCATGGAAAAATGAAGGCGAAGGAAAAGCAGACAATCATGGACAGCTTTGCGGCAGGGGAGATTGATGTTCTTGTATCCACAACAGTCGTTGAGGTTGGCATCAATGTGCCGAATGCAACCATTATGCTGATTGAAAATGCGGAGCGGTTCGGCTTGGCACAGCTGCATCAGCTGCGCGGGCGCGTTGGGCGTGGCGCGGAAAAATCGTATTGTATTCTGGTGAGCGACACAAAAACAAGGGTCGCGAAGGAGCGCATGAAAACCATGACGGAATCGGAGGATGGCTTTGTCATTTCCGAGAAGGACTTAAAGCTGCGCGGACCGGGGGAATTTTTCGGCATCCGTCAGCATGGTCTGCCGGAGCTGAAGATTGCAGACCTCTGTCGGGATTTGCCGATTCTGAAGGAGGCGCAGGCAGCAGCGGCAGAGCTTTTGCGGAAGGACAGGAATCTGGAGCAGACGGAGCATCAGCCCCTGAAAGCGCGAATCGCGGGATATTTGGACGGAAAACGTCTGGAAATGTGAGTTTTTCTGTGTTTTTTCTCTTTTTGGTTGTCAACTGAAATTTTTTTTGCTATACTCTAAACGATATCATGTAAAATTAGGTTTTTTGGGTGGTGCAGACAGTATGCGTGTCATCGCGGGAGCAGCAAAGGGTCATAATCTGCAAACCATCGAAGGGCTGGCAACCAGACCGACGACGGACAGAATAAAGGAAACCCTCTTTAATATCATAGCGTTCGATTTGCCCGAGGCAAGCTTTCTGGATTTATTTTCCGGCAGCGGTGCGATTGGGATTGAGGCACTTTCCAGAGGAGCGGCGGAGGCTGTTTTTGTGGAAAATGCGGCAGAATGTCAGAAGGTTATTCAGGCAAACCTTATGCATACCAAGCTGCAGGGAAGAGCAAGGCTTTTGCAAACGGATGTGCTTTTTGCGCTGGACAGGCTTGCGGCGGAAGGAAAGAAATTCGACATTATTTTCATGGACCCGCCTTATGAAGCGGGGCTGTATACGTCCGTACTGGAAAGAATTGCGGAAAATGGTTTGTTAAAGGCGGAGGGGTATCTCATTGCAGAAGGCTCCTCGCAGATTGCGCTCACAATTCCGAAGGGTATGAAAATTTTGCGTGAAAAGGTGTATAAGACAACAACCCTGACGTTCCTGTGCGCGGAGGAAGAAAACGTATGAAAAAAGCAATTTATGCAGGCAGCTTTGATCCTGTTACCTTAGGGCACATGGATATCATTGAAAGAGCCGCAAATTTATTTGACTGTCTTGTGGTGGCAGTGTTGGAAAATCCCAACAAAAAATCTCTTTTCACCGTAGAGGAGAGAAAGCATCATCTGGAATTGGCAACAAAGCATATTGAAAACGTAGAGGTCGCTTCCTTTCAGGGGCTTCTGGTGGATTTTGCAAAGGAAATCGGCGCGAATATCGCAGTCAGAGGGCTGCGTAACACACTGGATTTTTCCGCGGAATATCCCATGTTTCTTATCAATCGCAAGCTGTATGATAAAATCGAAACGGTTTATCTGGCGGCGGATGAGGAGCATCTTGCCCTGAGCTCCACGAATGTGAAGGAAGTTGCTGTGTTTGGCGGAGATATCAGCTTTATGGTACCCGCTGAGATTAAACCTTTTATTATAGAAAAATATCAGAAGTGAGGGAGATAGAATGGATTCTGTATTGCAGTTATTAGATGAATTGGAAGATGTTATGGACAGCAGCAAGGCTGTGCCGTTCAGCAGTAAGGTTACTGTAAATAAAGAGGAAATTTACGATATTATCAGCGAAATCCGCATGAAGCTGCCCAATGAACTGAAGCAGTCCAAATGGGTTATCGAGGAAAGAAATAAAATTCTGATTGATGCGCAGAGAGAAGCGGATGAAATCGTAAAAAATGCGGAAGACCGTATGGTGCGCCTTGTGGATGAAAACGAAGTAACAAAGAAGGCTTACGAACAGGCGGCGGCAATCATTGATTCTGCAAAGAAGACCTCCAAGGATATGCGTCTGGGCGCAATGGAATATGCGGAAAGCGTGCTGGCGGATGCGGAAGGTAAGCTGAAGGAGCTGAAATCCGTTGTTTACAGCGAAAGCATCAAGACAGATGATTACTTCGCGCAGACACTGGATGTTCTGGCGGAAAATATTCAGGAGCTGCGTATGGGCAAATGATTCCCCTTATCCTCTGCGGGAAATTGCATAGCAAAGCACCGCGAGGAAAAACAGGCTTGGCAAAAGCCAGAGAAAAGAGAGCGTAAAAGAGGTTTCTGTGAGCGAAAAAAACGCAGGAACTTCTTTTTGTGCGTATGGATAAAAAAACGGATAGAGCAAAAAGAAAGAAAGGCTGCTGAAAAGGGCATTGATAAGCTTCCCTTTGATGTAGTCTTTTTTTGATATGGGCATGGCGGCAAGCACGCCGAAGGTCTGTCCCAGAATGGAAAGACCGCCGAAGGAAACGAGAAATGCGACCAGCGTCAGCCGCAGACGCAGACCATCGGGGGAGAGGCTTAGGAGATGCGCTCCGTTTGTCATTTCCAGAATACCACTGCAAAAGCCGCGCAGTGTTTCCGTGGAAAGCGGCAGAAAAAACAGCAGACGGGAGAGCAGAGAAAATAGCCCTGCCTGTTCCATTGCCGCGGAAAGCACCGCAAACAAAATAAGATAACCTCCAATTAGCAGAATGGTGCGAAGTGCATCCGCAACAGAAGCGGAAAGCACCTCTGTCAGAGTTTGGCAGGAAGGAACGGAAACAGAATGAAAGGCGGGAACGGATTTTTTCCTGCGAAAGAGAATACCTGTGGCGACTGCGCCGAGAAAAGCGGAGAGCCAAAGCAGATACCCAAAGGCAGGCATGCCGAAAAAGCCAACGCCAACCGTGCCAATCAGAAACAAGGGTCCGGGGCAGTTGGAAAAGGCAAGAAGCTGTTGCGCATCGGCGAGGGAAAGCTGTCTTTGCTCATAAAGCTGCGCGGTCAGCTTTGCTCCCATGGGGTATCCGGAAAGAAGTCCGAAAAAGAAGGGAAAGGCGGCAATACCCGGCAGGTGAAACAAGGGCTGCATCAGAGGGCGCAGAGCCGCACCCATCCGCTGTGCCGCACCAATGCGCAGTAGGATACCGCAGGCAACCAGAAACGGAAACAAGGAGGGGAATACCTTTGTCAGCCAGAGCTGCACCCCTTCTGCGGAAGCGGCAAGCATTTCTGCGGGAAAGCAAAGCAGGGCAAAAATCAGAAAGCAGGCACAGCCGCCCAACAGCAAAGCCCCCTTTTTCATGCAATCCCTCCCATAAAATAAAAAAGCCGAGGAAATCTGAATTCTTCGGCTTTTCCTGTTTGATTCTATTTTATGCCGCTGTCGGTCAGAGAATGACAAGGGGTTTTGTGAAATCCTGATTCGGCGCGCGATAAATCGGGTTGGGGTACGCCAGAGCGTGCAAATCGGTCGCTGTTTTTTCCAGAGCAAGCATGGCAAGCCCGTCCTCATTCAGAAGCGCGGGGGCTTTTTTCAGATTTGTCAGAACGGGGCATTTTGCCTGCTCCGTTAAATCTGCGAGAATATCGGAATGATCCTTCTGAAAGCCCAGTACACGCACATAGGGCATTTTCGGCAGATTGAGGAAATACGAAACCTCGGATTCCTTGATATCCAGAAGAATATGAAGCAGGATACGCTGAATTTTCGTGCGTGTGTAGCGCTTTGTTTTGATGAAATCCATCATTTCCTCAAAGGAATAGCAGCTGTCAATGGAATGGAGAATCCGATTTTCCAGACCCTCTGTCACCTCTGCAATCTCCTTCAGCTCCTCAATCGAGGTGGTGCGTAGCTTATAATGCAGAGCAGGCATGAGTGCATCCCAGAAAACGGGTGCTGTGCCGATGGAAAGTGCTTTATTATAGAGGTCATGCGTATTTTCGGGCAGATGCAGCATGGCTTCGGTGCTGTTTTCCTCTGTCAAAGCCTTCCGCACTGCGCTTGCGGATGCATAGCCATTTGAAAGGGAAAGGCTGTTGTAATCACCCTTGCGTCGGATGGTCAGCGGCAGAATGGGAGAGGAATAATAGTCCAACGCCTTGAGATATTCCAAGCCTAAAATGTCATTTGGCTTGGAAAGGATATCGCTGTTAATCTGCGAAAGCGTTTCCAGAACCTTCGCGCGCGCGGCAGGATAGGAAAGCCCCTCACCGAGCAGCTCCTTTAATAGCCGTTGAAATTCCTCTGTTTCGTTTGCAAGAATTTTCGCCGCCTCCTGCAATTCCTGCAAGTTGCCGCTTTCGGAGCCAAAGGCAAGCGTATCCACAATGCCGCTTTCTGTCAGCAGGCGCACCGCCCCCCTGGCAAAGGCTTCCGCATTGGCTGCGGCAAAAAGCACAGGCAGCTCCAATACTAAATCTGCACCGTTTTTCAGCGCGGCGGCGGTTCTTGTCCATTTATCGAAAATGGCAGGCTCCCCCCGCTGCACAAAGCTGCCGCTCATGATGACAACCACGCGGTCGGCATCGGCCTTTCGTTTTGCTCGCTCCAGCATATAGGCATGCCCCTGATGAAAGGGGTTATATTCGGTAATGATACCAAGGGTTTTCATAAGAAAGTCTCCTTTCTGATGTTCAATTTCTGATTA
>ENA-UEQX01002580-UEQX01002580.1-human-gut-metagenome-genome-assembly--contig:-NODE-2580-length-10150-cov-192.789437_pt1 | contig 10150 bp, 9 predicted proteins | sample MGYA00242952_ERZ507952 | MGnify/ENA primary metagenome ERZ507952 (study PRJEB26167, sample SAMN06115425) | human gut metagenome | host: Homo sapiens | place: China:Sichuan | collected 2015-04-07... | reverse complement strand
TCATGGCACAACGGTTTGGATCTTCGTGCGAAGAACGAACCTGCCTATGCCATGATGGATGGTATTGTCGAAAAGGTAGGGTATGACAATCGTTCTGGCAATTATGTTACGTTGAAACATGGCAACTATCATGTTAGTTATTGCCATTTGTCTTCCGTTTTAGTTGGCAAAGGTGAGCGTGTTTTCTCTGGTACCATTGTTGGCGTTACTGGTAATACTGGTCGCAGTACTGGCTGTCATCTTCATCTTACATGCAAAAAGGATGGCAAGAGTGTCAATCCTATAAGTCTAATCAAATTAATGAGATAATGCTATAACCTTTATTCGTTCAGCCAAGTATTGCCTATATTTAATCAAAATTTCAGTAATTAATTTTCTTTAAGATTTATCCATGCAGTCTTTTCTGTTTTTCTCGTATCTTATAAAATGGTGCGTAATAAGCATCCCCCAACATGAAAATAGAAAAGTTATTGGAAAAAGTAAAAGCGGGTGATACTGACGCTTTGAATATAATCTACGAAAGATACTCTCCTATGATGAGAAATATTTGTTTCAGTATCACTAAGGAGGACGAGGACACGATAAATGACCTCGTCCAGGACGCTTTTGTCCTTACATATTACTCATTGAGTAAACTAAAGGATAATTCCAAGTTCAAAGAATGGTGTGCTGCCATCACAAAAAATACAGCACTTAAGCATTTGGAGAAAAAATCAAAACTACAAACTATCTCTTTTTCTTCTATTATGGATGAAGAATTGGAGATTGAAGGAGCATTGCAAACAGATTCCTTATTGCATGAGAATGATATTTTAGAACTTATCAACAGCTTACCTACAGGATATGGTAAAGTGTTCAGAATGTCTGTTATAGAAGGGTTCTCGCATAAAGAGATAGCCGATAAACTTGGTATCGAACCTCATAGCTCCTCTTCACAATTGGCAAGAGCAAAGGCGATGTTACGTAACATGATAGACAAACGTGCATTGGCTGCCATTTCAATCATCCTTATCAGCATTCCTCTATGTAAATATTTATTCTGGAAGAAAACTGTAGAAGAGAAGAAGCTGCCTACAGCCAATGTGGAAAGAAAGAATAATAACAAAATAGACAAACCGGAGTTAGAGTCAATATCCTCTCAAACTAATCGGTATGTAGCAAACACTTTTATTACCAAAAAGAAACAGATACGTGAAATATCTTTGGATTCTATAGTGAAAAGCAATGAATGGAAAAATGAAGATACGATTCGCAATATAGCAATAATCATTGAGGAGAGAGACACAACTTTGTCTGATACGACAAGTATGTTTATCCCTCAAATCGAGAATTATATAGTGGCAGACACGACAAGGCATAAGAAGAACAAGTGGCAATTCCTTGCTACAGGTTCTTTAGGTTCAGCTCTGGCTCAAAATGTTTATAAGTTGATAGCGTCAAACAATAATGGCTTACCAGACCCAGACGGACCTACACCTATAATACCAAATGAAATTTCAACATGGGAGGATTATTACAAGCATCTTCAACAGAAAGAACATGAAGGTATGTCTGCTGACACGTTGGCACTTATGACAATCGCAAAGCATAACAGTGGAAAGATTGTGGAGCACGAACAACATGACAAACCTATAACTTTTGGTATATCACTGACAAAAAATATAGGAAAGAACTGGAGTTTGGGAACAGGCATACAATATTCACTTTTGAAATCTAATTTCACATTGGGTGAAGGTGAGTACTTTATAAATAGAGTCCAAAAAGTTCATTACTTGGGAATACCTTTGAGTACATCTTACAAATGGTTTAATTCCAAGAATTGGTCTGCTTATTCTTCTGCTGGAATTATATTTAATATACCAATGTATGGAAAAAATAACGAGCAATACGTTACAGGTATAACCGTTCCATACAAAGATTCATGGCATTTCATTCCATCTGTGCAGTGGTCTGTTGGCGTAGGTACCGGTTTACAATACCATTTCGCACCAAACTGGAGCATATATTTGGAGCCGTCATTCAACTGGTATATTCCTAATGGAAGTACTATTCACACCATTTGGACAGAACATCCATTCTCTGTTACTGTTCCATTCGGAATAAGATTTGCATGGTAATTTTTCTCTTCTCATGCAGTCTTTAGAACTTTTGTTGCATCTTTACTAATAGAAGCACAAAAGTTTCTAAAGACAACATGTACAAAACAAGAGACTACATACATAATGGGGTGCTATACCTCAACAACATCATCCGTCCTCGACATAAGAAGTTGAGTACGCTGATGATATATTCTACCACAAAATGCCAATCTCGTTGCAAGCATTGTTCCATTTGGCAAAAACCAGTGGAACATCTTTCTCTTGAAGACATCAAGAATGTGATGAAAAGCAAGTGTGTAACAAGAAACACAACGGTAGGATTGGAAGGAGGAGAGTTTATCCTCCATCCAGAGGCAGATGCCATCATGGAGTGGTTTATGAATAATCACCCCAACTACACGCTGTTGTCTAACTGTTTGAAACCACAACGAGTCATAGAGGCGGTTCGGAAATATCATCCAGTCCATTTGTATGTATCACTTGATGGAAACAAAGAGGTTTACAAAGAGATGAGAGGATGCGATGGTCATGACAAAGTGGTGGAAGTCGTGAAAGCCTTGAATAACGTGGTACCACTCTCATTGATGTTCTGTCTTTCACCATGGAATAGTTTTTCCGATATGGAGTATGTCATCAATATGGCAAGAGAATATAACATAGATGTACGCATCGGCATATATGGCACAATGGACTTCTTTGATACTAAAGCAGACCTCCTTGCAGCGGATTTGTCAAATTTCATCCAAAATATTCCACAAAATATACATGATACAGAGGAAAACTTTGATTTTGTTGCATTGTATGAAGAATGGAGAAATGGACATCTGAGACTTCGTTGTCAAAGCATATTCAGTGAGTTAGTGATACATTCCAATGGTGATGTACCACTTTGCCAAAATCTAAATGTCAAGCTTGGTAACATTCATGAAAACTCGTTGGATGAGATTTTCAATTCACGGAATACTCAACAAATCCAATGTAGATACTCCAAAGAGTGTAATGCGTGTTGGATAAACTTTCATCGTAAGTTTGACTTGATACTATTGCGAAATCTTGAAAGGGTCTTTCCGAAAAGAATCATAGAAATCTTTTATGGTAAATACCAATGGACAAACAATAGCAAGATGACATATAGAAAACAGATCAAACGGATCAGAAAAATATGAAATATATAAAGAATATCATAGAACGTTACAAGCATATACGGAGCATCAAGCAATTGCAACAAGTGCCGAAAGGCATGTATGCTTTTGTTGGTTTTGGTAATCATAGCACAAGTAACCTTTATCCTGTACTCGGTTATCTCCATGTTCCATTGAAATACATTTGTTGTAAATCAAAAGACAAAGCTCAACTAATAAATACGGCTTATCCTCATGTTCGTGCTACAATATCATTACAAGAAATCTTGGATGACGAGGAGGTTAAAGGCATATTTGTGGCGGTTACACCTCAGGAACATTTCCATATAGCATCGGAGGTGTTGAAAAGCGGTAAAGCTATATTCATAGAGAAGCCACCATGCCAAAGTCTGGATGAATTGATGCAACTAATCAATATTTCCATAGAAACAAAAACTCCTTCTGTTGTAGGGTTGCAGAAACGACACGCACCAGTAATCCAAATCCTTAAAAAGGAATTGGCTAAGAATAAGAAGCCTGTTACCTACAATCTCAAATATCTCACTGGAGCATATCCTGAGGGAGAAGCCATGATGGATTTGTACATACACCCATTGGACTATGTGACATATTTGTTTGGAAAAGCAGAAGTCAAATGCGTTGAGAATATAGAGGACCACACGTTGATGTTATTGCTCAAACACAACAATGCAACAGGTGTTCTTGAACTCTCTACTGCTTATTCTTGGACAGAAGCAAAAGAATATCTTACCATTAATACCCAACATGGTATTTATCAAATGGAACAGATGGATAGTCTAACATTCCAAAGTAAGCAACGAGTATTCATGGGGGTGCCAATGGAGAAGATAAATACACAAAAAATGGTTACGATAGATTTGTTAGGCAGAAACAACTTCGTACCTACGATAAAGAATAACCCAATTTACACACAAGGATATTTTGACACCATCAAAAACTTTGTTGATATGGTTGAGTGTGGCAAGGCTTCACAGGTGCAGTCTTTTGCAAACTTCGTTGAAACATATTCTTTATTGGAATCAATACGTTCATTAGTAAAACAATTATAACATAAAACTAAAACATTAGCAGAAAATGAAACACTGGTTTGTATTCTTCCTCGCTTTAGCTTCGGTTGGTTCTGTCAAAGGACAGCAAACAATTACGCTAAGCAATGGAAACATGGTAGCAGGTGCTTATAAGCAACCTCCTACAAGAACAGTCAAAAGTGTTGATGATGGCTACATCATCACATACACTTTTGACAAGGCAACAGTTATTGATGATCCCTTGTACAAAGGAAGCATCATGTGGAAAGTAGCTGGTTTTGGTGAGGAAGATACTCCTCAGAAACCTGCATTGCCATACAGGTTGGATTCTTTTACTGTTCCAGATGGTTACTCAGTCAATGTTAAAGTTGTGGATAGTCTCTTTGTTGAACTTCCATATACTTTGTCGCCAGCTCGCCCCCCATTGACGGATAGTGGAAACGTCTCCTATACAAAGGACAATGTTCCCACAATCTCTGCGTACAAAGGGTTCTTGCCAAATAGGATTGCAAACATGGACAATATGGGTGTCTATCGTGGCAAAGGTGTTGTGGATGTAATGGTTTCACCAATCCAATACAGTTACGAACAAAACATCATTCGTGCTTACAAGAGCATTAGCTACAAGGTTACTTTTGCCAAGAGTAATACCAGGACTTATGCCAAAGTGAGCATGCAAAACTTAGATGTTACAGATGCTTTTCTCCACAATACGACTATCAATGGTTTTCAACAGCCAGTTACTCTTGCTGATACAAAAGCAACAAATGCCAAGAAAGGGTATTTGATTATCTCGACATCCAAGTTCAAAACTTCAGTAGAAAAGTTAGCGTCTTGGAAGAGACTTCTTGGCTTTGATGTACGTATCGTACTTAATGACTCATGGACATCAAGTTCTGTAAAGGAAGAGGTAAAGAAGCAATACAATTCCAATAGCAACTTGTATTATCTTTTGATAGTTGGAGACAATGCTGATGTGCCTGGGCAAAGTTCAAGTCTGATGAATACGCATGTTACAGATTTCTACTATTCATGTATGGATGGTGACAATGATTTGACACCAGATTTGCTGTTTGGACGTTTGCCTGTTGCAACAGCGTCAGAAGCGAATGTAGTTGTGGATAAAATCATAAATTATGAGAAAAATCCTGTAAGTGACGCTTCATTCTACAAAACAGGTATCAATTGTGCTTATTTTCAAGACAATGATAATGACAGCTATGCTGACAGACGATTTGCTCAAACTTCCGAAGAAGTACGCAATGCCCTTTTGTCAGAGGGTATTAATGTTAAACGAATATACACAACTGATAACAGTGTTACGCCTTTATACTGGAATAGGGGCATATACTCTTTCGGTGAATCAATCCCAGATGAATTGAAGAAGCCAGGATTCCCTTGGAAAGGAAATGCATCTGATATAAATTCAGCAATCAATAATGGTGCTTTTTATGTACTTCACAGAGACCACGGTAATGTAAAATTATGGGGCGACCCTTATTACACTATCAGCAACATCAGCTCTTTGTCTAATGGTGCCAAATTGCCTGTTGTATTCAGCATGAATTGTCTCACAGGAAAATTCAATGAAGACTGTTTCTGTGAGGCTTTCATCAAAAAAGCCAATGGAGGTTGCGTCGCCATATATGGTGCTACACAATTGAGTTATTCTGGATATAATGATGCTTTGACAGAAGGAATGTTTGATGCTATTTGGCCTTCAAGTAAATTGCATCCAAAATTCCCTGGTACAAGTGGAACTGCTAGTGCAACGCCTACACCAACTTATGAATTAGGGCAAATTCTGAACCAAGGACAAGCAAGGTTGGCTGAAACTTATGGTAAACGTAATTCTGGTTATACAACATACACAAAAGAATTGTTCCATTGTTTCGGTGATCCAAGTATGAAAATCTATACAGCAGCACCTACGGCATTCACCAATGTGTCTGTCAATAGGGGTAGTAATGCTGTAAGCGTAAATCTGAACGGAACCACTGCAACGATTGCATTCTATGACCTTGTTTCTGGCGAGGTAACATACACAACAGGAACTACAGCTACATATTCAACGAATCATGCAGCAAATGTATCTGTAAGTGTATCTGCACACAACAGAATCCCATATGTAAATGAGGGAACACCTGTTACTTCTGTCTATATCCAAAATGAGACGGTTGTTGGACCTAAGACCTATACAGGTTCTAGTATCAAGGTTGGTTCTTCTGTCACAACTTCCAAAGCAAGTGGTCCAGTAACGTTCAAAAGTGGTACAATCAACTTAAATGCTGATTCTATAACTATCGACTCCGATACGACTATCAACAGTGAAACTGAATTCAAAATGTCAAATCAATAACTATACAAACAAAATGAAAAAGTTCTTCCTTAAGAGCGCAGCATTGGCAATATTCACATTGCTGCCTATGGGTATGAATGCGCAGATTACGTATTCAAGTGGTAACCTCAACATCAACAATGCTCCTAAGCACAACTACTTGGGATTGACTGTAAACAAATGGCTGGGAATGTATTGGACTTGTAAGACTAACAACTTCTTCCAATTGGACATTTCTCCTGCAAACCCACGACTTGCAGGAACAGGCAATCAAGTAGTGTTCTACAATTCTGCAACAAGTACATTCAATAGCATTCAGGTTGCAAATGTGTATAACTATTCCGACGCTCGTGCAAAGGACAACATCAAGCCTTTGACTACAGGTTTGGATGCTGTTCTCCAGTTGCGTCCTGTTTCTTACACATGGAAACCTGAAACTGCGGTGACTTTAGCTGCAACAGAATCTGGTTCTTCTGTAGCCAATGGCCCAGTAGAAGAAGGTCAGACACAGTATGGCTTCCTTGCCCAAGAAGTAGAGGCTGTTTTGCCTGATGCTGTAAAAACTGACGAAGAAGGCCACAAGATGATCAACTATACAGCTATCATTCCGATGTTGGTTCAAGCAGTTCAACAGTTACAGGCGACAGTGGATGAACAATCTGTCAAGATTGCGGAATTGTCAAACACTCCATTTGAAGCTTCAAATAAAGCAGCCTCTCCTTACAAGATAGTTAGTTGCACCCCAAATCCTGCTAATGGACAGGTGACTATAACTACAAATCTTGAAGGATTGGATAAGTCTGCAACCATCATCATTAGCAGTCTTACAGGAACAAAAGAGAAGACCTTGCAGGTTTCATCTACTTCGCCTTCTGTAACAGCAACGATTTCTAATCTTGACAGAGGCATGCATCTTGTGTCTCTTCTTGTAAATGGTAAACTTGCAGATTCCTACAGATTGATTAAGGAATAAACAACGTGTGTTTTCGAGTGGAGAGGCAGTTCGATTATTGCTTCTCCACTCTCAATTTTTCAAAGATATGGCAAATAGAAAACTTCTATCGTTTTTATTCTGTATGTTTGCTATGGTCTCTACAGCACAAACATACATGCCTGTTTTGTCAGAAGGAAAAGTATGGCGATATGCAACTGTCAATCGATACGAGAGGACTGATACGACAGGCTATTATAATGTAACGATATCAGGCGATACCATTGTAAATCACTTTGTTTGTAAAAAGATATTGGTACAAAACGAAAATGGTCTATACCCTTGTCAAACATTTGTCGCATATGAAGATGGCGGCAAAGTATATAAGGTAAAAGATAATGTTTTTACTTTGCTTTTTGACATCGGATTGCAAAAAGGTGATTATATTGACAATCTCGCCCAGGTAGTTGCAGAGAATATAACCACTATAAATGGAATGCGGCGCAGGGTAATAGTTATTGATTCTATGGTTGACCATTCTGGGGGAGAGTGCTATTATCTTATCATAGAAGGCGTAGGGGTTAGTAAAGATGAATTTATCCCGAATTTCAATTTGGGAAATAATGATGAATTTTGCACTCTGGTTTCATGTACAGATAAAGGGACTATCATAAGTGAAGAATCTCTTAGAAACATTGAAACTGGCATAAAATCGCCAACGTTCACGAATAGAAAAAATGATGCCTATTACGATTTGAATGGCATAAAGATTCTCATTCCGCAAAAAGGATATTTATATATATGCAATGGTAAAAAAATCGTATTTAGGTAATGTTCCCAATCGTATAAGATGGATGGCAAAACGTAGTTGCTTGCCATCCATCTTTTCTACATAAGCTACATTCATTTAATCCTTACGCCTTTGCCATTCAATATTTCTCCCCTAATATCATCTGTCTTACATAAATACAAGTCGTAGCCAATGGCTGTAATATCGCAATATCTTGGAGGAGTAATGACTTTTCCACTTGGTGACATCAACCCATACCAACCAATGTCTGCTTCATATTTTTTGCAATTTGCAGTCTTTTGATAAGGTGTTGGTTCTGCTTCTGCCGTTTCACCTGTTAAATTACCCTCATCATCATAGTTCTTTGCCGTAGTATATCGTATTTCATCGGTATCATACAATAATCTGTCAACATTACTAATCAAGAAATCGTCAATCAATTCACCTTGCAAATTATATTTGCGAAGAGTGTGGTCTTTCATTGTTGCAGTAATGCTATTACCAGAGATCCAGAGGTCTGCTTCCATAAAAGGCAATATTGGTTTCAGATTTTCTGTAAGAACACTCTGCATACCTCCTTTGCTTACGACAAAGAAAGAATCCTTGGGCAAAATAGCATCATATTCAGCTTTTAACATCCAATTTCCTTTTTTGTCTATCAAACCAAATTTGTCACGTTTGTTATTATGTATTACGCAATGTCCATTGTGGAATACATATCCTTCTGCACCAGTGATGTATGGAATATTCAAGTCAATAACGACATTTCCTCTGGCATCGATGAATTTTATCATTCCGTTGTCATCTACGGAAGCCAAGCCATCAGAGAATACCCATGCGTGCTTGTACTGAGGCTTGATAGCTATTTCACCTGTCAGCATATTGAAGTAGCCACGAGCATCGCCGTTACTATAACAGACAAGCGAGTCGTCCCCCAATGGTTTTGAAATCCAATGTATGCCCTTGACAGTCTTCTTGCCATCACGAGTCTCCACATATCCATCCGTTTCATAGGAACGGCTATAGTAAGTGGTATTTCTTGACAGGTACTGCGAGTCATAGTAGGAGTCATCCAAATATTTCGCAGCATTCACTTTCTTGTAAACAAACTCGTATAGCGCATTACCTCCAGCACATGCAAACACAAACATGATGAACGCAAAACATCCTCCAACAACACGTCGAATAAACTTGCCATACTTAGATTCATCCTTCATTCCAAGTATCACGGTGAACCATTCTGCAGTAGCAGCAATGATACCTGTCAGCCCTTTCCAAAATAAAATAATTGCTCTTTTCATATGCCCCTTATTTTAAGCTTCTACTTATTTTCCTCCTCATCAAAGGCTTCATCTGCCAATCTTCCATAGCAACCAAGACGTTCTTCCTTTGACATCGGTTCTGCACAAAAAGCAGCATCATTCTTCATTTGAGAAAGACGAGAAAAGAAATTCATACGGGTTGTGGTGTCTTTGCGCATGGAAGCACGTGTTCCTTCTGAACAATAATCAAAATTACGAGCATTGCGGATAGACATCGACATAGCAACTTCCATTGAGTCTTGATTCGCTCCCATGTAAGTGAATGTCCAGCCTTCTTTGCGAAGCTTTTCCACAAGTGCCTTGATGCTACTACCATTATATTCTTTGGACGCATTCTCATAACCGTCAGTAATGATAGTAACAACAACCGCAACATCCTCAATGTCTTTGATCTGTTTATGCGTAAGCGGCTCCGCGTTTATACCATTGTATTATAAAAAAAGCAGTAACAGCATATTTTTAATTGGCTGCTACTGCTT
>ENA-UEQX01002578-UEQX01002578.1-human-gut-metagenome-genome-assembly--contig:-NODE-2578-length-10154-cov-2.852039_pt1 | contig 10154 bp, 9 predicted proteins | sample MGYA00242952_ERZ507952 | MGnify/ENA primary metagenome ERZ507952 (study PRJEB26167, sample SAMN06115425) | human gut metagenome | host: Homo sapiens | place: China:Sichuan | collected 2015-04-07... | reverse complement strand
CGGATTTCCGCGGCAAAGAAAATGCTTTGGAATAACGATATTCCCATAAGCGAAATTGTCGAAAAATGCGGTTTCGGTTCACAGCAATATTTAAACGACACCTTTAAAAAGGCAACCGGCTTATCTCCCGGAAAATACAGGGAGCAGTTTGCAAAAAAATATACGGAATGAGGCTTTAAAATGATTAAATACGCAATTATCGGCGCCGGCTGGCGAAGTGAGTTTTATTTAAAGATAGCCGCCTTACTGCCGAATGAGTTTTCGGTAAGCGGTATATATATACGCAATTCGGAAAAGCAAAAGGAATTTGCGAAAAAATATAACGTTAAAATATGCGGAACTCTTGACGGGCTTTTGAAGACGGATTTTGATTTTATAGTTTCCTGCGTTAATAAGGACGGCATTTCCGATATGATAAAAACGCTTACCGCCTTAGATATTCCCGTGCTTACCGAAACGCCGGTTACGGACGGCACTTTGGGCGGCAGGGTTCAGGTTGCGGAGCAGTTTCATTTTATGCCGCGAAATCAGGCATACAAAAAAATGATTGACAGCGGAATTTTAGGAGAGGTACACTCGGTCAGGCTTTCCTGCTGTCACGATTACCATGCCGCAAGCCTTATACGTTTCTTTTTGGATACAGGCTTTGAAAAGCCGGAAATCACCTCAATTTCACTCATCGACCCCGTAACCCGTTACAACAGCCGCGCGGGATATATAACTCCGGCCGTAATAAAAGAAGAGGAAAAAATAAAGATATTTAAGTTTAAAGATAAAACCGCCGTGTACGATTTTTCGTTTGAACAGTATTTCTCGGATATCCGTTCTTCGCAGATAAATATACGCGGCACAAACGGCGAAATAGTAAACAACACCTGCTCTTATTTAAAAGACGGCGTTCCCCAACGCTTTGAAATTTACCGCAACACATACGGTGTCGAAGAAAGCCTTGACGGAATGTGCCTTTTCAACATTACGGGCGGCGGTGAAGTGCTTTATACAAATCCTTTCCCCCTTGCGCGCCTTTCCGATGAGGAAATTGCCATTGCAACCTGCCTTGTTAAAATGAAGGCTTACATTAAAACAGGAGAAGCTTTCTACTCTTTAAAGGACGCGGAATTTGATTGTGCGATTATATAACATTTTATTATAACCGCCCCTTGACAACCCGCCCTTCATCATATATAATAAACTTGTAACATGGTTTGAGTGTGATGTCAAATTTGACTTTTCAAATTATGACATTGGTTTGAGGAAACAGGTCGGATTTTTCCCTTAAAGGGAGAAGTCCGGCTTTTTTGCGTTTTGGGGTAACCTAAAATGCCCGACAATTAAATTCGGTAATTGCAAAATTGACCGACCATTCTGTATTTTTACAGGACAGGTCGGTCTTTTTTGTTTTTACATAGAAAAAGCCTGCGCCTTGCCGTCTTTAAAAGATTTTTACATTTTTACTCGGAATTTCTTTAAGACGGTAAGGCCGGCGGCAGAAAGGAGAGGGTGTTATCACCGAAAACAACAAAAGCCTTATACCCATAGTGCTGAAGGATGAAAAATACGGCGTGGGTATAACAGATTACGCCGACACGGTGGTGTTCGGCGGCGACAAAAAGCTCGCAGCCATAAGATTCGGCGGCTACCCCGAAACGGTACTCGCAATGTCCGACGCGCTCACAAGCGGCAGTAAAATTGCATTAAAGCTGCCGGGAGAGACCTGCGAGACGGAGCTTACCTCATTCGGCGGAAAATACGAACGCAGAATTAAGGCTGCGAATACCTCGGCGGAATGCGTAATGAAAATCTGCGACAGCGTTAAAACAGATAAGGAAAGTCCGCAGGATATTTATATATTCTGCAAATGCGAGTCGGAGCTATTTTGCGAGCTTGACAGCAAGCTTTCCGTACCCCTAATCCCGGAGTGGGAGGAATACTTTATACGCGAGCTTAAAGCGAGAAAAATTCTTAAAAAGCTTAATGTGTTCTGTGCCGAAGCTTCATTCTCGGCGTATGCGGTAACCCTTAAAAACGGAGAAAAAGAAATAGCGCGTATTCTGACCGACGGACTGAAAAGCGGAGAGATATGTATTCCTAACGCAAAACCCGGTGACGGGGCGTTTCGGGAAATACAGACCTTCACGCAATACCTGAACGCATTCGGTAAGGATATAGCAAGGAAAATTCAGTCAAGCTTTGTTCCGGTATTCAACCCGGCAAGAGAGGAAATCTGCGGTGAGCTTAAAGCGGTAAACGAATATATACGGAAAAAGAACGGATATTCGCTGTTTGACGCTCAGCTTGCGGGAGCCGAGGCTATTAAACGTCAGCTTGAAAAAGAAAAAATGACTATGCTGGTATCAAGCTGCGGCACGGGTAAAACAAAAATAGGTGCGGCGGCACTGTATGCCTACCAAAAGTCGGCAGGCGGAGGGGCGCGTATTAACGTTATAACCTGCCCGTCGCACGTGGCTGAAAAGTGGGTGCGCGAGCTTTATGAAACCGTTCCAGACTGTATAGCGAGGGCAGTATCAAGCATTACGGATATAGACCGAATGTATGAGCTTTACAAAGCCTCAAATAAGCCTGTATTTATGGTGCTGTCAAAGGAAAGCGCACGAAACGGTTATCTTCGTAAGCCTGCGGTTATGTGGAATAAGCGCAGAAAGGGATTTGTATGCCCCGTATGCGGCGCCGTTCAGGAAATGACCGAATCGGCAGACGGAATACAGTATACCGTTCCTGCCGACAGCTTTTACTTCCGCGAGGAAAACTCAAATAACCATAAGTGCCAAAGCTGTAAAACCGTTTTATGGGAGCCTGTTAATCCCGATTGCCTTAACCCCGCCAAAAACGAATGGGTAAGAATTGGTGGCTACGGATACATTCACCGTGAATTCGCCTATAGATATTTGGTGCGGGTAAAAACGGACGGTATGAAAAAACAGGTTGCGGCGGTTGCGGATGACCCGAACGGCATATTTCCGGCGCAGGGAGCGTATAAGCGGTATCCTCTGTCAAGGTATATAAAGCACCGGTTTAAAAGGATAGACGCATATATAGCGGACGAGCTGCACGAGTATTCCGGAGAAAGCGCGCAGGGCGAAGCTATGGCGGAGCTTGCGGGTATGGCAAAAAAGGTTGTTGCGATGACTGCGACTTTAATCAACGGCTATGCAAAGGGTATGTTTTATCTGCTTTTCAGACTGAAACCCCGCCTTATGCTTGCCGACGGCTTTAAGTACAAAGACGCAAGACTGTTTTGCCTGCGCTACGGAGTGGTGGAAAGCTTTTTTGAAACGACCGAGACGAAGTATAACGCCGCTTCAAAAAGCCGAACGCGAAAGGTTCGCGAAAAATTCCTGCCCGGTATATCCCCTATTGTGTATTCCAAATTTCTTATGGAAAACACCGTTTTCCTGTCGCTCTACGATATGGCAAAGGAGCTGCCGGATTATGAGGAAATTCCGGTTGCCTGCGAAATGTCCGAAAATATAAGAAAAGAATACACGCATATTGAAAGCGAGTTTAAAACCGTTATGCGAAAGAACAGACGGCTTGCAAATAAGCTGTTATCTCCGTATCTTAATCTGCTGACGGCATACCCCGACCAACCCTACGGGCACGAGCCTGTATGTGCGGAGGATTTTGCGATTATGCCGAAAAGCCTTGAAAACGAACCGAGCGATAAGCTGAACAGAGTATTGGAGCTTATTAAGCATAAGGTTGAAAGCGGAGAACGGGTAATTGTTTATACCGCGTGGGTACGCCTTGATACGCAGGAGGTTTTGGATAAGCGTTTATCCGAATTAGGGATTAAAGCGTGTATTTTAAAGCAAAGTGTAGAGCCTGTAAAACGGGAAAAATGGGTTAAGGAAAAGCTTGATGAGGGTATGCAGGTGCTTATTACAAATCCATTTTTGATACAAACCGGACTTGATCTCAACGAGTTTACAACCCTTATTTTCTACAACCTTGCCTTTAACCCTTATGTGTTAAGGCAGGCTTCCTGCAGAAGCTGGCGAATAAACCAGACCGCACCGAAAATAGAGGTGTATTTGTTCTATTGGAAGGATACCATGCAGCAGAGGGCATTAAAGCTTATGTCCTCAAAGCTTGCGGCGGCGACAATGATAGAAGGACAGCTCTCCGACGAGGGGCTTGCGGCAATGTCGCAAAACACGGATATGACGGCTCAGCTTGCCCATGACCTTGTAAACGGTATTAAGGAAAGCGTAGAGGATTTAACGGCAACCTTTAAGAAAATGGCGATTAAAAACGGTAAAAAGCCGGACTTAAAGCTGTTAAAGCCCGATACGCCGACAGAGGTAATTACGCCGAACGAACAACTGACGCTGTTCGATTTATTGGCGTCTTAAAAAAGAAGGAGACAGAAAAATGACATTAACAAAGGAAAAAGCCGCGTTTGCGGCGGAGCAACACGAAACGGTAACGCAATTTTTAAAGGAAAGGGGGTTAGACGCAGACGAATACTACGATACGGTTGTATTCGCATTTTTGGATTGCGTTATAAAGGACACTAAAGGCGACTTTAAACAGCGCGCATATGCGGCAATGGATAAAACCGTTGCGGATCTTAAAGCGGAAAACGAAGAAAAGGTTATAAGCCTTTATCAAAACGACGATTATTACCGCACGGTTGAAGAAACCCTGAAAGACGAAACGGACGGGGTAACAGAGCTTTTGGAGCGTATACGGATAGAAGAGCTTTTAAAGCTGTTCGCTCAAAACGAGCGCGAGGTTTTAACGCTTTTGCTTGACGGCTTTAATATTTCCGAAATTTCTTTAAGTCTTAAAAGAAGCGTTTCGGAGCTTGAAAGCACAATGAGGAGCATTCGCATAAAAGCGGCAGACGTATTGCCTGCCGCCGCGTGAAAAGGGGTACATATGAATTTGGGTAAAAAGCTAAAGGAAAAAATAATACTTTTATTCCGTTCGTTTGCGGCGCACCGTGCTAAAAAAAGACTGACATTTGCGTTTAAAAGCTATCCGCAAAGCATAAGAAAATTATCCTTGGCTTATGAGGAATTTTTAAAGGCGGTAAAACGGGAGCAAAGAGCGCTTGTGTCGCTTAAGGCAATAGACAGGCGCTATTCGTCGCAGCCCATTCTTATGAAAATAAGGGATATCGGCAAATACACCGTCAGCAGGAAGGCAAAGGAAATACTTTCGGAAACGGATATTGTATGCGCGGTTGAAAAGCATATTTGCGGCGATTGGGGAGATATTTCCCGCGACGACTGGATACGCTGCAACGCCTGTATGGAAACGGGCTACGGCTATGTTTATTCAAGGCGCAAAAGTGCGGGCGGCAGATATTTCTGCATTATAACGGATTATTCCCTACCGAAAACCAAAATTGTAACGGAGGAGGAGCTTTTGAATGCAGGCGGAAATAATACCGGAGCTTTTTATGAAGAATCTGAGAGCCGTCCCCTCAAAAAAGCCGGATAAGCACTCAAAAAGGCTTAAACGTATATCCCCCGGAGCCGCGTATCTTTACAAGTCGGTTATTATCCCTAAAATGCAAGGGAAAACGGTTAACACAGGCGAGATAAATATGGATGCGTTTGAAATTTCCGACATCGAAACCGTATACCGTTACTGCGAGAAAAACGTTGCGGTTGACCGCCCGGAAAACCGAGTGCTGTATGAATTATATGACAGGCTGCAAAAGACCGCGCCGCTTATCTCGCAGACAAAATTTTTATAAGGAGGAATTTTGTGTTTAACGGTTATACAGATGATATTGTTCACGATATGTCGGTACTTGTCATAGATAAATATTTGTATGACAACGGCTTCCCTATAACCGACAACGATATATCCTACGATTCGGAATATGAGACCTTCTATGACGCGCTTATACAGATGGACGGAGAGATTGACTACGATGAAGGCGACGAGACAGACAGTACGGTGGTTGCATACCGTAACGACTGCCTTAAAAGATATATCAGTCTTGCGCTGAAATACGGCAGCATAAACGGTCTGCCTAACGGCAATAACTTTTGGATAAGCCGCCTTGAAGCGTACATAAACAATAAAATGCGCTCTATCGGGGATTATTCGTATAACTGGGATTACAATGTCTCGTCAACAAGAAAGGCTTTTTTGAAGGTATATATAGGTCCGGAATTTTACCAAACCGTAGAAATGATACAGACAATAGCCTCCATACTGCATTTTGCGGAAGCGTCCTGTAAAGAACTTGAAAGGCTGACGGAGAAAAGAAAGGCGGAAATAATTCCTATGAAAAAACGGAAAGAAAGGAAGAAAGCAGCATAATGAAACGCGACAGATTATCCATTCATATCTCGGACAGTGCGGAAATAGCGGTCGAGGAAAGAAGAAACGGCATTAAACGTATTAAAAATATCTCAATCAATGATCTGCTTGTCTGCATAAAAAGCAGTCTTCGGGAAATAAAGCCGGTATACCATGCCGTATTACCCAAAAACGCGCTGTTTTACAGCTGTTGCCCCGAAACCGGAGATTTCTCCGCAGCGATAGAATATCCCTACTCAAAAGCCGCCGTTACATATATGGCGACCGAGTACCCGGACTTCCCGCTGCCGAAGCTTGTATTCGGCTTTAAGATAGGCGGCAGCGGCAAAATCCGGCGGGTATACTTAGGCGTTGCCGAAAGCGGAATATTAAGAGAAAATTCAAAAATGTTTGTTTATCCATTTTCAAATGTCAACAACAACTTCTCCTTATGTACCGGAGACAATGAGCTGCCGGCAATAAAATCCCCGTATTCCCTTTCCAATATGCCGGACTATATTTTAAGTCTGCCGGATAACGACGATTATTTTAATATCAGGAATAACCGGCTGCAATTAAATCACCGTGAGCTGATGGAGCATTTGGCAGATAAGACGCCCGAATACTATTATTCGGATATTCTTATTCCATCGGGTAAAACGCTTGCGGACTTTTATGAGGAGGTGTCTTTATGACCGAAGCGCAAAAGCAGAAGCTGTTACTTCCTTTCCCTGCCTCGGATATTGAATGGCGAACGGCGTATACAAACACGGAAAAGACCCAGGGCTTTGCCGTACCGTTTGTAAATTCTCGAGCCATTCAAGAGCGGCTGGATGAAATATTCGGGCCTGAAAACTGGCAGAACGAATTTACGGTGGCTCCGAGCGCAGAGGGCAAGTCATCTGCGTATGTATGCGCAATTTCCGTTTACAGCCCCGAAAGAAATGAATGGATAAAAAAATCCGACGGTTCGGGAGCTACGGACATTGAACCCGTAAAGGGCGGACTTTCGGGAGCATTAAAACGCGCGGCGTCTGTTCTCGGAATCGGCAGATACCTTTACAGCCTTGAGGGTAAATGGGTATACATTAAACCGAGAGGAAGCAGCTTTGTTATACAGGAAAGCGAATACAAGGATTTAGCCGTACATTATAACCAACAGATGGCCGCACGGAAAAAGGCGCAAAAGGCGGGAAATGCTCCGGCAGATCCGCCTAAAACAGAAGCAGCGCCTAAAGTCGCTAAGCCACAGGAAAGCACCGCGGGCATTAAGTTCCGTGTGGTGAAATCCGTAGTGCGTAACGGCGCTAAGGGTACGCAGACAGCGCTAACCTTAGAAACCCCGCAGAATCAGCTTATAACGGGATATATGCAGGGCAATCCGGATCTAAAAGACGGGCAGATTATCTGCAATGTTAAAATTGAGGAACGGGAAAGCGCTGCAATCGGGAAATACAACATTATTCGCGGCTTTGATAAAGCAGCATAAGCAAAAGATGCAAGCTAAAAAGGAGACAGAGAAATGAAAAAGAACGCACAAACAGTAACGGCAGTCATAGTTATATCCGCAATTCTTCTGCTGACGGTTACGGCAGAAACGGCAATACTTTTAAGCGGCATATGGACGCGCGAAAAGTATACCCTGGCTTTTTTGGCGTTAGCCGCAGGGATAGCCTTAGTCTATTTACTGTTTAAAGCCTTTGAGGAAAAAACCTTAAAAAAGGGATACGATAAGGCAAGCGAAGAAATTTCTTTGCTTGAGAGACAAGCGGACGAGCTTAACCGCGCGCTTAAAATTTCGGAGCACAACCTGAAAACTCTAAAGGAAACCGAGCCGGAATACAAGCGCAAAAGCGAGGTGCTCGAAAGCTACCGCAATTCCTTCCCCTGTTTGGTACAGCCGGGGTATACGGTATTCAATGTTATCCGCACAGAAGTCATGCCGGATAAATACAGCCGCTGGCTTATTGTAGGCGAGTTCGGAGACGAATTGTGGAAGACCACAATAATACGGCGGGATATGCAGACCTACGGTGAAATGCTGACCCTTATAAGCAAGACCGAAACACCCGACGGCATAACGAAATTAAACGAGCAGAATGCTTTACCTTGGGAATAAGGAGTGGAGCTTATGGAACAGATAACCGAAATAAGCATTAAAGAAATCTCTCTTTCGGGCTTTCGCAACCAAAAAGAGCCTGTAAGCTTTGCGCTCGGTGATGTTAACTGCGTCACCGGGCACAACGGCACCGGAAAGACCACTCTTGCCCACGCGGTCGCATTCGTGTTTTACGGCGTTACATATTTCGGAGAGCAAAAAGCGGATAGGCTTATTAACTCCGAAAGCGCAGGGTGCGAAGTAAAGATAGACTTCACCGACCAAAACGGCGTACTGCACAGCCTTATACGGCGAAGATTCGGCTCTAAAACCGAGCTTATATTCGACAGCTTTTCTGTAAGGCAGGAGGAAATTAACCGCTTTATCTGCGATAAGGACACCTTTCTCTGCATATTAAATCCGTTTTACCTTACAAGCTTCGGCGAAGTAAAAGGGCGCGAGCTGCTTTTCCGCAATCTTAAAACGGTAGGCAGCGAGCAGATTTTATCCGCTATGTCCGACGGCTTTAAAAAACCTCTTGAGGGGCTTAACATCACCGAGCCTGCCGAAATGCTTACCGATTACAGAGCGGGTATTCGCAGGTGTGACGAACAGCTGCGAATATTAGAGACTAAAAGGGCAACCTTGCGCGAAACGGTACAAGCAAATGATGCCGAGTGCGATAGGCTGAACGAGCAGGCGGAGGTTACAGCCGCCACGGTGCATATGCTGAAAGAAAAGCAGTTTGAGGGTTTAAACCTTGAGGATTTCAGAAAACGGCGGGAGCAGCTTTCCGAAAAGCTGATATCAGCCGTAAACAGCCCGACCGCCGCTTTAGCGGCAGCACTGGAGGAAAGGCTGAAAGCGGCAAGAGAGCGGGAATATGTTTCAAAGTTTTCGGGTGATATTGCAAAGCTTGACGCGGAATTATCTGCGCTTAAAACCACATATTCCGCTTTGAAAGAGAAACTCAACAAGCTTAAACCCGGCTCTAAATGCCCTACCTGCTCGGTAACGCTTACCGATGAGCTGTTTGCAAGCGCAAAGGCGGATATTTCGTCCGAGATAGACCGTATCTTAAAAAATGCAAACGGACTGGCGGAAACCAAAAAGGAAATGCTTGAAACCGAGCAAAAGGCAAAGCAGACCTTTGACCGGTTTAAAAAGGACGATACCGAAAAGCTGTCCGCAGAGTTAGACGATCTGCGCCGCACTGGGGACGATTCGCCGGAGATTATGCAGCGGGAAATTGAGGAGATAGATATGCTCCTCTCCCGCGGGCTTTTATCCGACGAGGAGTTTTCGGAGCTTGAAAGCGAGGAAAGAAACCTTGCAGAACTTGAAGCGCAGATCAAAAAGCTGCGGGAATATTCGGTAGACGCGCAAATTACGGCTTTGAACGAGCAGGCAGCCTCCTTTGAAAACAATAAGCGAAAGTATACCGAAATATTATCCTCTCTTGAGGAGTATGTTTCAAAGCGAACCGAGCTGTTGGCAGAGGAGCTTAAAATGCCGAATGTAAGCATTACCCTGTTCGAGCCCGTAAAGACCACGGGTGAGCTTAAAAGCGTATTCCGCTTTGCTTACAAGGGCAGGAATTACGCGGCATTATCTTTATCCGAGCGCACGGCGGCAGGGCTTGAAATATGCGCGCTTATTCGCAGGCTTACCGGACTTAATTTCCCCGTGTTTATTGACAACACCGAAAGCGTTGCTCATTTCGATATGTCCTCCCTTACCTGCCAGACGGTATTTTTAAGAATGGTTAAAAATA
>ENA-UEQX01002575-UEQX01002575.1-human-gut-metagenome-genome-assembly--contig:-NODE-2575-length-10166-cov-2.939835_pt1 | contig 10166 bp, 9 predicted proteins | sample MGYA00242952_ERZ507952 | MGnify/ENA primary metagenome ERZ507952 (study PRJEB26167, sample SAMN06115425) | human gut metagenome | host: Homo sapiens | place: China:Sichuan | collected 2015-04-07... | reverse complement strand
GGTATAGCCCTTGCAACTATCAAAAACCGGACGGTCCGGTCTATCTACATTGACGCCATCTTTGTGCTTGAACCATTCCGTCGGCGAGGCATTGCCACAAGGTTATTCAGGCAAATCCAGGACACTGCAAGCGAGATCGGTGCTGAAAGAATGGATTTGATGGTATGGGCGTTTAATGCGCCGGCATTGGCGTTTTATAAATCCTTGGGTATGAAGGAGCAAAGGATTGTATTGGAAAAACAGGTGAAAGAAACGGACTGACGCGATTTGCGTCTTTTATATACGGAATGATAATAAAAAACACACCGGGTCACCCGGTGTGTTTTGTTTTTGTGGCTTTGGCGATGGGGAGAAATGAGACAGATGGGCGTTAAACCTTTTTAACGCCGGTTTCTGAAGTGATCTTTTGGGTAGACAGGGCGTTCTTTTTGGCATAATGCACGCCCTCAACATAATAATACCAGCCGGGGTTGACCACCAACTTTTTGGACAGGCTGTAGGTTGTGCCATCTCTATACAGGTCTTTGTAGGTCTTGTAGGGCGACCAGGTGTAGCTGGCGTTCAGTCTGCGCATAACCACAACCTTGGTAAAGCCGCACTTTTTCACACCGGACACACACTTGGTCAGCCCGCTGATGGTCATAGTGTTGCTGTTCATGGCGAACTTCAGCGTGGCAGATGTGATCAGTCCGCTGGTGCGGGCGCCGGTTGCGGTGGCGCCGTAATCCTCAGCAGCGTCCAAGATCAGCAAATCCTCTTGGGTAAAAATCACATCGTCCTCTGTGGGCTGCGCTGCAATTTAGCCGCCCTCCGGGACGGTGTCTGTGCTGTCTGCAGCAAAGGCCGCACTGGGCAGCAGGCAAATGCTCGCCAGCAGAACGGCAATCACCGAATGGATCCATTTTTTCATTTTGGTACACCTCTTTCTTTTTTTGTGCCAAAGCGCACGGTGCAGGGGGTTGTCCCTACAACTGCATTATATCTTGCCGGTGCCGTCGAGGTTTGTCGAAATATGCGCTAAATTGTGAAAAATTCTCATTAAATGAAAAATGCGGCAGAATGCAGTGCTCACAGTAGGCAAAAGGGGTCAAAATATGGTACAATAGGACGAGACACTTTTTTTGCAAAAAAAATATCAAAAGGGTGTAAGGTTTTAACCCGCCAAACGGACTACTAAGTGGAAGGCGGCTGAAAGGAGGTGGCACGATTTGGCAGTCAGTGAGAAAAAGAAAGCAGACGATTTGCTGCAAGAGGGGTACGCCAAGTATTACACGGCAATCTACCGCTATGCGCTCTCTCGATTGGGCGACCCGCACAAAAGTGAGGATGTGGCGCAAGAGGCCTTTGTGGTCTATTATAAGCGGCTGCGCACCGGCGAGATATTCACAGCGCCCCGGGCGTTTTTGTACCGCACGGCGGATCACCTGGTGCAAAAGCAGTTTGACCGGCAAAAGCGGGCGCAAAACTGTATCACTCTGGACGAGGTGATTGAAATTCCTGCCCAGAATGCGGATCCGGATGAGCGACTGACCTTTGAGGAGTATTCCCGCCAGATCAGTGCCGCTTTGTCAGATACGGACGCAGCTCTGTTCTCGATGCGTTACATAGAAGATCTAAAGATTGAAGACATTGCCACGCGCATGAATATGAGCGTGCCGGCAGTGACCACGCGGCTCCATCGGCTGCGAAAAAAACTAAGGGAGATCTTAAACCAGCTGTTTTAACTCCCGGAAAGGACGCGTTATGGCGACACTGCATATTGACAAAATCATTGCAGAAAAAGTGAACCAGGACGATCTTATCCGTCTGTTAGAGACGGTGATCGATGAAGAAATGCAGAGGCCGGAAGCAGAAATGAACTGCGACCTGATCGACCAGTGTAGACGCGCTGCTGGAAATGCGGCAGGATCGGGACCATTTGGCAGTGATGGTGCCGCTGATGCAGGATAAAGCGTTTTTGCACTTGATTCAGCGCAAGGCCGGCAATACGGCTCGACTGAACGGTGCGGCGCGTGGTGCGCTGATCGCTGCGGCGATTCTCGCCTCCACCATCAGTGTAAACGCCATGGTAGACGCTGCGTTTGATTACAACATTTTAGAGCATATCGGTAAGGCGATTTCCGCTTCTGTGCTGGGGCCGGAAATCATTGGCGGCGAGGACGATGTTGACGAGCCAACCACTGTGCCCGGCGCCACGGATAAGAGCGAGCCCACGACGGTGCCGGAGCGTACCACCGCAAACGCAAACGGAGAAACCGCTACCCGTCAACCGGAGCAAACCACCACGGCGGCTGCCGTCACGCAACCCACCACGACCACGCCCACCACCACGGAACGGGAGCAGGAGAGCACCACCAAGAAAGTGACCGGTGATAATGTGCACCACAAGCCCACCCAGCCGGATCGACCGGAGGAGACCACCAAGGCTGTGCACGTGATTGGATTTAATGCCCAGTTGGACGAAAGCTTTAAGAGCCACTACATTTACGGCGAACAGCTCAGCTACGACGGCCTGACCTTAACGGCAGACTGGAGTGACGGTACCACCAAACCTGTGGCATTGAAGAATTGCACTTACACCACCCAGGTGAATATGAACCGCACGGCGGATGTGACCCTAAATATTCTGTATAAGGGCTTTTTGGTAGAAATACCCATTACCGTGCGACCCAATGAAGAAACGAGAGAAAGTACCATTTGCCAAACGGATCGGTACGACTACCTGCTTTGCAAGGCGGGGGCGTACATCACCGCTTACCGTGGAACAGCAAAAGAGCTGATTTGCAATGTGGTAGACGGCAACCGTATTTTTTGCCATTGCGGATGAGGTATTCCGAAAGCATACGGAATTAACTACCGTTGAGCTGCCCTATGTGACTTATGTCGGAGCAAAAGCCTTTGCCGGTTGTACGGCGTTGACACAAGCGGAGCTGCCGAAGCTGCAGCAGTTAGGTGAAGAAGCTTTTGCAGGTTGTAAAGCATTGGTAGAAGCGGAAACCGGAGACAGCTTAACCCACATTGGTAGTCGCGCTTTTGCCGAAACGGCGTTGAAAACCGTTACCGGAACTGAACATTTGCGCCGGGTTGGGGATTACGCGTTCTCCGACTGCCAAGCTGTTACTTTTGCATTTCCTGCACAACTGGAGGTTGCCGGAGAAAATGCCTTTTACTACTGTCGGCAACTGCAAATCGGTGCCCTGCCGCAAAGCATAAAATCCATTGGCAAGCGTGCCTTTGCCTATTGTCCGGGCTTAACCGAAGTACGGCTGCCCGCAGGTATTGCCGTGGTGCCGGAAGAAGCATTTCGTGCCACCAACGCCAAGACCATTGTGTTGCCGGAGGGCGTGGAGCGTATTGAAAGCGGCGCCTTTGAAAGCTGCAAGGCCACGGCAGTCACCGTGCCCGGCACGGTCAAGTATATCGGCAAGCAGGCGCTGTACAGCGTGCTGCTGCGTGATGTGAACTTTAACTGCCTGTCTCCGGTGATGGAGGACCAGGTGCTGTACGGCTCTAAGCGGCTGGTAGTGCAGTGCTATCTGGGCACTACCCCGTACCAGTACGCCAAGGCCAATCAGATCAAGGTGGAATTGAAACAGGATCTGCCGGAAGTGATTCCCGGTACAGACGATTAAGGAGGGGCGAAATGAACGCAAAACGGATAAGAAACGGACGGCGTCTGACGGCACTGCTTTTGTGCCTGCTGTTGATGCTCTCCGGCGCGCCCCTGCAAGCGCTGGCTGCAGAGGCGCAGACGGATGTTGTTACCTGTACCGACCCTACAAATGCAGATGTTGTGATTACCTATGATTACGATACCCAGACCTTGACGGTCAGCGGCTCCGGTCGGTTTTCCGGTCAGGTGTTGGGTGCGGATGGGTCAACGGCAGTGAACATGCTGGACGCATTCAGCGTATCTCAGTTGGTCGTAGAAGAAGGCATTACTGCCATCGGTCCGGAAGGTGCTACCGTATATTCGATTGCCGACAGCGAAACGAATACCATCTATTTGCCGGACAGCTTGACTGCAGAAAACTTTAGCTGCAAAGGCGCCAGTAATCTGTGTGAAATTCGCCTGCCTGCCGGTATGCATACCTTGCGAGACGGGATGTTTGACGGTTGCACTTGGCTGGAAACGCTGAATATGCCGCAAGGCGTAACAGAAATCGGCAACCGGACCTTTGGCGGTTGTAAGTCATTAGATGTAGAACTGCCGCCGCAGCTGGAAAGAATCGGAGACAAAGCCTTCTATCGCTCCGGTATCAAGAATGCAATCCTTCCGGATACGGTACGTTCCATTGGAAGCGGTGCTTTTGAGCAGACCCGTTCCATGGTCAGCGCCACGCTGCCGACGACCATAACGGCTGTGCCGGAGCGTATGTTCTATGCCAGCTATGTGGAGCGGGTCAGTCTGCCTGTCGGCTTGCAATCCATTGGCAAAGCTGCATTTTTTAACTGCATGCATTTAACGGATTTACAACTGCCGGAGGGTTTGATCACTATTGAAGGTTCGGCATTTAGCGGCTGTACGGTGCTGAAGGAGCTAACGCTGCCCGGCTCATTAAAGCATGTGGGTGAAAAGGTGTTTGGCGGCAGCAATATTGAAATTGTCCATGTAGAAGAAGGAATCACCGAATTGGCACCGGTGATGTTTGCGGATTGCCCGTTGACGCAGGTGGACTTGCCGAATACATTGACCACCATTCAAGACGCTGCTTTTTATAACTGTACAAAGCTGAAGGAAATTACGCTGCCCAATAGCGTAACCCAACTGGGTGAGGGCGTATTTCAGGGCTGTTCGTCTTTGTCGCAGGTGCGGCTGTCTGAAAACTTGAAAACGCTGCCCATCTCTACTTTTGACGGTTGTAAGGCGCTGACGGAGTTCGATTTTGCCGGCATTACGGAAATCGGCGAAGAGGCATTTCAAAATACCGGTATTCAAATACTGGATTTGCCCACTACGGTAAAAACGCTGGGCGAAAGCGCATTTGCACACAGTGCATTGCAAGAAATTTGGAGTCTGGGCGGTGTGGAGACCCTGCCCACCGATGTGTTTGCTTACACCCAGATCCAGTCATTTGATATTCCCCAGGGGTTATACATTGCCCCAGGTGCCTTTGAATACTCTGCCCTGCAAAAGGTAGCTACCGGTATAGATGTAACGGAGATCAACGACGGCGCATTCCGCAATTGCCGCAAGCTGACCTCGGTGGAACTGAACGAAGATGTCACCCGCATTGGGGACAACGCCTTTCGTGCCTGCACGGCGCTGACTTCCATTGATTTCCCGGAGTCGCTGGTGAGCATTGGTGACTATGCCTTTTATACCAGTGGGCTGACTTCGCTGGTGGTACCCAACACGGTGCAGCAGATGGGCCGTATGGCTTTTGCAGGTAGCGCGCTCACAGAGGTATCTGTGGTCAGCGGCGTCAAAACCTTGGGCGATTACGCCTTTGCCGGGTGCCATGCCACTTTCCGTTTGCCTATGAGCCTGACGGAGATGGGCAAGTATCCCCTTGGATTTACCGCCTCGGAGAGCGACGGCAATGTGACCGTGTTCAAAATGGAGGATGTGACTGTCATTGCGCCGGCGGCCAGCGAGTCCATTCGCTATGCCAAGGAAAACGACCTGAAGTATAAAATGACCGGCCCGGAGGACACGGACTTTAACGAGGAAAATTACCTGTATGGTACTGTGGGCGACGGCGACTGGTACTTTGACAAGCGCACCGGCGCACTGTCTACTAACGCCACCAATGTGGGGACGAAGCAGGGCTTTTATTTTACAAACGGCCAACTTTGGAAATATAAGCAGGCGGGGGTGCGCTCTGTACACCTGCTAAATGGCGTGAAGAACCTGGGCGATATCTTTGCCGGGATCACCACCTTGGAGCAGGTAACGGCAACGGAGACCTTGACCAACATCAATTCCGGTGCCTTTGCAGGCTGCACCGGGCTGAAAAGCGTCAGCCTGCCGGCAGTGACCAAGATCGGCGCCAACAGCTTTGCCGATTGTACGGCACTGCAAACGGTAGATCTGCCCTTGGCCGCCACCATTAGCGACCATGCGTTCCAAAACTGCACAGCCTTGCAGTTCCTGAAACTGCCGGCGGTAACCAAGATCACTTCCACCGCCTTTGCCGGGTGCACCGGGCTGACCGACCTGACCCTGGGCAAAGGGACGGCTGAAATCGACGATCGCGCCTTTACAGACTGTAAGGCGCTGACGAATTTAGATTTGGGCGGCACCGTGTCCATCGGCCGTGAGGCCTTTGCCGGTTGTACCGCTCTGGCAGCCATTAGCCTGCCGGATCGTGTGACCCGGCTGGGCGTGGGTGCATTCCGTAACTGTACCGGCGCTACCGGTATCGAGATCGGCAGCGGGCTGACGGAAGTACCGGCCTACGCCTTTGCAGACTGTACCGGTGTCAAGGATATTGCCTTTAACGAAGGCGTGGTCACCATCGGCCCCAATGCGTTCCAAAATGCGGTTTCCGTGGTGTTCCTGACTCTGCCCAATAGTGTAACCACCGTTAGCAGCCGTGCCTTTGCCGGACTGCTGAATGTGGAAAAGATCACCCTTGGCAGCGGGCTAACCAAGGTGGAGAGCTACGCTTTTGACAACGCGGTGAACTGTTACCAACTGACTCTGGACAGTGCTGTGAACGCGCTGACCAACGCGGATATGGTGGCTTGCCACCTGGCCTATTACGGCGGCCAAAAGCCTATGATCCCCGGCGCAGGCATGGCCTACTCCGTGGAGGGCTACAACAGCTTCCGCCGCATTGGCGAGAATACTGCCGGTTTGGCTGTGGTGGTGGGCGACCATGCCACCGCCCTGAGTATGCATTTCTTGGCAGCCCAGACGGATAAGGTCAAGCGTGTGACCCTGGGCAAGCAGGTGCAGCGGATCGGCTATGAAATCAAAAAGGGCTACACCGCCGATTACACCAAGGCCTTCGCCGCCGAGTTTATCGGCAACGGGTACCTGGAGCAGGTGACCGTCAGCAGTGAGAACCCCTATTTGTATGCAGACGGCAGCGGGCTGTATTCTAAGGATAAATCTACGCTCTATGCCGCTGTAACCGGCAAGGGGGATTATGCAGAAAACACCGCCTCTGCCATCGGCGACTGGGCGCTGTCTTGTAATGCAAAGTTAAAGAAGGTCACGCTGGGCAAGAGCGTGCGTACCGTTGGAACCAAAGCCTTTGCCTACGATCAGAAGCTGAAGTATGTGCAGCTGACCGACGGCTTGCAGCAGATCGGCGCCAGCGCCTTTACCGGCTGTACTGCACTGAAAGTGCTGGAACTGCCGGATACAGTTACCACCTTGGGTGACCATGTGTTTGAGAACTGTACCGCCCTGGCGTCTGTATTGTTGTCCGGTGGACTGACGGCGCTGCCCACCTACGCATTTCGGAATTGTACTGCCCTGACAGGCGTGGTGGTGCCGGACAGCGTAGCTGCCTTTAATCCGGGCGCATTTGCAGACTGCAAGGCACTGACGGAGGTGTACATCGGCAGCCAGAGCACCCGGTATGTGCAGCTGGGTACCAACCGCACCCACGTGTTTGCCCGTTGCCCGGCACTGACCGTTTACACCATGGCCGGGTCGGACGCGGCCGTGTACGCCAAGACCCGGAACATTCCCACAAAGCTGTACACGGACGCAGACGCGTTTGCCGATCTGTGCGCCATGAAGCGGGATATTTATGCCGGTTATCTGGGCTTTTGCACGGACGGTCACGGCGATATTCAGTGGCTGACCGTGTACGCTGCGGACTGCACCCATGACGGTTACGCCATTGGTGTATGCGAGTATTGCTCCGCGATTTTGGAGGAGCGGCACACCACCGCCACCGGTCACAACTATGTGGTTAGCGAGACCCCGGCGGCAGACGGTCGGGATGGGGTGCGCATCACCACCTGCCAAAACTGCGGCGACAGCAGCTACACGGTGCTGCCCGGCAGCGGCACGGCGGTGGAGGAGACCCACACCGTGACCGGCACGGTGGTGCTGGCAGCGGATCGAGCGGCAACCAAGGGCACCCACGCCGCCATTGGCGCAGATATTCTGCTAAACGGCTACACCCTGGCGACTACGGACGAGAAGGGCAACTTCTCCCTGCAGCTGAAAAGCGGCACTTATGCCCTGACTGTGCGCTATGCTTACGGCTTTAGCCGCACCCTGTATGTGGTGGTCAGCGACCGGGATCTGCAATGTGGCAGCGTGCCGGTCATCGGCTGTGACTGGAACAAGGACGGCAAGATCGACGATCAGGACTACTATATGTTTAAGCTGATCTTTGGCACCCATCAGGGTCAGGCCGGGTATCTCAGCTATGTGGATATGAACCACGACGGTATGATCAACACCCGGGATATGATCTTTGTGGAGCGGTGTATGGGGCTGCAAGCCGGCAGTTTTGCTTACACACCGCTGGTCATTCGGTAATCGGGGCTGCGGCCCGGATATACAAGTGGGGGCACCCACGGTCAAAATCAATATAAGCGGAAAGGCAGGACTTTAGGGTTCTGCTTTTCTGCTTTGCGGCAGCAAAAAAAGACAGCCGGTGCAGAGCACAAGGCTGTCTTTTTGTATGGGCGATTCTATTTATGCCAGATCTTCGGCAAATGCCACGGCTGTGTCCTCGTCGCATTCCAAATACAGATCGTATTCGGTGTTACCGTCCCGATAGCGTAGGGTGCAGTTGTCGTCCCGGGCTAAAATCAGAATGTCCAGCCCGTTGGCGTGTACCAGTTTACCGCTGTCAATATCGGTCACCCGGTCTTTGCCCTCCCAGTCATTGGCGGTGGCGTACCGGGTCACCGTCAGATCGCCGGCAACGCCGTCAGCTTCAAACAGAACCTGGGCGGCGGTCATGACGCTGTCACTTTGAATGGTGCGGACAGATTGAATATTGCTTTGCGCCAACTGCCGGGGCAGGGTCACCGGGGAGATGTCCAGTTCCGCCAGTTGCTTGGCAACCGGACTTGCCGTCAGCGCATAACCGGCGGCGCTGGTGTCCGCCTCCGCCAGATTGGGGTCAATCTGCGCACTGCCGTTGATCTTGTGGGCGATCTCGGACGGAATGTTAAAGTTGAACAGATGGGCGGAAACGCTCATGGCAGATACGGTGGCGGCGGCAATCAGGGCTGCTACAATCACAGCTTTCAGCCACTTGCGACGGGGCTGTACGGCGATTCTGCCGTCGGCGTGCATTTCCATTAAGTCAAAGCAAGTGTCGATATAATTCATATCGATCTGGCTGCTGTCTTTTTCCAGCTCCCGGTCGATCATCTGCCGCAGCTCCCGGTCGCTCAGATTGGGCAGTCCGTTATACAACGCCCGCTTTACTTGTTTTTGTGTTGCAGTCATTGTGGTTTTCCTCTTTCATTTCGTTCTTTGATTTTATTTCAGCGATCGTATAGATCGCTTGATCTTTTCTTTCAATCGCACATGGCGTTTGCTGACAGCGTTCTCCGTCATGTTCAGTTCGGCTGCCACCTGCCACAGCGGTTTTCGTCGCACATAATGCTCATAGTAAATACGACGATCTGTGTCGTTTAGTTTGGAAAGAACTGTAACGGCACGACGGCGGATCTCCTCATCCGTAGGGCCCGGATCTGTTTCCGAAGGGAATGTTTGTTGGTAGATCCCGGCCTGCTCCATGGCGATCACTTTGTCGCTGCTGTTTTCAAATTGCATTTCCCGGCGCATTTTTTCCTCCCGGATCATCACCTGACCTTTGAGAATAGCAACTTTAAACAGCCAGGCTTCATAATTGTGAATGCAACGGCCGGCACGCAGCGCTTGCATCAGCTCTATGTATGCCTCTTGTACGCAGTCCTCCGCGTAGTCCGGCCAATCCCGGAAGTACAACCGACATCGCCAATACAATTTGTCTCGATAGCGCTGGCAGTCCTCCACCGTCTTTTGAACGGTGACGTCTGCTGGCGGCGCAGTTGGTGTTTGTTCTATCATAATGCCTCATAGGAAAAAATAAAAAAATCATCTGTATACAAGAAAAATATGCCATAAACGGTTCATTTTGTCAACACTTTGTTGGAAAAGATTTGCAGTTAATGAAAACTTACCCGCTTTACAAAATTTTTTCAAAAAATTTTTGCATTTTTTTTGCGTATTTTGGCAACATGGCACACTATAT
>ENA-UEQX01002574-UEQX01002574.1-human-gut-metagenome-genome-assembly--contig:-NODE-2574-length-10171-cov-2.596889_pt1 | contig 10171 bp, 6 predicted proteins | sample MGYA00242952_ERZ507952 | MGnify/ENA primary metagenome ERZ507952 (study PRJEB26167, sample SAMN06115425) | human gut metagenome | host: Homo sapiens | place: China:Sichuan | collected 2015-04-07... | reverse complement strand
GCGGTTCAGAACAGCAGGCCGTATTTGTCGGACAGGGGCCGGAGAACGGACTCCGGCAGGCTGCCCTCGTACAGGGCGCGGCCCTGATAGACCCGCAGGGCCTGCTCCAGCACGGCGGCATCGCCGCAGACCAGGCACAGGGGCTTTGTCAGCAGGTACTGGCAGGCCGCCAGCGCGTTTACGTCCGCCATGGAGGCAACGCGGAGGGCCACCATGGGGTCGTCCCGCTCCAGCGCGTCGGACAGGGCATCCTCCAGACCGGGGGTCACGTCCAGTACCGGCCCGTGGGCAGCGTCGGCGGGCAGCAGGGCGGGGAGCTTCTCCGTGGCGGCGGGCAGCAGATCTGTGTGCAGCGGGGCGGGAGGCGTGATGGCCGCGCCGTCCAGCGCACCGCGCAGGGCTGCGATATGCTCCGGCGTGGTGCCGCAGCAGCCGCCGAAGATCATGACGCCGGAGGCCAGCATGTCCGGCACCAGCGCGGTGAACTGCTCCGGCGTGCAGTCGTACACCGCCTTGCCGTCCGCGATGGTGGGCATGCCGGCGTTGGGCTTGGCGATCAGGGGGATGCGGGCGTACTCCCGCAGGCGGCGGAGCTGGGGCAGCATCTGGTCCGGCCCCGCCGAGCAGTTGAGACCGAAGGCATCGATGCCCATGCCCTGCAATACCAGCAGGGCGGCGGTGATGTCGGTGCCGGAGATGCTGCGGCCATTCTGGTCGCAGGTAAAGGTGACGAAGATGGGCTTGGCGGAGACGCTGCGCACGGCCAGCACGGCGGCACGGGCGTCGGACAGGGTCATCATGGTCTCAATGACGTACAGGTCCACACCGGCGGCTTCCAGTCCGGCTGCCTGTTGGGCGTAGGCGTCCACCAGCTGGTCGAAGGAGGCGCTGCCCAGAGGGGCCAGAAACAGGCCGGTGGGAGACAGGTCGCCGGCCAGCAGGGCCTTGCCGTCCGCGGCCTGACGGGACAGGTCCGCCAGACGGCGGTTATAGGCGGCGGTGTCCTCCGTTACGCCGTGCTCCGCCAGCTTCACGGCATTGCCGCCGAAGGTGGGGGTGTAGAGCACCTGGCTGCCGGCGGCCACGTAATCGCGCTGGATGGACAGGATGCTGTCCGGATGGGCCAGCACCCACTGCTCCGCGCTGACGTCGCCGGTGTAGCCGCGCTTTTGCAGCTCCGTACCGGTGGCACCGTCCAGAATAAGGGGAAAATGCAGTTCCATATGTGAATACCTCCGTGATGGGATGAAAGGGCCGCGCCGTACTTGACAGGGGGGAACCAGATTTCTATAATGATACCACTACTTTAAGCAGTGCGGGGCTGCTTTGTCAAGAGTCTTTGTGAGGTGAGCGCGATGATGACAGCGAAAGAGATCTTTCTGGAGCTTCTGAAGCCGGACGGACAGCCGGACCGGCTGCTGCGGCAGTACGAGGCGCTGCACATGTGCCTGGGCGATCCCATCAACACCTACCTGCGGGGCAACCGGAAGCGGGGGACCGTCAGCGTGGACCGGTGGGGCACCACCATCAGCTTTCCGGAGGACGCGCCGGGGCCCATGCCCGTCACCCACGATGGCCTTGCGGTGTGTCCCGACGTAACGCGGTGGCGGGAGACGGTGCATGCGCCGGATCTGGCGGCCAACTGCACGGAGGGCTGGGAGGCCGTCCGGCAGCAGGCGCGGGAGGCATGCGGGCAGGAGAAGCTGCTGGCAGGGTTCATGGGCACCGGTATTTTTGAACAGTGCCATTTCCTGATGGGCTTTGAGGACACGCTGACGGCGCTGTACGAGCACCCGCAGGAGATGCACGAGCTCATTGAGTACATCACGGAGTACCGGCTGGGATATGTGAAGCTGCTCATCGACAACCTGCAGCCGGACGTCATCTTCTCCCACGACGACTGGGGCACCAAGAACGCCTTGTTCATGCAGCCGGAGATGTGGCGGGAGTTTTTCAAGGAGCCGTACCGCCGGTTCTATGGGTACATCCGGTCCCGGGGCTGCATCGCCGTCCACCACGCCGATTCCTATCTGGCGCCTATCGTGGAGGACATGGCGGAGCTCGGCATCCAGGTGTGGCAGGGCGTGCTGCCGGAGAACGATATCCCCGCCTTACAGCGGCAGCTGAGGGGGAGACTGGTGCTGATGGGCGGCATGGGCGCCGCCATCGACCGCGCCGACGCGTCGCCGGAGGAGATACGGGACTACGCGAAGAACGTGCTGGCGTCCTGCGGGCCGCTGGGGCACTTCATCCCATCCATCACCTACGGACTGGCGGGGACGGTGTATCCCCACGTGGACCGGTATATCGACGAGGCCATCGACGGGTATAACCGGCAGGTACACCTGCCGAAGTTCGATCTGCCGCCGGTGCCGCGGCGGGTGCTGGCGCAGAAGGAGAGCGGCGATGCCGTCCGGACTGCGGAGAGCGGCGACAACGCGCTGGACCGCGTGGCGGCGGCTTTGCAGCGGGGACAGCAGAAAAAGGTGCTGGCCCTGTGCCGGGAGGCGCTGGGTCAGGGCATTGCGGCGGCGGACATCCTGTCCGGCGGGCTGATGCGGGGCATGGACCGGCTGGGCGTGGACTTTTCCGCCGGTATCACCTTCGTGCCGGAGATGCTGATGGCGGCGCGGTGTATGCAGGCAGCTCTGGAGCTGCTGCGGCCCCGCATGGCCGGCAGCGGCACGGAGAAGCTGGGCCGCGCCTGCATCGGTACGGTGCGGGGCGATATGCACGACATCGGCAAGAATCTGGTGAAGATCATGATGGAGGGCAGCGGCATTGAGGTGGTGGACCTGGGCGTGGACGTGGCGCCGGAGAAATTCGTGGAGGCCGCGCTGCACCAGAACTGCGGCATCATCGCCTGTTCCTCCCTGCTGACCACCACCATGCAGGAGATGCGGGACGTGGTGCGTCTGGCGGAGGAGATGGGCATCCGCGGCAGGGTGAAGATCCTGGTGGGCGGTGCGCCTATCAGCCAGAGCTTCTGCGACGAGATCGGCGCAGATGCCTACACCGAGGACGCGGCTTCGGCGGCCCGCGAGGCGGCCTCCCTGCTCCGCAGAGGGCAGTAAGGGTATGAAGAAGTATCTGCCCTCGCTGGCGCTGCTGGCGGTGTTCGAGACGGTGGCCGTGGTGCTGTGGCTCACCAAGGGCAACCTGTTCTACCTCTTTAATTTTAGCTATATCGGCGGCTCTATCGCCCTGGGGACGGCGCTGTTCGTGGGAAAATACAAGCACGCCCGACGGGTGACGCAGCTGCTGGTGGGATCGTATATGCTGGTGTATCTGGGCCTGATCTGCGGGGAGAATATGCAGATCGAGGGGTTCTGGTACTACCTGTTCACCGGCGTGTTCGAGGCGGCCACCATCCACTACGCCGTGGCCAAGATCTTCGGGCCGCTGCTGTTCGGGCGCGGCTGGTGCGGGTACGCCTGCTGGACGGCCATGGTGCTGGACTTCCTGCCCTACAAGGCGCCGCAGACGCCGCGGAAGCCCATCGGCTGGCTGCGGTACGTGACGTTCACGCTGTCGCTGGTCTTTGTGGCGGCGTTGTTTCTGGCCAATGTGGGGCACCTGGAGCGCATCATGTTCTGGGCCTTTGTCATCGGCAACGCACTGTACTACGGGGCAGGTATCCTGCTGGCCTTTGCGTTTCGGGACAACCGCGCCTTCTGCAAGTACCTGTGCCCTGTGACGGGGTTCTTAAAGCCCATGAGCTATTTTTCCCTGGTCCGTATCACCTGCGACAAGAGCAAATGCGTGTCCTGCGGGCGGTGCAGAAGGGTGTGCCCCATGGAGGTGGACATGACGGACAACTCCCGCCGGCGGGTCAACGGCACGGAGTGCATCCTGTGCATGGAATGCGTGAAGAACTGCCCCAAGGGGGCGCTGTGAGAAAAAAAGAGTACGGACGTCTCGTGTGTCCGTACTCTTTTTTGTTACATGCTGCGAATATCCTTCAGCAGGTCCTCCAGAGACATGGTGCGCACATCCTCCTCATCCTTGGGAGTGGGCTCGTCCGCCAGTACCTGATCCACCGTGTCCGCCAGCAGGTCCTTGTCGGGAGCGGCGGGCTGAGGCGCGGGCCTGACAGTGGGCTCATCGTCCAGCGGGATGTCGAAGTCCTTCCAGTCACGGGCCTTGGGAGCGGGCTGCTGTACCGGCTCCGCCTGACGGGGCACGATGCGGGGCGCGGGGCGGGAACGCTCCGGCGCAGGGTGACGGCGCTCGCGGCGCTCCTCGCGCTCCTCGCGGTGGTCTCTGCCGCCGCGGTCGGGGCGGTCATCGCGGTCATCGGGGCCGCTGCCGTCATCATCGGGACCGCCGCCGGTGCCGCGGCCGATGAACAGGCCAAGCAGGAACAGCAGGGCGGCCACCAGCACCACGCCGCCAATCAGGGCGACCACGGTGCGGACCTCACCCAGCAGGGGCAGCTTGATGCTCACGGGGATCTGGAGCATGGGAGTCTCCGGCTCGGGCTCAGGCTCCGGTTCAGGCTCGGGTTCCGGCTCCGCCGCGGAGATCACGGGCAGGGTGCCGGTGTACTCCGGCATACGGACCACATGGACGGTGTACTCCAGTTTGGTGGTCTTGTCCTCGGCGGTGCATACCACGGAGATGGGGTTGTCACCCTCCTTGTCCAGCGTGATGTCGCCGGTGCCGGTGATGCCGCTGGACTTGCTGTCGTTGGCGGAGGCGTTGACCTTCACCGTTTTTGTCTCAAAGGGCACATAGGCCACATAGTCGTGGACGGTGCTGCTGAAGGCGGGACTGAGGGTCGCACCCTCAATGCCCAGCGCCGACAAAGCGGCATCGGTGGAGGCCTTGTAGTTGGGGTCCTGCTCGCGGGTGACCTCAATGACGTAGGACTTGGTGGTGCCGTTGGCCGCCGTGACCTTCAGGGTGACGGTATTGACGCCTACGGCCAGGTCGTTGCCGCTGATGTTGACGGTCTGGCCCTTGTCGTTGCGGTTATAATCCAGACTCAGCTTGGATACGCTGTAAGGGACCTTGGCGGTGTAGTACGTGGTGCTGGAGGAGAAGGCGGGGGACAGGGTGGCGTTGCCGCACATGATGGCGGACAGGGTGCAGTCGCCGCTGGGCGCGGCGGCCACGCTGCCGGTCCAGCTGGCGGTGCCCACGTCGATGTCGGTCTCGCCGTCGGAGGCCACGATATTGCTGAAGCTGGCGCTGAGGGCCGCGCCGCCCTGAACGCTGGAGGATACCTTCAGCGTCACGGTGATGATGCCGCCGCTGGCGCTGTTGGTGCCATAGACGCTGAAATGGTTCTGGTTCACCAGGATGCTCCAGCCGCTGACGGAGCAGGAGTAGTTGGTGAAGGTCAGGCCGTCGCCGCAGTTCAGGTCCGCCGTCAGGCCGAGGATCTTACTGTCCACGGACAGGGTCAGCGTCACGGAATTGCCGGCCTGGACGCTGCTGCTGCCGGAGAGGGACGCGCCGGCGGCCTCCGCCCGCTGGTGCAGGATGGCCAGCACCAGCAGGCACGCTGTGACCAGGGAAAGGGCGGTGCGAAGCAGTTTGTTTTTCATGTTTTTCATGGAGTACCTCCTGCTCAGATGGTGCGCTGGCCCACGGTGACCTGGGCCGCCTGGACCACATCGGTGATGGTGACACGGCCGTCGCCGTTGATGTCGGCGGCCTTCAGAGCGGCCTCGTTCAGGTCGCCTGCGCCGGCGGCGTAGTTCTGGAGCTTGACCACATCGGTGATGGTGATGCGGCCGTCGCCGGTGACATCGCCGGTGACGACGATGGTCAGGCTGGAGCTGCCGCCGACGGCGGTCATGCCCGTGCCCACGTAGCCGGAGGTGATCTCCTTCTTACCGTCATACACGGTGTAGCCGGAGTCGTTCAGCGTCTTGACGGAGGTCTGGGGCGCGATGCCGGTGAGGAACGCGCCGGAGGGCTCCGTGGGATCGCCGCTGCCGTGGTCGGATTTGGCGGTCTTGGTGAACTGGGCGGTGTAGGTGATGTCCTTGGTGCCCATGTAGGTGGCCTTGGCGGCAAAAACGTCGCCGTTCTGATCCACCCAGTTCTTGAAGCTGTACGTGTACTTGCTGTCCGCCGCCTTCACGGGGTTGGCAGGGGCGGTGATGAGATCGCCCTGGGCCAGCTTGAAGGTGCGGACCGTCTCGCCGTCCACCTGGAAGGTGACGGTGTAGAGGTCGCCGAAGCGGGCGTAAAGCGTGTGGTTAGAGGCGGCCACCGGCGAGTTGGGGGAGATCTCCGTGCCGTCCTCGCGGTACCAGCCCTGGAAGCCGGCCTCGTCCACCGTGGGCAGCTCGCCGTAGGTGTCGGTAAGGCGGTACATGCGGCTTTCGACCACCACGTCGCCTATCTGGAAGGACACGGCGTACTCCTCGTCGGAGAGGTCGCCGGGGCTGAAGGAACTGTTGGCGTTGACCTTGAACTGGGACTCCGCCAGAGTCACGGTGCCTGCGCTGTTTGTCGCGGTGATGGTCAGGGTGTACTCGCCGACGCTGAGGCGGCTGAAGGCGCAGGCGCTGTCCAGCTTCCACAGGTCGTAGGAGTAGACGGTGCCCTTGATGCTGCTGGTGGCGGTAAAGCCGGTGCTGCCGCTGGAGGACACCGCCTTCACGGTGACGCTGGTGATGGGCAGGCTGCTGGTGATGACGCCGCGGACGGGGTAAGAGGATTTATTGGCCAGCAGTTGGGTTTCATTGCCCTCGCTGCCGGGGTAGAACAGACCCTCGGCGCCCCAGACACTGCCATCGGCGGTGAGCTGGAGCTTGGTGGCGCCGGCGGTGTCCTTCACAGTGGACACGCTGTTGTCCGCGAGCGCCAGATAGCGGCCGGTGGCGCGGTGCTGGAGATAGTAGGGGCTGTCGCCGGTGAGGGCCCACAGCTGCTCGTTGCCGGCAGTGGCGGAGGCCAGCGTGACCTTGCCGCCGTTATCGCTGAGGCGTTTATCGCTCACCGTCAGGGTGTAGTAGCCGCTGGCGAAGTACGTCAGCTGCACGGAGGCGGCAGAGGAGATATTGGTAAGACCCGACAGGTCGGCGGCCATGCCGCGGTCCGTAGTGCCGCGGGGCGACAGGCGGTAGGCACCGTCGGCCAGCGGGGCGTCGGAGTTGGCGTAGAGCATTACCAGCGCGTCCGCCGGCTCGTTGACGTGCAGGCGGCTGTACACGCTGAGCTGCACGTCGCCGGAGTTGGCGCTGAAATAAGCCATGGACTGGCCGGATACGCCGTATTTGCTGGCGGCGTCGCCGGTCATGCGCTTGGGCTCGGGGGTCTTGTCCAGACGGCTGCACTCGGCGTAGATGGCCTGGATCAGCTGGGCCTCGCTCTGGTTCTTGAAGCCGCCCAGAGAGTCGAAGGCACGGAGGATGACGCCGGTGGCGCCGCTGCGCCCATCGCTGCTGCTGGCGCCGCGGATCACACCTGCGCCGTGGTGGACGCTGCGGCTCCAGAACACATTGCGCAGAGCCACGGAGTAGTCATCCAGATCGAAGGAGGGGACAGCGGACTTGATGTTCTTCAGCAGGTCCGCATAGGCGTGGGTCTCCCAATAGTCCTTCTGGGACTGCATGAACTCGTCGGGGTAGTCGTCGGCCACGCTGCGCCAGGTGGCGTTGAAATTGCTGCCGTAGCCGGGGGAGTACTTGCCGTTGCGGTCGTAGGCGTAGGCGTTATACAGCGTGTCGCCCATGTCGCGGTAGATGGAGCCGGACTTGAACTCCTGCAGCCACTGGACGAAGCTCAGGGGCGTGCCGGCGTTGCTGGCGAACATATAGATGCCGTAGGACGTGCCGCCGCTGTCGCCGCGGACGGTGGAGACGTAGCCGGGGTCGGCGCTGTTGCCCGTCTCGTAGTACTGGCTCAGGTCGCCCAGTCCCGCGTCCTGCCAGTTCTTGCTGGCGGCCAGCAGCGCCGTGGCCAGCAGGCTCAGCACCACGGCGGCGGCCAGCACCATGGCGGTGCTCCGCTTCATCCTTTTCATCGCATACACCCTGCCTTTTCAGTAGTCGTCAAAGCGGCGGAGAACGCCGCCGATTTACATAATAATCACTGACAGTATACCATTCGTTCCCGCCGTTGTCTACCGGAAATGCGGGGAAAACCGGAAAAAGGAGTAAAATTTGCCGCCGCAGGAAGAACAGGGTGGAAATATGGCGGAGAATATCGTATAATGTCCGCTGTAACACCAACGAGCACAAGGAGAATTTGCCTATGTCAACAAAAGAGAAAACCGGCAGCGCCGGCCGCACCGCGGGGATCCTCTTTATCCTGCTGGCGCTGGCGGCGGTGGCCGTTCTGGGCGTGTATATCTACCGGCAGTTGCAGCCGCCGAAGGCGCCGGAGACGGCCATCGGCTACGTGGCGTCGGAGACGGCGTCCGCGCCGGTGTACGACGCCGACAGCGGCGCGGAGCTGGGCGTACTGGTGCGGGGCAGTCAGGTGGCCTACGTGGCCGCAGATGTGGAGACGCCCCGTGAGGACGGCCGCGTCCGCGTGGTCAACGGCGAGGGGTACGTCCTGCTGGACGCGTCCCATCTGGCCGATGATCTCAGCCGGACGGTACAGGTGGAGACGGTGTACGCCCTGCGGGGCATGAGCCTGCTGGATGAGACCGGGGCCGTCCCGGGCTGCGCCGTGGAAAAGGGCATGGCCCTCGCCGTCACCGGCTTCGACGGGCTGGACGAAAACGGCGAGGTGCTGCGCTGGCAGGTGTCCTGCCAGTGGGGCGAGGGCTATATCGCCGCTGCCAACGTCCGCATGACGGAGGACGAGGCTCTGGCCCAGTACGATGCGGAGCTGTATCAGCTCCACGCCTCCCGCGGCGACAGCTGGGGCGGCGGCGATGCAGCGGGGCTGGACTACTACCCTGTGGAGAAGGGGGCCATCGGGGGCAACGTCATGCCCGATGAGGTGCGGGCCCTGTACCTCAACGGCTCCGCCGTCCAGTACGCCGACAGCTACCTGCGCGTGGCGGAGGGCAGCGGCGTCAACGCCTTCGTGGTGGACATCGTAGACGGTACCGCCGTGTCCTACGCCTCACCGGTGATGCAGCAGTACAGCCCGTCCGCCTACGCGGCGGCCATGGACACCAGAGAAAACTTCCAGACCAACATTCAGAAGCTGAAGGCTGCGGGATACTACCTCATCGGACGCATTACCGTGTTCAACGACGCCCATCTGGCGGCGGACCATCCGGAGCAGGTCATCTGCGACCTGGAGGGTACGCCTCTGAAGATCAGCTCCATGTACTGGCCCAGCGCCTACGACCGGACGGTGTGGCAGTACAAGGTGGATCTGGCGCTGGAGGCGGCGGCTCTGGGCTTCAACGAGATCCAGTTCGACTATATCCGCTTCCCCGATGGGGCGTATAGCTACGAGAAGGCGGGGACCATCGACTACCGCAACGCCTACGGCGAGAGCAAGGCCCAAGCGGTGCAGAGGTTCCTGCTGTACGCGGCGGAGCGGCTCCACAGCGCGGGGTACTATCTGTCCGGCGACGTGTTCGGCGAGTGCGCCAATCCCTACGTCACCGCCTGCGGCCAGTACTGGCCGGCCATCAGCGCGGCGGTGGACGCCATCTCCGGCATGCCCTATCCCGACCATTACAGCGCCCAGGGGGACTACAAGCCCTGGGAGCACCCCTACGACACGGTACACATGTTCGGCGCGGCCGCGGCAGCGCGGCAGGCGGAGACAGCCTCTCCGGCGGCGGTGCGCACATGGATACAGGCCTACAACGCCATCCGCGAGCCGTACAACACCTACGGCGCGGAGGAGGTGGCGGCGGAGGTCCGAGCTCTGCGGGACACCGGCTGCAGCGGCGGCTTTATGACGTGGAACGGCGGCTCGGACATCAACAAGTACCAGAGCATCATCAGCGCACTGAGCTGAAAAAAGAGGGAGAACGCTCCGCGTTCTCCCTCTTTTTCATGATGTGTTACGCCTGCGGCGGCAGGCGGATGCTCCCGTGCTCCTGTTCATAGGCGGCCACGTATTGCTCCAGCGCGAACTCTATCTCCTTGTTGGCGGAGCGCTTGTGCGCGGCCGCGAGCTGCTTCACCTTGTCCAGCAGTTCCTCGGAGACCCGCAGCGAAAACGGCGTATAGTAGTTTGCCATGACATCACCCACTTCAAATTGATGGCTTGATGATATCATTCCGATGCTGTA
>ENA-UEQX01002572-UEQX01002572.1-human-gut-metagenome-genome-assembly--contig:-NODE-2572-length-10174-cov-3.286224_pt1 | contig 10174 bp, 10 predicted proteins | sample MGYA00242952_ERZ507952 | MGnify/ENA primary metagenome ERZ507952 (study PRJEB26167, sample SAMN06115425) | human gut metagenome | host: Homo sapiens | place: China:Sichuan | collected 2015-04-07... | reverse complement strand
CCTGCGCGGTGAGCAAGCGGGTCCCCAGATTGTATATGGAAAACGGCAAGGAGATCGAGCGGAGCCTGCGGCTGCTGTAAGCAGGTCAGTTCGCCGCCGCAAATGCGGCTCTTGGCGCGGAGATAACCCAAGAGGGAATGCACCGTCGGCTCAAACCAATCAGCAGATCCTGCGTATCCGCTGATTGGGAGCCTTCCTCGAAACAGGCTCGCTTCATCCGCCACTGGCGGCGCTTCGCCTGTTTCCCTGCGCGGTGAGCAAGCGGGTCCCCAGATTGTATATGGAAAACGGCAAGGAGATCGAGCGGAGCCTGCGGCTGCTGTGAGCAGGCACCCGCACTCCGCCAGACGCATAGGATGACACGGGGCGGGACACCGGAATTTTGCCCCGGTGGTATAAATTCCGGTGCTGCGTGGGAGAATGAAAGTGGCCTCACCGAATGGTGACGGGTACTTCTTTCGGCGGAGTGTGAACTTTGTGGATACGAGTGTCAAGCGCGGCGATATTTACTATGCCGATCTCTCTCCGGTGGTGGGCAGCGAGCAGGGCGGCATCCGTCCGGTGCTGATCATTCAGAATGACACCGGCAACCGATACAGCCCTACGGTCATCGCGGCGGCCATCACCTCGCAGACGGGCAAGGCCCGCCTGCCGACCCATATCGCCCTTCCGGTGACCGAGAGCTGCGGCCTGAACCGGGACTCCATCATCCTGCTGGAGCAGGTGCGGACGCTGGACAAAAAGCGGCTGCGGGAACGGATGGGCCATGTGGAGGAGCAGGTGATGGAGAAGGTGGACACCGCCATCGCGGTGAGCTTCGGACTGCCCCACGACCAGTTTGTATAAGAGACAGAATACTGCCTCCCGGCGGGCGGAAACGCCCATCGGGAGGGAGCCAAGAGACAACGGAGGTACATATGAAAAACAGATGGGCATTGCGTCTGGCGGCGCTGACACTGGTAAGCTGCCTTGCCATGAGCGGCGTTTCCCTGGCGGTGGAGCCCGGCTCCGCCTCCGACCCGCTGGTGACACTGAGTTATCTGAACGATGTGTTTCTGGGACAGATCATGACCAAGGTAGACCAGAAGATCGCTGCCCGGAACAGCCAGCTTCTTCAGCAGTCCGGGGGCGCGGGCGGAATGTCCGGGGTGGAATTCGCCGTGGTGACCATTTCCAAGGGACAGGTCCTCACCGGGGACATCGGCTGTGAGGTGATGCTCCGGGTGGGGACGGCCTCCTGCGTGTCACCCTCCAATCCGGGCCTCATCGACGAGACCACCGCTGCCTCCCTGAATAACGGCAGTGCGCTGGCGGCGAACCATCTCTACATGATGACCATTGAGGGCCGGGGCGTCAAGGCCGGCTCCGACACCACGAAGCTGCTGGTGCGGGGCAGCTACACCATCGCCTGAGCCTGCCATACATAGCGTTCATATTAAGATCCGCCTGTGCATAAACTGATGCACAGGCGGAGTGTTCTATTGATAAGAAAGTGGACTTCCAGCGGCGGTAAGGAAAGGTGTGTGCGGGACTACGCCCGCAGGCGTGTTTCGGAGCGCAACCGCCGTAAGGCGGCTCTTAGCGCGGAGATAACCCAAGAGGGGATACACCGTCGGCCCAAGCCAACCAGCGGATCCTGCGTATCCGCTGGTTGGGAGCCTTCCTCGAAACAGGCTCGCTTGATCCGCCACTGGCGGCGCTTCGCCTGTTTCCCTGCACCATTGAAATATAACCTGTGCATAAACTGATGCACAGGCGATTTTTTTGCCGGGAGGTGGCGGCTCATGGACAAGTATCCGGTTTTTCGGGAGGAGCAGACGGTGGGGGAACTGACCGTCACCCCGGAGGCATTGTATACGGCCTTTTCCGTCTCCTGCCGGGGGCGGGAGGGACTGTGGTGCGCGTGGGCGATGGGGGAGACAGGGAATCTCCGTATCGGTGTTCTGGAACCGGAGAACGGCTGCCTGCAAATCCGCCGCCGGTTTTCCAAACGATTGACAGACCCGTTGGGACCCATCCTCCGGGGAGAACTGCGCCCTTTAGGAGAAGAGCGGGAGCAGTGGGAGCCGCTGAGACCGGAACTGCTGAGAAGTCCATACCTCCGCTGCCGCTTGGGCGGGCTTTCCGATGTGCTGACCTGCCGGCCGGAGCGGGGCCGTCTCATCGCCGTCCCACGGGATGACGCGGCCCCTTTTCCTCTGGAAGCCATGTTTTGCTTTGCCCGTTCCCGGCGTTTGCAGGGACGGGCGTACTGGGTATTTCGCTTTGATGACCGGGAATGGCCTGTTTTTTGAAAAAACTTGAAAATAGGGATACCACATTTAGAAGGAATGTGGTACAATATCCGCAGTATCCTGTGCTTTTCACACATGAACCGGATTTTCCCGGAATGTTTATCAGGAGGTTAAGCCTATGAAATGCCCCTATTGCGGTCACCCCGAAAGCAAGGTCATTGATTCCCGTCCCGCGGACGAAAACGCCAGCATCCGCCGCCGGAGAGAGTGTCTTTCCTGCGCCAAACGCTTTACCACCTATGAAACGGTGGAGAGCCTGCCTATGGTGGTCATCAAAAAGGATGGCAGCCGCCAGAGCTTTGACCGGCAGAAGGTCCTGCGGGGCATGATCCGGGCCTGCGAGAAGCGGCCGGTGCCCTTGGCCGAGTTGGAGCGCATTGCCGATGAGATCGAGCAGGAGCTGCAGAACTCCATGGAGCGGGAGATCCGCACGGAGGATGTAGGCGAAAAGGTGATGGACCGGCTGCGGAAGGTGGATCAGGTGGCCTACGTCCGATTCGCCTCTGTCTACCGCCAGTTCAAGGATCTGGATACCTTCATGGCGGAGCTGAATAAGCTCCTGGCGGAGAAGTAACTGCGCCTGTAACATGAACCCTGCTGTGTATCGGTGATCTGCATGGAATAGGGAGGTGGAGGTTTGAAATCCGGACGGGCAAAATTGATTTTGGCGGTTGCTGCTGCATTTTGCATAGTGGCTGCGCTGATCAGCATACACGGAATCAATAAAACGATTGATAGGACCGTTCCTGTAAAGGTTTATGAGGACAACGGATATTCATACACATCCTCTTACATTACGATTTTGGGGAATCTCAAGAAAACCCTGTTTTCAACCAGCTTTGTTGGGACCTTTGCGATAGAGTGCTATGAACCTTCATGCAGAGACGGTGTAGAAGCAAAAATCGAATGGGATGATCCAGATTGTCCGTTGATAACATTTTTCTATGCAGGCAATTTTTCGCAGCTTGATGTGCAGACGATCGACATAGACAAAGATATGAGCAGCATGATGGTCGTGCTGAAAGATGGAACACTGATTGCATCGGAAAATTATTATATCCCCACGGAGACGCTGTATTATCACAAAAAATAGGAATTTGCCAGTTTCCGACTTGGCCTGTGACGTTTCTTTGGTGATTTACAGCACATTCCGGATATTCAGCGCTTCCATCTCCGCAATGAGCCGCAGCTGGTCCCGGAGGTCGGACAGCTCCGCGTGGAACTCCGAAAGCTCCTCCGTTTCCCCGAAGGCGATGGCCCGGCGGTACATGGCCTCCGCGTCATCCACCGCGTCATGGTGGGAGACGATGTGAAGATAGGTCTGGCTGTGGGACCAGTCATCGTAGCTTTCCCAGAGGGCGTCCAGCGCCTCGGCCCACTCCCCGGAGAGGGCCAGCCGGTCCGCCCCTTGCAGCTGCTCCCGCCAGCGGTCCGTTTCTCCTTCCATGTGGCGGATATTCCACAGGGAAAACGCCAACAGAGCCGCCAGCACCAAAATCGGCGGCAGCATCCGTTTCATGAGTCAGCCTCCTTGGGAACGCAGAGCGTTTTTCCGTTTTCGTCCACCGTCAGGAGAAAGACCTCCTTGGCGGTGTGGTGTTCCTGCTTCAGAATTTTTTGAAGCCACACCTCATCCCGGCCGCAAAGACGGAGATTGTTCCGCAAAACCCGGCCGTCATTGATGAGAACGGTGGGGAGAGAATCCTCCTCCAGGGTCAGGCCCAGGTCCTCCGCCGTGGGCGGCTTGGCCTTGGCCCATGGCAGTACGGACAGCTGCCCGGAGTTTTCCAGCACGGCGTACTGTACCTCCTCCACGGAGAGGCACCCCTGCCCCCGGAGCTGCTCCAGCAGCTCGTCCAGCGTGTAGCGGTTTTTCCGCATGGCCGCCTGCTGGAGCTTGCCGTTGCGGATCAGGATGGCCGGTGTGCCGCACATCAGCGCCCGGAACCGCAGATTCAGCAGGGAAAGCTGGCTCATCAGCAGCGTCAGGGACAGGAGAATTAAAATAGGGATGACCCCGGCCAGCAGCGGGATGCCGAAATCCTGCATGGGCACCGTGGCCAGATCGGAGATCATCATGGTCAGCACCAGCTCACTGGGCTCCAATTCGCCGATCTGCCGCTTTCCCATCAGCCGCAGGCCGATCATAATGAGAAAATAGAGAATGACCGTGCGGCACAGTGCGGTGATCATGTCCGTCGCCCCCTTTTTGTTCCAGTATGGACAACTGATGGGATTTTATACGGCCAGCTGGGGACAGACGGCTTGAAAATTTACATTTTGCCTCTTGTATCTACTGTAAAAAACGAATATGATAGGAACGATTTCAAATTAAAAGACAAAGGAGCTTATTGTTCTGATGGGTAAATATTTTGGTACAGACGGTTTCCGGGGCAAGGCCGGCGTTGATCTGACGGCGGAGCACGCCTTCCAGGTGGGCCGTTTTCTGGGCTGGTATTACAGCCGGAAGCACACGGAGGACTCCGCCCGCATCGTGATCGGCAAGGACACCCGGCGTTCCTCCTATATGTTTGAAAACGCTCTGGCGGCGGGTATCACCTCCTCCGGCGCGGACGCATATCTGCTCCACGTTACCACCACTCCCTGCGTCAGTTACATCACCCGTACGGAGAATTTCGACTGCGGCGTGATGATCTCCGCCAGCCACAATCCGTTTTATGACAACGGCATCAAGCTGATGAACGGCGTGGGCGAGAAGATGGATGACGCCCTTCAGGCAGAGCTGGAAGCATTCATCGACGGTGATCCCGCTTACCTCCCCTGGGCCACTGAGGGAAAGGTGGGCAAGACCATCGATTTCTACTCCGGCCGCAACCGCTATATCGGCTACCTCACCAGCCTGCCCTCCCGGTCCTTTGAAAAGCACAAGGTTGGTCTGGACTGCGCCAACGGCAGCTCCTGGATGATCGGCCGGGCAGTGTTTGACGCGCTGGGGGCCAAGACCTATGTCATCAACGATCAGCCGGACGGCGTGAACATCAACACGGACTGCGGCTCCACCCACATTGAGGGCTTGCAGCTCTACGTCCGGGAGCATCATCTGGACGTGGGCTTCGCCTTTGACGGTGACGCGGACCGCTGCCTTGCCGTAGACGAGCGGGGCCAGGTGCTGAACGGCGATAAGATCATGTATATCTGCGCCAAGCACTTCAAGGAGCGGGGCCAGCTGCCCGGGGACACCGTGGTCACCACGGTTATGAGCAACTTCGGCCTTTACAAGGCGCTGGACAAGGCGGGCATCCGCTATGAAAAGACCGCCGTGGGCGACCGCTATGTTTACGAGAACATGAAGGAGAATGACTTCATGATCGGCGGCGAGCAGTCCGGCCATATCATTTTCCGGAAGTACGCCCACACCGGCGACGGTCTCATCACCGCCCTCATGCTCATGCAGGTGATGATCGACACCCAACTGCCCCTGAGCGTGCTGGCCGCCGGCGTTACCATGTATCCTCAGGTGCTGAAAAACGTCCGGGTGGACGATAAGGACCTGACGCTGGCGGACGCCGCCGTGCAGGCCGCCGTGGACGAGTGCACCGCCGAGCTGGGCGATTCCGGCCGGGTGCTGCTGCGGAAAAGCGGCACGGAGCCGGTGCTCCGGGTCATGGCTGAGGCCGGTACCGCCGAGGAATGTGAAAAGCAGGTGGACCGCATCATCGCCGCTATGGAAAAGAGCGGCCATCTCATCGAGGTGAAGAAGTAATGCTGACTATCAACGAGTTATATGATCTGAGCCATTCTCTGGCCGGGGACTATCTGAAGCAATTCACCTATCCATGGGAGGCGCTGGCCGGGATCTCCGACCTGATTCTGGAGATCGGCAAGCAGCTTCCGGAGGACGAGTATGTGCACCCCACCGACTGGGACGGCAACGTTCTGGAGGATGTCTGGGTGGCCAAGGACGCAACGGTGTTCAAGACCGCCTATCTCCACGGCCCCTGCATCATCGGCCACCGGACGGAGGTCCGTCAGTGCGCCTTTATCCGGGGCAGCGCGCTGGTGGGCAACGATTGCGTGGTGGGCAACTCCACAGAGCTGAAAAACGTGATCCTGTTCGACAATGTGCAGGTGCCTCATTACAACTATGTGGGGGATTCCATCCTTGGCTATAAGTCCCACATGGGCGCTGGCTCCATCACCTCCAATGTCAAGAGCGACAAGCTTCTGGTGGTGGTGAAGGACGGCGCGGAGCAGGTGGAGACCGGCCGCAAAAAGGTGGGCGCCATGCTGGGCGACCGGGTGGAGGTCGGCTGCAACAGCGTCCTGAACCCCGGCACCGTCATCGGCCCGGATTCCAATGTGTACCCCACTTCCTGCGTCCGGGGCGTCATCCCGGCCAGCCATGTCTATAAGGACAAGGACCATATCATCGCAAAGAAATGAGTTGACTGAGCTGGGGCGGCGGTCTGCGCAGCCCCAGTTCTTTCATAAAAGCCGCAGAAACGAAAGGAGGCCATGGGCAGCGCCCATCAACAGCGCCATGCGCCCGGAAAGAAACTCCGCAGGAGCGGAACTTTCGGGATAACGAGGAGAGGGGAGTATCGAAACTTCGGCGGGTGCCCCTCCGTGGCCGCAGCCATGTGACAGGTTCTACAAATACGGGGGCGACCCCGGAACAGAAGGAATCTGACTGCGGAGAAAGAGACAAATCTCTGCGCGTTTGTCCTTTTGAATGAATTTTCAGGAGGATTTTTTACCCATGTGTGGAATTATTGGTTATGTGGGCCATCAGCAGGCGGCCCCGATTTTGCTGGACGGACTGGCCCGGATGGAATACCGGGGTTACGATTCCGCCGGTGTGGCGGTGCGGTCCGAGACAAAGGGGCTTCAGGTCTATAAGTCCAAGGGCCGCCTTCAAGTGCTGTCAGATATGATCCACGGCGGTGCCGATGTGGAAGGAACGCTGGGTATCGGCCATACCCGCTGGGCTACCCATGGAGAGCCCAATGACATCAACGCCCATCCCCATGTCAGTGAGGATGGCCGGATCGCCATGGTCCATAACGGCATCATCGAAAACTATATGGAGATCAAGCAGCAGCTTTTGCGTCACGGCGTTACGTTCAAGTCTGAAACGGACACCGAGGTGGCGGCTCAGCTGCTGGAATTCCACTATAACGAGTGTCATAATATGCTGGAGGCCGTGGGCCGTGTCCTGCGGCGGATCGAAGGCTCCTATGCTTTCGGCATCATCTGTGCCGACTATCCCAACGCCCTGATCGCCGCCCGGAAGGACAGCCCCCTTATCATCGGCTGCGGTGAAAACGAGAATTTCATTGCCTCCGACGTGACTGCCGTCATCAGCCATACCCGCGATGTTATTTACATGGAGGACGGCGAGATCGCCGTGCTGACGGCGGAGGGCGTCAACCTTTTCAATGACGAGATGGACCCCATCGATAAGCCCCACAGCCACATCGACTGGGACGTTTCCGCTGCGGAAAAGGGCGGCTACCCCCACTTTATGCTCAAGGAGATCTTCGAGCAGCCGGAGGCCATCCGGAAAACCGTCTCCCCCAGGGTCCGGGAGGGCCGGGTGGTGCTGGACGACCTGCGCCTGACAAAGGAATACATCCAGGGCGTCAGCCGTATTTTCATCGTGGCCTGCGGCTCCAGCTACCATGTGGGCATGGTCAGCAAGTACAACTGGGAGCGCCTGCTCCGCCGCCCGGTGGAGGTGTGCCTGGCCTCGGAATTCCGCTACTGCGACCCGTTGGTGGACGATCATTCTCTGGTCATTTTCATCAGTCAGTCCGGTGAGACGCTGGATACTATGGCCGCCCTGCGGGAGGCCAAGCGGCGCGGCGGCCGGACACTGGCAGTGGTGAATGTGGTAGGCTCCTCCATCGCTCGTGAAGCGGACGATGTGCTCTATACCTGGGCCGGTCCGGAGATCGCTGTTGCGACAACGAAAGCGTACAGCACACAGCTTATCGCGCAGTACCTTCTGGCGATGAAGTTTGCCAAAGTACGCGGAACCGTTTCACAGAATGACTTCGATGCGATGATCCAGAGCCTTGAGCGCCGGCCGGAGCAGATTTCCCTGCTGCTGTCCCACAAGGAGAACGTACAGCGTTTTGCCAACCGTTATCTTGCGGCAGAACACGTCTTTTTCATCGGACGCGGCATCGACTATGCAATCTCGATGGAGGGCTCCCTGAAGCTGAAAGAGATTTCCTACATCCACTCCGAGGCGTATGCAGCCGGTGAGCTGAAACATGGAACGATTTCACTGATCGAGGATGGAACTCTTGTGATCGGTGTTCTGACACAGGATCATTTATATGAAAAAACAGTTTCAAATCTGGTTGAGGTGAAGAGTCGTGGCGCATATCTGATGGGCCTGACACATTATGGCAATTATAATATAGAAGATACAGCAGATTTTGCAGTCTATGTTCCGAAGACAGATGAACATTTTGCTACTTCATTGGCAGTTATCCCTCTTCAGCTGCTTGGATATTATGTATCTGTTGCAAAGGGACTTGATGTAGATAAGCCGAGAAACCTTGCAAAGAGTGTAACAGTAGAATAAGAATATGATGAATCAGGCAGGTCGGGAAAATGAATCCGTCCTGCCTGATTTTGGCAAGAGCCAGAAACAGCACCGCATCTTCCCACTGTTCTGGCTCTTGTTTTATATAGGAATTATTATCTAGGCATATCCCACTTTGTATGATCTGTATGAAGCAGCATATGAGATTTGTGTGACAATGGTTTCTCAAGGAAATCGTTGTACAATTTCATAACATCCTGGTTTTCGTGGGAGAATCTGATTTTGGCGTTCTTGTCAAGGAAGTAGAGGTTTGCACCGCGTGTGTGTGCAAGCTCTTCGCCGTCGTGGATCGGCTGTCCGCCTCCACCGACGCATCCTCCCGGACAGGCCATAACTTCCACAAAGTCGTAGTGTACTTCACCGTGTTCAATTGCTTCAAGCAGTTTGCGTACATTTCCAAGACCACTGACAACAGCAGCACGGATCGTAGCATCACCAATCTGGACTTCAGCCTCTACAACACCCGTCTCAAAGGATGGGCTGCGGACGATCTTAAATGCATCTGGGTCAGGGTTACGTCCTGTTACAAGATAGTGTGCGGAACGAAGTGCAGCTTCCATAACACCGCCGGTAGCACCGAAGATAACACCGGCACCGGACCACTCTTTCATAAGCGGATCACATTCGCGGTCTTTCAGGCTCTTTGGATCAATATGTGCAGCACGGATCATTCTTGTCAGCTCTCTTGTAGTGAGAACTGTGTCAATGTCATGTCCGGCATACTCGCCGTAGAAAAGTTCCATGTTGCGTTCACCTTTTTTCGCTACGCAAGGCATGACAGATACGGTGTAAATGTCTTCCGGAGCGACACCGATGGAATGTGCAAAATAAGTCTTCATAACAGCACCGAACATCTGCTGTGGTGACTTGGCTGTGGACAGCTGTGGCACCAGATGTGGGTACTGTGATTTGATGAAACGGATCCAGCCAGGGCAGCAGGAAGTGAACATCGGACGCAACTTTAATTCTCCTTTGGTGAAGCGCTGCAGGAATTCATTTCCTTCTTCCATAATCGTAAGGTCAGCAGAGAAAGAAGTATCGAAGACGTAGTCTATGCCGATCTTTTTCAAGGCGTCCATGATCTTTCCGATTGTTGCTTCTTCTCTGGACAGGCCGAGAGCTTCTCCCCACGCAGCACGGACTGCCGGAGCAACCTGTGCAACCACCACTTTCTTCTTGTCAGCAATTGCACTCCATACATCCTCTGTATCATCACGCTCACGAAGTGCGCCGACAGGACAATGAGTGATACACTGTCCGCAGAGAGAACAGGAGACTTCATTGATCTTTTTATTTCCGTTTA
>ENA-UEQX01002542-UEQX01002542.1-human-gut-metagenome-genome-assembly--contig:-NODE-2542-length-10251-cov-3.298015_pt1 | contig 10251 bp, 5 predicted proteins | sample MGYA00242952_ERZ507952 | MGnify/ENA primary metagenome ERZ507952 (study PRJEB26167, sample SAMN06115425) | human gut metagenome | host: Homo sapiens | place: China:Sichuan | collected 2015-04-07... | reverse complement strand
CCTGGGGCAGCGGTTTTAAGGCGATATAGGGCTTTTTGCCCGCAGACAGCAGCACCCGACCGTACATACCCTTGTTCAGCGCCGGGATCCATGCCGGTTCCAGATTACTGAAATACAACAGCACCGCGCCGTTCTTTTGGCTGATTTCCGTTAAGCCTAACGCCAGCGCCCGATTGCGCAGCAGCGCAATTTCCACCAACCCGTACACGCTTTGAGGCGGCTTGCCGTACCGGTCCGTCAACTCGTCGTACACATCGTTGGCATCTGCGTCGCCGGCAATATCCGCAATGCGCTTATACATGGCGATCCGCTGATTAGTGGCAGGGATATACGCCTCGGGAATATTGGCGTCCACCGGCAGGTCGATCAGGCACTCCTGTTCCTCGTTTTGGGCAGGCGCCTCGCCTTTCTCCAGCGCCACGGCCTCCTCCAACAGCTTTAAGTACATATCGTACCCGACTGCCTCCATGTGGCCGTGCTGGCGGTTGCCCAAAAGGGAACCGGCACCGCGAATTTCCAAGTCTCGCATGGCGATCTTAAACCCGGAGCCGAACTCCGTGTATTCCCGAATGGCCTCCAGCCGCTTGGTAGCAATATCCGTCAGCTCCCGCCCACGGGTGTAAGTAAAGTAGGCAAACGCTCGGCGAGAAGAACGCCCTACCCGACCGCGAATTTGGTGCAGCTGGGCCAGTCCCATGCGGTCTGCGTGTTCAATAATCAGGGTGTTTACATTGGGAATATCCACCCCGGTCTCTATAATGGTGGTGCACACCAAAACATCCAACTGGGCATCTAAAAGCTGCTGCCAAACGGAACTGAGCTGTTCCTCGGTCATACGACCGTGGGCAATGCCCACCCGCGCGCCGGGCAGTGCCTTTTGGATTTGCACCGCCGTGTGCTCAATGGTATCAATATTATTGTGCAGATAGTAGCACTGACCGCCCCGTGCCAGTTCCTTTTCCATAGCCTCCGTCAGCACCCCAAAGTCGTACTCCATCACATAGGTCTGCACCGGGTGCCGGTCGCCGGGAGCCTCCTCCAGCACACTCATATCCCGTATGCCGCTCATAGCCATATTCAGGGTACGGGGAATGGGGGTGGCAGACAGAGTCAGTACATCTACCGCCGGGAATTTCTCTTTGATCTTCTCTTTTTGTGCCACGCCAAAGCGCTGCTCCTCATCCACAATCAGCAGCCCCAGATCCTTAAAGCGAATGTCCTTGCTGATGATCCGGTGCGTACCTACCAGCAGATCCACCCCGCCGTGCGCCAGATCCTCCAAGATCTGCTTTTGCTTGGTGGGAGACACAAAGCGGGAGAGCATCTCCACCCGCACCGGAAACGGCTCCATCCGGCGCATAGCCGTTTGGTAATGCTGCATAGCCAACACCGTGGTGGGCACCAAAATGGCGCACTGCTTACCGTCTGCAATGCACTTAAAGGCGCTGCGCAGAGCCACCTCCGTTTTGCCAAAGCCCACGTCGCCGCACAGCAGCCGGTCCATAGGCGACGGCCGCTCCATATCCGCCTTGATCTCCGCCGCGCTTTGCAGCTGATCGTCGGTCTCATCATAGGCAAAGCGCAACTCAAAGTCCCGCTGCATATCCCCATCCGGGCTAAAGGCATAGCCGGGGGTACTCATCCGCTTGGCGTAGAGAGCAATCAGCTCCTTGGCCATATCCCGCACAGAGGCGCGCACCTTGGCCTTGGTCTTTTGCCAGTCGCCGGAGCCAAGGCGGTTGATCTTCACCTTCGTATCTTCCTTAGGCCCAATGTACTTGGACACCAAATCCAACTGGGTCACCGGTACATACAGGGTGTCGCCCTTGGCGTAGCTGATTTTAATATAATCCTTTTTCACCCCGCTGAGCTCCAGGGAGTGAATGCCCTCAAACACGCCGATGCCATGCACATTGTGCACAATATAGTCGCCTTTTTGCAGTTCGTCCAGGGAGTGAATGGCGTTTTTGCCCCGCGCACGCTTGTGCTTCTTTTTACTTTGCCCGGTGCGGGCGTGGGTAAACAAGGCAAAGCGAATATCCGAAATTTGCACCCCGCCGCTAAGGCTGCCCGGGCATACATGCACCGTGCCGATCTGGAACTGCTCCGGCAAGCGGGGGTAGAATTCTGCGGAAAAGCCCTCACTTTGCAGGTCCGTGGCCAAGGCGCGCCCGGCCCGCTCCGTACCTGCCAGCAGGCAGACGGTGTACTTTTTCTCCGCCAAGGGGCGCAGTTCCTCCGTCAGCTGGGCCATGGTGCCGCTCCATACCCCCAGGGTTTGCAGCCGGAAGTCGGACAAATGCCCCACCGAGGTGTCAAAGCTGCCCCGGGGCATGGAGTCCAGATACAGCGTTTTCTTTTCTGTATAAATTTCCGTCAGCGTGTCAAAATCAACCGTATACCGGTCCAGCCCCTTGCACAGGCTGCCCTGCTCCACCAGCCACTTCATATCCTCTTGCAGCAGCCGGTTGGCGTTATTGCACTTCTCTTTCACTTTTGCCGAGTCGCACACCGCCAGCAGACCGTTGCAATAATCAAACAATCCGTTTGACTGATACACGAGGGGTAAATATTTATCTTTACAAGGCAGGGTGCCGGTTTTGCGCAGGGTGTCTGCATCTGTGAGCAGCTTTTCCCGGGCTTTGGTGGCCTTGCCCCGCAGCCCGGCAGCCAGCGCTTCTATTGCCTTGGCGGTCTTTTCCGCATCGGCAAAGAGCACCTCTGCCGATGGGGTGATCCGCAGGCTGTTCAGCGCCTCCGTCCGCCGTTGGGTAGCCAGGTCAAAGGCGGTCATACTCTCAATGGTATCGCCCCAGAATTCCAGGCGCACCGGTTCTGTGCGCCCGGGCGGAAAAATATCCAAAATCCCGCCACGCAGAGCAAACTGGCTGGTGCCGTCCACCTGGTCGTACCGAACATAACCCGCTGCCACCAACGCCTGTACCAGCTGGCCGGGGGGCACATCATCCCCCACATTGACCGTGCGGGTGCGCTCCAGCAGCTCCGCCGGGGGCATAGTCAGCTGGCAGGCAGCTGCCACCGGCGCCACCACGGCCGTGTACGCCCCCGCAGCCATGCGGGACAGCACATCCAGCCGCAGCAGCTCGTACTCATGGCTGGCACCCGCACAAAGTTCATCTCCCGCGCCGGGTACAACAACACATCCCCTTGCAGGGTGCGCAGATCCTCCGTCAATTTAACGGCAGAGGCCTCGTCCGGAGTGAGCACCAGTAGGGGCTTTTTTTGTTGTTCATACAGTGCGTGGAGCACCAGCGCTTTGCCGGTCTCCGAAAGACCAACGGCCCCAACTGGTCGGGACCCGGTGGTCCACGCCCGATTGAGGCTGGCAAACGCATCACTTTGATTCAGTACACCTGAAAAGCAAGACATTCTTTCATTCCTATTCTGCCCCGCTGGGCTTTTGCTATCAGCGGTTATACAAGTTCATGGCCTCATCCGTTTTGCCCTCCACCAGCAGCCGCACCGCCGCCGTGGCGTGCTCCAGCGCCGTTTTCAGCGCCGGCTCCTGCTCTTTGGGAAAACGGCCCAGCACCCAGTCCGCCAGGTCATACGCCGGGGTGGGTTTTTGCCCCACGCCGATCTTCACCCGGGGGAAGTCCTGGCTGCCCAACCGGGCAATAATACTCTTTATGCCGTTGTGTCCCCCGGCGCTGCCCTTACGGCGCACCCGGGTACGGCCCACATCCAGACTGATGTCATCAAACAGCACCAGCACCCGCTCCGGCGGGATTTTATAAAAATTCGCCGCCTCGGCCACTGCGTCGCCGCTTAGGTTCATCATGGTTTGTGGCTTCATCAGCAAGCACCGCTCTCCGCCCAGGCGCACATCGCCCACCAGGGCGTGGAACTTTAATTTCTTAATATCCACATGCTCCTGGAGCGCCAGCAGATCCACCGCCAAAAAGCCCGCATTGTGGCGGGTCATCTCGTACTTAGGTCCGGGATTGCCCAGCCCTACAATCAAATACGAATAGGTGCCGCCAAACTCTTTTTTTCTTGAAAAAAGCATACTCTTCCTATCTTCTTATGGCAAAAATCGGGCACGCCGCCACCGTACCTCTACAGTACAGCGTGCGTCGCGCCCGTTCTGATTATGCCTCGGTTTTTTCAAACTCCTGGAATTCCCGCTCGTCGTCGGATTTTTCGAAGTTGTACATATTCTCGTCCTTCACATGCTTGGCAATGAACTTGTCACGGTCAAACAGCTCGTCTGCCTTCACCTTCCAGGCCTTGGCAGCGCCGATGGTCTTGTCGTACAGCTCGTTGGCCGACTCCGGGTGCTGCATCTCGGTGGAATAAGCACCGGTCTCTGCCACCATTTTGCTGATGGCGCCGGGGTTATCCAGCACCGGGCAGGGGCGCAGCATATTGTTGGAGAAGGGCTGGTTGCGCTTGTACGCCATAAACAGCGGACTTTGCAGCGCGTCCAACACGGAGCATTCTTTAATATTCACATTGGAGTAATGCACAAAGGCGCAAGGCTCGCAGTCGCCGTTGGAGTTAATGTGGAAATAGTGGCGGCCGCCGGCAATACAGCCCTGCACATACTCGCCGTCGTTCCAGAAGTCCAGCGCAAAAATGGGCTTGGTGTGGCGCCACTCGTGCATCTTCTTATACATCAGCGCACGCTGTTCCGGGCTGACCATCAGCTCGGTTACCGCGCCTTTGCCGGTGGGCATATAGGTAAAGAACCAGGCAAACTTAACGCCCTGGTCGATGAGCCAGTCCATATACTCGTCAGAGGCCAGCACATCGGTGTTTTTGCTGGTGTAGCACAGGGAGGCGCCAAAGGGCACGCCCCGATCCTTCAGCCGCTTCATGGCAGCCGTGCACTTTTGGAAAGTGCCGGCGCCGCGACGGAAGTCGTTCTCCTCCTCGTAGCCCTCAATAGAGAAGGCCGGGTAGAAGTTGCCTACTTCGCGGATCTCATCAGCAAAACTGTCGTCGATCAGCGTACCGTTGGTAAAGCTCAGAAATGCGCAGTCCGGGTTCTCTCTGCAAATACGCATCAGATCCTTGCGGCGCATGGTAGGCTCACCGCCGGTGTACAGATACATATATGTACCCAGCTCCTTGCCCTGGGTGATAATACGGGTCAGGTCATCGTAAGACAGAGAACTGGTATGACCGTACTCGGCAGCCCAGCAGCCGGTGCACTTCAGGTTGCAGGCAGCGGTGGGATCCATCAGGATCGCCCACGGCACATTGCAGCCGTACTTCTCAATGGCAGCCATACGCTTGGAGTAGCTGTTAATGGCTACATTCATCAGCGGCTGAACCAGCTGATTGAGCACATGCTCATCTGTATTGCAAACCAAATCTCTGGCAAAGCGCATCCAGTTGTTATTCGGGTCATCCAGCACCTTGTGCAAACCGGCATAGGTGGAACGGTTAACCTTCTTTACATCCGCCATCTCCATCAGGCTGAGAATGCGGGGTGCGTTCTTATCAAAATCCTTACGCGCATACTTGATCGCGTTTTTTACGACAACAGCTGTCACTGTTTCTTTGAAAGCCATAATCCTTAACCTCTCTATACGCAGTATGCCGCCGAGGGCGGCGGTTCCTGCAATTTCAGTCAAATTCTGTGTATCAAATATAATACTAAGGAATCAAAAAGTCAAGCCTAAGTTTAATAAAGGGCGTAATGTCCTGTAAAACTTTATTTTTTCTTAAGAATCGGCCGATTACCGGTGATTAAAACCGGATCTGGAACTTTAAGCGATAGGTCTTATCCGTCTTGTTCTCGTATTTCTCATTGCAGTGGGCGCCCCAGCTGTCGTAGCCGCCTACACCCTGCTGCCGGGCAATGCAGCGCACCACGGTCTTGGTCACCGGGGGCAGATCCTTGCCGTGCCAGGTATTCTCAATCTCCTTGGGCAGCCAGTGGCTTACATTCAGCTCCATCACCGGTTCCGCCACCAGGCTAAACACCTTCTTCTGCCCCACCAGGGTGGCGTAGCGCACACCGGTGCGATTGCCGCACTCCTGGGGTTTCAAATAATCGGTATAAAGGTCGGTAACCGTGGTGTTGTACAGCCCGATCTGCGTCGCGTTGCACCGATCAATGTAATTTTCCTCCGGCCCGGCACCCAGGTAAGTCAGATTTTCAAAATCCGGCGGCAGCTCAAACAGCAGCCCCACCTCCGGGATCTCCGGCAAAACGTCGTTGGGGAAGAATTGCATATCCACTTCCATACCCTTGGAGGTAATGGTGTAAACCACCTGACCCTTGCACTCCGGCTGGGTGCACACAGTAGCGCCGCTGACCACAACCACCTTTTTGCCGCCGTCCAAAATTTTGTAATTCTCAATGGACCACTTGGTGTTGTTGTAAATCCCGGGGGTGTCGCCGGCGTCTCGCCAGCAGCCCAGCCGAGAGCCGGCTCGGGTGCCTCGGTCATTATCCGTCAGCGCCCGCCAGAAGTTAAAGCGCATAGGTCCTTGCAGCAGCTCCTCGCCGCCTACCTTAATACTCACCAGCTGGTTGCGCTCCCGGCGCTCAAAGCGAATGTTTACATCATCGCTCATCACCCGCAGAGAGCCGTAGGTATCGTCCACCAGCAGCGGTGCGTCCGCCACCAATTCATCGTATGTGTTAGCAAAGGCGTCAATGACAAACTGCTCCTTGGCCACCGCAAAGCCCGCCGGGCACCACAGGGTCTTTTCCTTGGTGCGCAGCTCCAAATTCAAATAGAATTCCGTGTTGCAGGGGCGACCCAGTTCCAGGTCCAGCACCTTCTTCTCACCGGGCGCAAGCTGCACTTCCACAACCCCGTCCCGAAACACGCCTTTATCACTGCACTGACACCAGTACAGTTCAAAATCAGCCAGATCCGTAAACAGGTATTTATTTTTGATCTCCACTTGGCCCCGCACCGGGTCCACGGCACAGAAATCCACATATTGATACAACTTTTGAATTTCGTAATACTTGGGGGTAATCCGCCGATCACCGAACAGCAGCCCGTTGCCGCAGAAATGGCCGTCGTTGGGCTCATCCCCAAAATCGCCGCCATAGGCCAGGTATTCCCGACCCTGGTCGTCCTTGGTGAGAATGCTCTGATCCACCCAGTCCCACACAAAGCCGCCTTGCAGACAGGGATATTTATCCCACAGGGTGGTATATTCATCCGTAGAGCCGCAGGAATTGCCCATGGCGTGGGTGTACTCGCAAAGCAGGTACGGCCGACCGTCCCGCCGGGTCAGAGCATATTCTTCACATTCCCGGGGTCTGGCATACATTTTGCTCTGCACATCGGACAGGCTTTGCTCTTCCGGGTCGCCGTGGCACTCAAAGTGCACAAAGCGGGTATCATCCACATTTTTCAAATAGCGGTACATTTTCTTAGGCGTTTCGCCGCCCAGGCTCTCATTGCCCATGGACCAGCACACCACGCAGGTGCAGTTCTTGTCCCGCTCATACAGTGCCTGAATCCGATCCATGCACGCCTTTTCCCACTCCGGTCGGGAGTCCGGAATTTGGGGGCAGCCAATGATGGTGGAGCGGTTGGTGCCGTGGCTTTCCATATTGTTCTCATCGATCACATAAATACCGTACTCGTCGCACAGCTCCATCCACCGGGGACAGTTGGGATAATGAGAAGTGCGCACCGCGTTCATATTGGCCCGCTTCATCTTCTCCAGATCATCCCGCATCACTTCCTCGGTGATATACCGACCGGTGCGGCAGTCAAACTCGTGGCGATTGGTGCCCTTAAACACCACCCGCCGGTCGTTAATACGGATCACGCCGTCCAGGATCTCCACCTTGCGAAAGCCGAATTTGGTAGAAATATATTCAATAGGCGCGCCGTTGTTCTTTAAGGTCAGCACCAGGGTGTAAAGCGCCGGGTGCTCGCTGCTCCACAAATCTGCCCCGGCCACAATAGCCCGCAGCATCGTGCGGTGGTCCTCATTGGCATACTGGCAATCCAGCGCCACGGTGTTGCCCGCTGCGTCCAGCACGCTCATATCCAGCGACAGCCCCTCGTAGGCGCCGTTGGTCTTCACCAGCACCTCCACAAAGCCGTCTTTCATCTCGCCGTCCGGCTGGGCTTTCAGCACAAAGTCCCGAATGTACTCCCGCTCGGTGGTATAAAGATACACATCCCGAAAGATACCGCCCAGGCGCCACATATCCTGGCACTCCAGCCAGGAGCCGGTGCACCAACGGTACACCTCCACGCCGATCACATTGGATCCCTCTTGCAGATAGCGGGTCACATCAAACTCGGCCCGATTAAAACTGGACTCACTGTAGCCCACCCGCTGGCCGTTAACATAGAGATAAAAAGCGCTCTCCACACCCTCAAAGCACAGCACTACCCGCTTTTGCAGCAGATCGGCGCCTACATGGATACGCTTAACATAGCAGCCCACCGGGTTGTGCTTGGTGGGGGCTGCCGGAGGGCAAATATCCTCGTGCCCCTCCCAGGGATAACGCACATTGCAATACTGGCTTTGGTCGTAGCCCTGCATTTGCCAAGAGCCGGGCACTTGCACTGTGTCCCAGTTGTGGGTGTCGTAATGCACCTGGGCAAAGTCCGACGGCCGGTACGCATAGTTTTTATAGAGCTTAAACTTCCACTTGCCGTTTAGCACCTTGCACCGAGAGGAGGCATAGCGTTCTGCCTTTTGGGCTTCCTCAAAGCTGGCGTAGGGCATAAAGGTAGCGTGCTGGGGCAGCCGGTTCACCCCGGTGATCTCCGGGTTGGCCTGCCATTCTACATAACCGTCAACAAAATTTCTTTCCATATCCGTATCTCCGCTCCTGGAATATTCGTACTTTCTTTGCCTTATCGGCGATGATAGGTGCCCTCGTGGAACCCCTCTTGCTTAACCACTGCGCCCACGGAGCGCAGCAAAATGATCAGGTCCAGTTTCAGGCTCCAGTTGTCGCAGTATTCCTTGTCCAGCTTCATTTTGCGCAGCAGAGAAATGCTGTCTCGCCCGTTGATCTGGGCCCAGCCGGTGAGCCCGGGCCGAAAGCGATACACCCCGTATTCCAATCGCAGCCGGTGGGCGCGCATTTCGCTGGAGATCAGCGGCCGCGGCCCCACAAAACTCATATCCCCTTTGAGGATATTCCACAGCTGGGGCAACTCGTCCAGGCTGGTCTTGCGCAGGAATTTGCCAAATTTTGTAATGTACTGTTCCGGGTTCTCCAACTCGCCGGTGGCGCAGTTGGGGGTGTTGTTTTTCATGGTCTGGAACTTGTAAATGGTAAAGGGCTTGCCTCGCCGTCCCCGCCGCTCATGACTAAAGAACACAGAGCACTCCGGGGTAAACAAGTTTACAATACAGATCACCAAAAACAGCGGCGACAGCACCACCAGCGCCAAAAAAGAGGCGCAAATATCAAACAGCCGCTTGATCTTGGTGGGACCAAACCACTTTTTTTTGCTTTTTTTATCCATAAAATCCGCTCTCACTTTGATTATCCAAATCCGCGCTGCCGCCGGAGATATGCTTTCAATATGCAATATTTGCGTTAAAGTTCCCATTCTCGACTTTCGCCGGTGTTTGAACGAGGTGTAAACACTGCGCTCCGGCTCTTGCAAAAGGCGGCGGTAATCTGTATAATATTATAAGCAATTTGAAAGGAACATCGCCATGAAAAAATTACTTTCCCTGGTGCTGGCGCTGCTGCTGGCCCTCTCCTTTGCCGGTTGCTCCGGTTCCACCGCCATGACCGAGGCCAATGTAACCGCCACCGTGGACAGCGCTTTTGACGCCCTAAAGCATTTTGACACCAAGAAGCTGGAAAAATATGTAGACTCTAAGACCCTGTCCGTGATCATCACTTATGCCAACAAGCACGACCAATTTGCGGACCTGGGCAAGGCTCTGTTCAAGAACCTGGAATATAACATTGAGAGCATAGACCTGGACGCCAAGACCGTCACCGTCAGCGTGCGCAACAAGGACTTGAAAGACACTGCGTCGGCATTTACCAAAGCGTTGGTAAGCAAGTATTCTGCGCTGCAAATGCTGGGGCTGCTGAATAACGAGACCTGGCTGAACACCTCTCTAAAAAGCCTGACGGACAGTATTGCCATTGCCAAGATGCAGTCCGCCCCGGTAAGTGTGACCCTGACCGTTACCGCCGGCAAAAAGAACCTGATGCTGGGCTTTGACGACACAGCGGAGAACGCCGTCTCCGGCGGTGCGCTGCAAGCGGTCAAGTCCCTAACCTCCGGGCTCACCGGCAGCAAGAGCACCACAGAG
>ENA-UEQX01002532-UEQX01002532.1-human-gut-metagenome-genome-assembly--contig:-NODE-2532-length-10276-cov-3.847240_pt1 | contig 10276 bp, 9 predicted proteins | sample MGYA00242952_ERZ507952 | MGnify/ENA primary metagenome ERZ507952 (study PRJEB26167, sample SAMN06115425) | human gut metagenome | host: Homo sapiens | place: China:Sichuan | collected 2015-04-07... | reverse complement strand
GGTTAGTACGTCCGGGATAGCCGATGGTCATACAGTAGTCTCCTTTCTTGAAACCATCCAAAGATACTTTAGCATAACGTTCGGCTTTCAACGGGCGGTTGTCCGCATTGTATCCGGCAGGTTGGTTATCCTTATCGGCATAAATGCGGAAGACACTGAAGTCACAGGTTTGGCGCGGCCACATCCAATTGTCCGTTTCACCGCCGAACTTGCCTAAGCTTTGAGGCGGCGCGAACACAAGGCGGATGTCATCGTATTGTTTATATACGTTGACGTAGAAAGCGTTTCCCGTGTAATAAGGACTGACTTCGCAAACCAACTCCGGGTATTTTTTCGCATATTCGTTTTCTATGGCCAGGCAGATGGAATCCACACCGTTCCAACGCATTTTTTCCTTGGCATTTTCACCCAATGTGGCCATCTCGGCGGCATGTTCCTTGTAGTATTTGTCCAAAGCTTTGTTTACCCGTTTAGTGATGTCTTCCGTCCTTTGCAGTATCTGTACATAGAGACCTTTTGCCGGAAGTTCTTCCGCTTGGGTGCGGGCCACGAATCCATTCTTCAGGATGTCGTTTTCAGGTGTGGCCAAAGCCTGTATGTTGCCGAAGCCACAGTGGTGGTTTGTAAAGACCAAACCATCCGGTGAGACAACGACACCGGAACAGAAACCGCCAAAACTTACCACAGCGTCTTTCAGCGAGGTCCCTTTCGTATTATACAATTCCTTTTCGCTCATTTGCAGTCCCAAATCTTTCATGACCTTCATGCTTTTGGGTGAAATGTGGCTGAGCATCCACATGCCCTCGTCGGCCTTCATACCGTTGAGGCCACAAACGAAAGCGAGTAACGTTAAAAACTTTTTCTTCATGTTTATTTGTTAATAGGGTTATTTGTCGTTATTTTCTATTTTAGTCCCGACGATGAGTTTCATGTCGGGTGTTTTAAGTCTGGTTTTCAGCCATTCTTCCATCTTCTCGCGCGTCTCGGTATTCAGTTTCTTTTTTAGGGTGAGGCTGACTAAGGTCAGTGAATCCTTTTGCAGGCTGTCACTAACAGCATAGGAGAAAGTGCGGGCAATGCTGACACGAGCCGCTTCTGGAAAGAGCGTAGCCATTTCCGCGCTGATGGACTGAGCCTGTAGTTCGGTCTTTTTGTAAACGTCCAGTTCTTTTTGCAGTTTGTCCGCACGTTGTTGTTCGTTGGCTAAGAGTTGCGCGTTTTTGTCGGCTTGCCTGCTTGCCGGATCATTCAGCATGGTCTTCAGTTCGCTGGCACTAAGATTTTTTGTTCCTTGTACAATGGATAGTTTGGCATCTTCCAGTCCGAAATTTTCCATTTGGCTTTTCATTCGGGTTAATTCTTTTTCGGGGATTTCTTCACCGATGGTCACGAGGCGGATTTCTTTGGTATGATAGTCCACTTCTTTGGCTATTACCTGAGTTTGTTCCGATGTGACGACTTGTGCCACGAAGTTGTTGGCTTTGCTGGTGAAAAAGTTTTCACGTACCAACATGTAAGTCAGCAAGGTTGAGGGTAACATCGTCAATACAGCGATGGTGACGATGATGTGTTTCACTCTTTTTTCCCGTTGTTTGTCCACGAACACCTTCTTCTTGAAGTCGAAGATGTTGACTCCGATGAAAGTGGCAAGGCTTATGAATATGGAGTTAATCAGATAGAGATAGAAAGCTCCGGCGGCATAAATCCAGTTTCCGGTGGCTATGCCGAAGCCTGTGGTACAAAGGGGAGGCATGATGGCTGTGGCTATGGCTACGCCTGGGATTACGTTACCGCCTCGTTGCCCGGTACTGCACAAGGCCACGATGCCGGCCAATCCGCCGAATAAGGCGATGAGCACATCGTAAATGGTGGGCGAGGTGCGGGCCAAAAGTTCCGACTGGGCTTCATCTATCGGGGTGATGGCAAAATAGAACGTGGCAGTGAGTACGCTGAAAATGGTGGCCGTGGCGAAACTTCGGAACGCCCTTTTGAGCAATTCGAAATCATTGATACCTACGCCTAGTCCCATGCCCATGATAGGTCCCATGAGAGGTGAAATCAACATGGCACCGATGATGACGGCGGCCGAGTTGGTGTTCAGCCCTAAAGAAGCCACGAAGATGGCAAAAATCAGAATCCATAGATTGGCACCCCGGAATTCCACACTGGCCTTGATGGAAGCTATCGTTTCTTCTTCGGGAGCTTTGTCGTTACGAAGGCTCAGCAACCTACGAATGAACAGGTTGAGGTAACCTCGTTCCTTTTTTGTCTTGTTTTCCATTGCTTTTATTTTTGAGGTTTACGAAAATATTTGCCGATGACCGGTAGGCTTCGTACCGGCAGGTCGTGTTTCAGGATATGTCCGACGAAGAGCAGGATGAGCACCGTGTTGATGCCCAACCGTGTCCATACGGGCCATTCTTCGGGCGTACCGGCCATGATGGCGTAGAAGCCCCCGGCAATCAGTACGTAGATGCCGATGGATTTCAACGGATAGCGGACGGGATTTTTCTTCTGTCCCACGATGTAGGACAGGAGCATGGCTGTGGCGTATCCGGCGAAACCGCCCCAGGCACAAGCCATGTAGCTGTACGTCGGGATAAAGACGATGTTGACCGCAAAGAGGACCAAACAACCGGCAGTCGAGAACCAGGCCCCCCAAATCGTCTTGTCGATGAGCTTATACCAAAACGAAAGGTTGAAGTATATCCCCATCATGATTTCGGCAGCCATGACAATGGGGACAACACGTAAGCCAGGCCAATAATCGGGTGCTATGATGCGTTTCAGGATGTCCATGTAGCCGATGACGCAGAGGTATGCCAGAAGGGTGAAGATGATGAAGAATTTCATGGCTGAGGCATAGGTCTCCCCACTGTTCTTGTCCTTAGCCTTGCCGAACACGAACGGCTCGTAAGCATAGCGGAAGGCTTGGGTAATCATGGCCATTATCATGGCAATCTTCACGCAGGCACCGTAGATGCCCAGTTCGGACTTGGCCGCTTCCGCATCGCCGTACACCAACGGGAAGATGATTTTGTCGGCCGTCTGGTTCAGGATGCCTGCAATGCCAAGAATCAGGATGGGCCAACTGTAGCCCAACATGCGTTTCATCAGCCGGGTGTCGAACCGATATTTGAATCCTGTCAGTTCGGGAATGAAGAAGAAGGTGATGAATGATGTACAGGCAAGGTTCAGGATGAAGGCATATCCCGGTCCGACAGACGGGTCATAGATTGCGCCCACCCATGCGTGGCGGACGTACAATGCCGGAAGCACGACGAAATAAAGGATGTTCAACGTGATGTTGAGCACGATGAACAGCATCTTCAACGCAAAAAACTTGATGGGACGGTGTTGGTAGCGCAGCCATGCGAAAGGAATAGATTGAAAGGCATCCAAGGCTACCGTGACCGCCATGACACCCACGTATTCCGGGTGTTCGGCATACCCCATGGCAGAAGCTATCGGATTAAGGAAAGAGAGTACGAGCAAGGCAAACAACAGAGACAGGCCACCTACCATGGTGAGTGTCGTGCTATAGACGGTTTGCGGGTTTTCCCCCTCTTTGTTGGCAAAACGGAACAGCGTGGTTTCCATGCCGAACGTGAGGATGACCATCAAAAGCGCCACGTAGGCATAAATGTTGGTCACGATGCCATAGCCTCCGCTTTCTACGGTCATCTTGGCCGTATAGAGCGGAACCAGCAAATAGTTCAGGAATCTTCCGATGATGCTGCTTAGTCCGTAGATGGCGGTGTCTTTGGCCACCGATTTCAATTCTGCCATATTTCGTCCGTTTTGTTTCTATTATGCCCCGAAAAAGAGATAAGCCACACCGATGGCGGCCACTATACCTGCCAAATCGGCCAACAGGCCGCAAGCCACGGCATGCCGCGTGCGGGTGATGCCCACGCTGCCGAAGTAAACGGCCAATATATAAAAGGTGGTGTCTGTCGCGCCTTGGAAAATACAGCTCAACCGCCCCACGAAGGAGTCGGCGCCATAGGTTTCCATGGCATCCACCATCATGCCGCGCGCCCCGCTGCCGCTCAGCGGTTTCATCAGTGCGGTAGGCAAGGCACCGACAAAGCCTGCATCGCCGCCGCAGGCTTTGACGACAGCGGCGATGCCGTCTGTCAACAAGTCCATGGCACCCGAAGCACGGAATACCCCGATGCCCACTAAGATGGCGACTAAATAGGGAATGATGCGTACGGCTGTGGTAAAACCGTCTTTTGCTCCTTCGATAAAAGCGTCGTACACGTTAACGCGTTTTCTGACACCGGCAGCCATGAAAGCGATGATGATGCAGAACAGCAACACGTTGGCGATAGTCGTGCTCCACAAGTTCATTTCTTCTTTGTCCAACCGGCTGAAGCCATACACGATGCCGGCCACGGCCAGACAGGCCCCTCCCAATGCCAGTACGACCACCCTGTCCAGCAGGTTGATGCGTTGATAAAGGCTGGTGACGATGATACCCGTCAGCGTGGAGGCAAAGGTCGCCAACAGAATCGGGATGAACACGTCCGTGGGCTGTGCCGCTCCCATTTGGGTCCGGTAAACCATGATGCTGACAGGGATGATGGTCAGTCCCGAAGTGTTCAGCACGAGGAACATGATCATCGGGTTGCTAGCTGTGTCTTTTTTCGGGTTCAGTTCCTGAAGGCTTTCCATGGCTTTCAGTCCCAAGGGCGTGGCCGCATTGTCCAGTCCCAACATATTGGCAGAGATGTTCATGAAAATGTTTCCGATGACGGGATGGTTCTTGGGAATGTCCGGGAAGAGCTTGCAGAAGAGCGGGCTGAGGCCGCGTGCCAATATATTGACCACTCCGCCCCGTTCCCCGATTTTCATGATGCCCATCCAAAGCGAGAGCACGCCGGTCAGGCCGAGGGAAATCTCGAAAGCCGTCTTGGCGGAACTGAACGTGGAGTCCATGATGGCCGGAAACACGCCGGCATCGCCTGCGAATACCAACTTCCCTGCCGCGATGAGGAATGCGATGCCGAAGAATGCCACCCAAATGTAATTCAGAACCATAGAAATCTCTCGTTACATGATTGAAAGGCAAAGTTACATAAAAAATGGGACGCATGCCCGTTTTGTGCGGAAAAGATGCTATCTTTGCCGCACAATGGAAGAAGATTTCGACATACGCCGTTCCTCAAACTCGTCTGCCGAGCGCGAGTTCGAGAATGCCTTGCGTCCGCTCCAGTTCGGGGATTTCAGCGGACAGTTGAAGGTGGTGGAAAACCTGAAAGTTTTCGTCGAGGCTGCCAAGTACAGGGGCGAGCCCCTCGACCATACTTTGTTGCGGTCCTCCGGGATTGGGGAAGACCACGTTGAGCAACATCATAGCCAACGAACTGGGCGTGGGTTTCAAGGTCACGTCCGGCCCTGTACTGGACAAGCCGGGCGATTTGGCCGGTATCCTGACTTCGCTGGAGCCGAACGACGTGCTCTTTATCGACGAAATCCATCGGCTTAGTCCCGTAGTGGAGGAATATCTTTATTCCGCCATGGAGGACTACCGGATAGACATCATGATAGACAAAGGCCCGTCGGCGCGCAGCATACAACTCGATTTGAATCCCTTCACGTTGGTGGGTGCCACTACGCGCAGCGGCCTGCTTACCGCTCCCCTCCGTGCCCGTTTCGGCATCAACCTGCATCTGGAGTATTATGACGCTGAGGTGCTTTCGCGCATCGTGGAACGTTCGGCGCACATTCTTTCCGTACCCATCGAGCACGATGCTGCCATGGAGATTGCCGGACGCAGCCGTGGAACCCCCCGTATCGCCAATGCGCTTTTGCGGCGTGTGCGCGATTTTGCCCAGGTGCGCGGCACGGGACGGGTGGACATGGCCATTGCACGTTATGCATTGGAAGCTCTGAATATCGACCGCTACGGACTGGACGAGATAGACAACAAGATTCTGCTTACCATTATTGATAAGTTCAAGGGCGGGCCGGTTGGCATTACGACCATCGCCACGGCCATCGGGGAAGATGCGGGGACGGTGGAAGAGGTGTATGAGCCTTTCCTGATCAAAGAAGGGTTCATCAAGCGCACGCCGCGCGGACGGGAGGTGACGGACATGGCTTACAAGCATTTGGGGCGCAGCCGTTTCACGACGGAGTTGCAAGGCAGTTTGTTTGACGATTAAAACATAGGAAAGAGATGGTTACTTACAATACGGACGGCGTGAAGATGCCCTCCATCAAGAAACGCGAAAACACGGCCTGGGTGAAAGCCGTGGCTGCGAGTTACGGCAAAAGGGTAGGCGAGATTGCCTATATCTTCGTGGACGACGAGAAGATTCTGGAGGTGAACCGCCAGTATCTCGGGCACGATTATTACACGGACATCATCACGTTTGATTATTGCGAAGGTGACGTGATTTCGGGCGACCTCTTCATCAGCCTCGACACGGTGCGGACCAACGCCGAGCAGGTGGGGGCAACCTACGAAGAGGAACTGCACCGTGTCATCATACACGGTATCCTGCACCTTTGCGGCATTAACGACAAGGGGCCGGGCGAACGTGAAATCATGGAGGCGGCCGAAGACAAGGCTTTGGCTTTGCGTTCTTCATTGGCCCAATGACGGGAGGAGGCAAATGTGGAAGACCTTGTTGTGCGTCGGAGCCGGTAGTTTCGTGGGCGGCATGGCCCGCTACGGGCTGACCCGGTGGGTCTCGGCGGGCAATTTTACTCATCTCCCGTTGGGAACGATGGTCGTCAATGTGGCGGGTTGCCTGTTCATCGGCTTGTTGTACGGTTGGTTTGAGCGGACGGATGTCTTGTCCCCCGAGTGGCGTTTATTCCTCACGGTGGGCTTTTGCGGAGGGTTTACCACCTTCTCCACGTTCGTACACGAGAACTACATCCTTTTCCTTTCAGACAAGTTCTGGTCGTTTGCCGCATACGCGGTGTTGAGCTTTGCCTTGGGGCTGTTGGCCGTGTGGTTCGGCCATTTTCTGGTGCGTGTTTTCTGATTTTCCCTCTGGAGACACAAGATTGTCAATCTTAGACGTAAATCTTTTCCGGCGTTTCCCACGGAAAGGACTACTTTTACTCCGGTTAAACATGAAAGGGAAATGAAAAAGATTCTTTTTACGGTTGGGCTGTGGTGTCTGGCACTGTGCGTACAGGCTGACGGGCATATCAGCCGGTTGAGGGCGGAACTGCAAGACAGCCGCTCCGATTATGTATTCGTCGTGGCCCACAGGGGCGACTGGCGGCATGCGCCCGAGAACTCCGTGGCGGCCATCAAAGGGGCAGCAGACATGGGGGTGGACATGGTGGAGATTGACATCCAACGGACGAAGGACGGCGGTTTCGTGCTGATGCACGACGGGAGCATCGACCGCACGACGGAAGGCAAAGGCAACGTGGCAGACTACACGGTGGAGGAGCTGAAGCGTTTCCGCCTGCGCCGGGCGGACGGAAATCTTTCGGACGAGACCATACCCACGCTGGAAGAAGCCCTGACGGCTTGCAAGGGGGCGGTGTTGGTGAACATCGACAAGGGGGGAGATTACCTGTCCGAGATTGCGCCGATTATCCGCAAGACGGGTACGGAAGATCATGTGGTGTTGAAGGGGCGCGGCACGGTAGAGGAGGTGGAACGGCAGCTTTCCGGCTACAAGGACATTCTTTATATGCCCGTGGTGGAGCTCGATGGCGAGGGAGCGATACCCTACGTCGCTTCGTTCCTTTCCGCATTCCGCCCACAGGCCGTGGAGGTTATTTTCAAGACAGACCGTTTTGCCAAGTTGTCCTACTTGCCGGTGATAGCCGCATCGGATTGCCGTGTCTGGATCAATACGTTGTGGGCAAGCCTGTGCGGAGGCCATGAAGACGGGAAAGCCCTGTCCGACCCCGATGCCCACTGGGGCTGGGTGCTCGACCGCGGGGCCTCTGTCATACAGACCGACCGTCCGGAAGAGTTGATTGAATATTTGAAGAAGAAAGGGAGAAGGAACCTTTGAACCAGTCCGGTTCCCGCCGTGGAGCCTGAACGGTAAGATGGAAAAAGAGGTTGTCTGGAAGATTTTATCCGGACAGCCTCTTTAGTATAATAGTTTTTTATTAACTTTGGCGCAAATAAAATGAGATTTTAACATGCAAGAGCGCCATTCCGACCGCGAACGTTATTTTGACGAGCAGGCCCGTACGACAGAGAAATATTATATTCCTTATATCCGTAAATGCTTCCCTGAACTTCCGCAAGAGGTGTTGGAAGTGGGTTGTGGCGAAGGGGGTAACCTGTTCTCGTTCGCGAAGTTGGGTTGTTCGGTGACAGGAGTGGACATTGCTGCCGGACGTGTTGCCGAGGCCCGTAAGTTTTTTGCCGAGAGAGGGGCGGAAGGTACTTTTGTCGCGTCCGACATTTTCAAATTGACGGAACTGGAGCATAAATTCTCCCTGATATTGGTGCACGATGTGATAGAGCATATCAACGACAAGGCCGGTTTCCTGAAAGGCCTGAAACGCTATCTTGCGCCGGGCGGCGTGGTGTTTATGGCCTTTCCGGCATGGCAAATGCCTTTCGGCGGCCACCAGCAAATAGCGCACAGCAAAGTGGTGTCTCATTTCCCGTTCCTCCATCTTCTGCCTTCTCCGCTCTATAAGGGCGTGTTGGCCGCAGCCGGTGAAGACGGGCCGACCATCCGCGAACTGATGAACATCAAGCGCACACGTTGCCCCATAGAGAAGTTTCAGGCGGCATTGTATGCCACCGGCTATCGGGTCGTAGACCGGCAACTCTATTTCATCAATCCGCATTACGAGACGAAATTCGGCCTGAAGCCCCGTAAGCTCCATGGTGCGCTTTCCGTCCTGCCATACGTGCGTAATTTTTTCAGTACAAGTTGTTTCTATCTCGTGCAGCCCGAAAGAGGGTGAATGCCGTTTGTCAAAATGTCATTCCGGCCTGTGCGTGGCTCGCGTATTTGGCGTAGGGTCGGGGAGTGACTTGAAATATCGCAATCTCGGGCTTCGGCGGGCATGCACGAAGATAGCTGAAAAGGCGTTGGACTGTCATAAAAGAACGGCATGTCTGGAATTGCCTGTATGGTTCGGGACGGCCTGTCGGCGTCGGTGGGTTTGGCCTTACTTTTTGACAGTCTGTTTAGACAAGCCGGAGAGGTTCAAATAGAGGAAAAAATACGTTTTGTGGTGTTTGGAAAACGGATTGGGAGAGGTTTTTTCCCGTTTTTCGTCATTTCATTTTTTCAATCTGCTGAGAATGATTTTTTATTCTCATGAGAAAAAACGGCATATATGCGATATTTTTCCGCATATATGCCGTTTGAAGTGAATATTTATGCAGCCATGCGTTCCTATCCTGCCCGTTTCCGCTTTGGGAAGATTCCGTAAGAAGCTGTTTGGGCTGACTTTTTGCCATGTCGGTCACGGCGAACGGTGACAGAATGAAAACGGTTGCCTTGTCATTCTCCCATACGGAAGTCGCTCACGGCAGTCTGTTGCAGCGAGACTTCCTCGAAAAGGCTTGTACATTCGCCCTTCTGGGGGCATTGGCTGGCGATGCCTACCCATATCTTGCCGGGATAGTAGTTTTTATAGAGCCGCACCATCTGCCATTCTTTTTGGTCAAGGGAATAATAACTGGCTATTGTGCGCGTGTCCGACGAAATCTTCAGATAGACGGAAGGTACGGTGAGCCGTTCATGGTTGTTGTCGTCGGAAGTCCCCTGGGTGCGCACCGTGACGATACGGTGGTTTCCGCGCTCGTCCTGTTCAAAAGCGAACTTCTGCCACAACGTGTCGTTGGCATACACGAAAAGGTCGGCCGCGTTGTACGTCCCCTCCGTGGTGAATCCCGGCGTCACTTTGGCCGTGAGCGTGAAAGGTTGGCTGTTGTCCACTTCCGTGAGCAGGATAGGCAGGGTGGTGTTGCTCAACTGTCCGCCGTTGGGGTCGCAAAAGAAGTCGAGTTTCTCCGTACAACGGAATTCTATTGCACGTCCGTCTTTCACGGTGACGCAAGTGTCTGCCCCGTTGAGTGCACCCGTGAAAGTGATGCCATCCATGCGGACGTTGCAGGAAGCTACTTTGGCGGAAACTGCCGTCGTGTCAGCCGTGACCTCTTCCTCCATGTTTTTTTCCTGATTCTTTTGTTGGCAGCTTTGCGCAGCCAGTCCGGCAGCGATAAGTGCCGGGAGGATAAATGCTTTTCTCATAAATGGTATGATTATATTGGGGTTGTTTTGAATGCCTTTTGAAGGTTTCCGGTTCAAAAATA
>ENA-UEQX01002530-UEQX01002530.1-human-gut-metagenome-genome-assembly--contig:-NODE-2530-length-10282-cov-3.902499_pt1 | contig 10282 bp, 9 predicted proteins | sample MGYA00242952_ERZ507952 | MGnify/ENA primary metagenome ERZ507952 (study PRJEB26167, sample SAMN06115425) | human gut metagenome | host: Homo sapiens | place: China:Sichuan | collected 2015-04-07... | reverse complement strand
CTGTGAAGATGTCCTTCTGTATTCATTCCGGCAAACCCATTCTGCCGGAGTGCTTCATATAACACGATCGCAACCGAATTTCCAAGATTCAGTGAACGGATATCCCCGATCATGGGAATCCTCATACAGTCTTCTTCATGATCTACAAGAATCTCTTCCGGGATTCCCGCACTTTCCTTTCCGAACATAATATAACAATCCTGTTCGTAATCCACTTCTGTATAGACCTTATGTGCCTTTGTCGTTGCCATATAGATCTTTGCTCCCGGATTTTTATCCAGGAAATCCTGATAATTAATATAAGTTGTTACATCTAAATCTTTCCAGTAATCCATCCCCGCACGCTTCAGGGATTTTTCATTAATTCGGAATCCAAGCGGCTCGATCAGATGCAGTCTTGTACCTGTCGCCACACACGTTCTTCCGATATTTCCTGTATTTGCCGGGATCTCCGGCTCAAAAAGTACGATATTAAGCATGTTCTTTCCACCACCTTGCCAGTTCATCTGCTGCCGGTCTGTCTAGATACCGGGTTTCTTCTCCATTTTTTATCACTCTTGCATTCTGATCTTTCATGCATCCCAGCCGTACTGCTGATACACCCTGCTCTGCAAGACATGCGATCACTTCTTCACTCTGCCCTGTTACAAGTAAAAAACTTCCGGCTGAAGTCATCAGATAGGGATTCAACTGATAAAATTCGCAGATTTCTACCGTTTCCTGCTTCAGTGCAATCTTTGAAAAATCAATATCAAATCCGGTCTGCAATTCTTCGCCCAGCTCCCATAATGCTGCCAGGATTCCGCCACTTCCGATCTGCCTGATGTCGGAAACCTGTTCTTTTACAGAGAGGATCTGATCCGGGAGAACCAGCTTTTCCCGCAGAAGTTTCGCCTTTTCCAGGAAAACCGGAACAAATCTTGTCCCCAGTTCCTCCTCTGACTCATCTAAAATACGCAGCGTCCCTTCCAGTCCGGCATAACCACAGAGAAGAAGCTCCTCTCCTGCCACAGTCATTTCCTGCTCTCTAATCGCAGTCGATTTTTTCTCCCCGACCGCAGTTGCCGTTACTACCATCTGCGTCACGAAAGAACTCGTTTCCACCTGTATCTGACAGATTTCAAGATTCATTTTTTTGCAAAGCTCTCCTACTGTATCTGTCAGATGCTTTACATCTTCTTCCTGCATCTGCTCCGGCAGGATTGCATGAATGGAAACGCCTTCTGCCATAACTTTCTGTGAAGCAAGCTCACCTGCTGCTTTTATGACTGCGTATGCTCCGACGTTCGCATTTTTCCCACCGGCAGATGCTGTACTCCACACAGTCATCCGTCCTGTTTCGATCTTCTGATCTTGTTCTGTCTTCTGATCTTGTTCTGTCTTCTGACTTTGCTCCGTCCTCTGGATCTGCTGTTCCAGTTCTGCACATTTCTGTTCCCATGCCATTTTTCCAACGGTACACTGCTTTTTTTTCAGCGGTTTTCTCACGGAACGATTCCATGCTGCCTGCGTAATCTTTCCTAATCTCATTTTCCTGCCTCTTCCTATATAAGATACGGAATCACCATGGTCGCAACCATAGCAAGAATCACTACAAGAATAATTACTGAGATCAGTCTTCTTACTTTCTTATCATAAAAATTCATTTTTATTTCCTTTCCATGTTCACTAAAATATTTCTCATTATACCATTATCTTATTCATGATGCCAGGGTCAAAAGGTCTAAGCCCACATGAGCTTGCTCATAGGTGGGCGAAAGACCTTAGGACCCGCCCCAATATGAGCATAAAAGTGGGATGATAATCCCACGATATGCGAAGATTGGGCAGGATTGTGGGAGTGCGTAGCACGGAGCAATCCGTAGGCATCAAAGTCGGGGGCTTTTGACCCCGACATCTTATTCATTAGAAAAGCATACTTCATAAGTTGCCGCATTCTGACTCAGCCGGCTTCTATTCCTGTAATCAAAGAGAAGATATTTTCCGTCAATTTTTTCAAGATGCGTCATCTTGCGGAGCTGCCTTGCATCAAAGCCGTCATATTCTTTCAAGTATCTGTGGGTTTCTGTCTCTTCCCTGTAAAATGCAGTCATCTCTTCTTTCGTGACCTGGTTCTCCCCTGCAAATGCCGGACGATTTTTTACATTTTCCCGCAAATACAGATCCAGCGTCAGCCACTCTCTGTAGCTGTCTGCACGATCCGGAATCTGCGTCCTGATAAACTGCCACAGATTTTCATACCGTGCCAGCCGGGAATGGTTGATCCCGAACAGTCCATTTTTTTCATAATATTCCCCCAGCTCCACATACAGATCAAACGGAGACGGGAACTCCTTCACAAGATGCTCCATCGTATTCGCAAACTGCCCGCTGTTATAGTGTACTTCCACCATCTCTTCTACTTTTTTCAGACGGATCACATCCCCATACGGGAGCCAGTCGGTAAACAGTACTTCATAAGGCGGACGATCCTGCCACACCAGTCCATACGCTTCTGCATTATCATACATAAAAGAACCGTGAAGTACTTTCAGGAATCCAAGCTGCAACTGATCCGGATGCATTGCATAGACCTCATTAAATGAATGTCCGAAACTCTCATAATTCTCATAAGGAAGTCCTGCAATCAGATCCAGATGCTGATGCACATTTCCTTTTTCTCTGATCCGCTCTACTTTCGCACGTACCTTTTTCAGATCCATTGTTCTGTGAATCTCCCGGATCGTCTCCGGGTTGGCAGACTGGATTCCGATCTCCAGCTGGATCAGTCCCGGACGCATCCTGCGGATCAGTTCGATTTCCTCCTCATTCAGAAGATCTGCTGCCACCTCAAAATGAAAATTTGTAATGCCTTTATCATGCTCCGTTATATACTTCCAGATCGCCATGGCATGGTCATGCTTACAGTTAAATGTCCTGTCCACAAATTTCACCTGCGGCACTTCATGATCGATAAAAAACTGCAATTCTTTTTTTACCAGTTCTATCTTTCTGAACCTGAGACATTTATCTATGGAAGAAAGACAGTAACTGCAGGAAAATGGACATCCTCTGCTGGACTCATAGTAAATGATCCTGTTCTGAAAATCTTCGATATGTTCATATACAAAGGGTACGGTACTCAGATCCAGGATCGGACGGTTCTCAGTTTCAATTATTTCCCCATTCTCATCCCGGAACATCAGACCCTCAATATCTCTGAGCTGCTTGCTTTCCTTTAATTTCCCATAATATGCAACCAGTTCTGTAAAAGACTCTTCGCCCTCGCCTTTCATGATCCCCTGCACCATCGGATAGTTTTCCAGCACCTCCCTGGCATTGTAGGAGACTTCCGGGCCTCCCAGCCAGATGGCAGTCTTCGGAAGGATCTTTGCGGTCTCCCGGAGGATCTGTCCCACCTCCGTTATATTCCACAGATAACAGGACAGGCAGAGTACATCCGGGTTTCTCCGGTAAAGATCCGTCAGGATCTCATCAAACGGCTGATTGATCGTATATTCCGCAATGGCAATCTCACTTTCAGGATACCTTTCTTTTGCATAAGCTCTCAGACAGTATACCGCTAAATTGGAATGAATATATTTTGCATTGACTGCAGCAAGTAAAACTTTCACTCTCTTCCTCCCATTTGTAGATACCAGGGTCAAAAGGTCTGACACCACGTGTGCTCGCACACTAGTGGTAGAATGACCTTGTGACCCGCCCCAATATGAGCATAAAAGTGGGGCGTAAGCACCACGATATGCGAATGTTGGGTAGGATTGTGGGAGCACGTAGTGCGTAACAATCCGTAGGTATCATAGTCGGGGGCTTTTGACCCCGACATCATTTGTATATTTTATCAACAGTACCCTATTATACTATTTTTTTGTTCAAAAATCATCCATATCCGTTGACATTTTTCTAAATATCCTGTAAAATATTGATTCGTGCAGCCGGGGTGGTAGCGGTACCTTGAACCTGCAATCCGCTATAGCAGGGGTGATATTGTGCAGAGGGCGAAAGCTGGCAGAGCTGCCCCCGATAAGTGACGTTGATGTCCGGGTCTTACGCGACGGGAATCTGTGAACCGTGTCAGGTCGGGAACGGAGCAGCACTAAGCAGAACCTTCCGGGTGCCGTAAGGGTGCCTGGGCTGAGTCAACTGTCGGGGTAACGTCTGTTGGTCCAGTTCGAAGCACAATGCACTTTTAGTAACAATGAATGGAATAGAATATTGGTTATATTGGAAACGATACATTCCCCCGGAATGATGAACGAACAACACGATTCTGTTACGCTTATTATCTCAGGAGGTTTTTTTATGCCCAAAAATAAGTTTCAAGATGTAATTTTTACGATTATCATGGTATTTGTCATGGTTTATGTGATGATCTGCTACAATATCGCACTGAACATCGGCGGTATGAAGAACGAAGTATTTTTAAGTGCTTTCCACGAACTTCTCATCATGGGACCACTTGCATTTATCCTTGATTTCTTTCTTGTAGGACCATTTGCCAAAAAGAAAGCTTTTTCGATCGTAAATCCAGAAAGAGACAACCCGTTTATGATCGTGCTTGCAATTTCTGTCGTATCGATCATCGGTATGTGTCCGCTGATGAGTCTGGCTGCGACCCTGCTTTTCAAAAATGCATGAAGTCAGTTTATTTCCGTATGGCTTGAGGCGACCGCATTGAATTTCCCAATGGCATTCTTCTGGCAGCTTTGCTTTGCCGGTCCATTTGTCAGAAAGGTATTCGGACTCTTATTCAGAGAGAAGTGATTTCTTTTTCATTTTCTGCTTCGCACGAAGCTCTCTGAAAAATTGCTTCATCATCAGGCTGCATTCTTCTTCTAAGACTTTGGTCTTTACTTCAGCCTGGTGATTGAATGCCTGCACATCCAAAAGATTCAGCACCGATCCGGCACAGCCTGCCTTTGGATTCATGCAGCCCACCACCACTCTTGGAATCCGGGACTGGATGATCGCACCGGCACACATCTGACATGGCTCCAGTGTCACATAAAGAGTACATTCTTCCAGCCGCCAGTCACCCAGCTTTTTGCTGGCTTTTTTTATTGCGGAAATTTCTGCATGAGCAAGCGGACTTTTATCTGTATTGCGGCGGTTGTATCCACGGGCAATGATTTTTCCCTCATGGACGATCACGCATCCGATGGGGGTTTCTTCTAAGGCATATGCTTTTTTGGCCTGCTTCAACGCTTCTTTCATATATTTTTCATCCCGCATTTCAGCTTCTGATTGATTTTGTAATTCAGTTTCTGATTCATTCTTTAATTGTTCCATAACGGCTTCTCCTCTCACTCCATTCTTTCATAACATTCCCGGCTTTTATTTCTCTGTTCTTTTTTCTGCTCCTTTTGAATACATTATACGAAAAAGACAAGATGAAAGGTATTTTATGAACCAGGGTATTTATTATCTCTATGAATATGAAACCGGGCAGCGAAAAAGGAATCTTGGATTTTTACAGATTTCCCATCAGTACCGCTCCTGTATGATGACACTTCATCTGAAAAGTCTGCCACTCTCTCCCGGAACGGCACTGGAACTCCATGGATTTTATAACAAAGATAAGGATCTCATCCATGCTCCCTGTGCAATCCTGAACTATTCCGGTGGAAGTATTGCGACCCGGTTATCTATATCTGAGTCATTATTTCCCTGCGGGAAATCTTTTTCCGAACTTGAAGGCTTTCTTCTTTTGCCGGAAGGGAAAGCAGAACCACTCTTCTGGGCTGCCTCAGTTAATGCACTTCCTGTTGGTTTTTCACTGATTTCTGCCGAAGAACTGTCCCGGCCACCTGAAGAAGTTTCTCCTGTGGAATCGTCTCCGTCACCTGAAGAAGTTTCTCCTGTGGAATCGTCTCCGTCACCTGAAGAAGTCTCCGTTCATGCCGCAGAAATCAAACCGGAGGGAAACAAGACAGTCGAAACTACTGTATCTGAAACTGCGGAGACCAGTTCTGAAACTGTCACTTCCGCTCCTACGACTGAGTCCGTGAAATCTGACATTGATTCTGCGGAGTCTGCCGGGACTCAGCCTGTTACTTCCACAAAGACAGTCAGATCTGTTGATCCCGGTGATTCTGTCCATCTTGCTACTACAGCTACAGCCGGAACCAAGAATGCCGCCCCAGTTTCTGATTCCGATGACACGAAACATACCACATCCTCTGTTACAGCACGCAAGATCACGCGGGCAGAGTTATCCACACTCCCGAGGAAATTCTGGTCACTTGCCAACAATAGTTTTCTTTTACATGGTTATTATAATTATAACCACCTCCTTCTGGTCGAAGAAGATGGTCATATATGGCTTGGCGTTCCCGGCATTTATGATGCCCGTGAGGCTCGTGCTGCGGATCTGTTCGGTTTTCCTCAATTTACCAGTTCTTATGTATCCGTTCTTGAACTGGGAGATGATGAGCGGAACAACGATGCACTTTTCGGACACTGGTGCCGGTATCTCGCCACTAAATAATCCCGTTCATTTCCTGATACAGACGCTTTGCATAGCTGTCTGTCATTCCGCAGACATAATCTGTCACCAGAAGCAGGCGGAGATATAATTTCTCTGTCCTGCTTTTTCCCTGTGACTGCAGCCTGTAGGCGGTCTTATAATTATCAGAAATAAAGGATACCATACGGCTGTCCAGTGAATCCTGTTCGCTGTCCGTATTGTAATACAACACAGAACTTACAAGACGGTTCATCAGGAAATCCAGGATCGTATATTCTGCAAGCTCCATTTTATAAATCTGTCTGGATGAAAAAACTTTCCGGTAAGCAAGATCTCCGAGCAGATTCATCAGCTTTTCTGCAAATGTCCCATAAAAAAGATCCTGTCCGAATGTTCCGGCCATAATAGCTTCATAATTAGAAGTAAATCCATAGGTCACACAATTTAGTACAAATCCCTGCACACTGATGATCCAGTTCTTCACTGCATATGCTTCAGGACTGCTGACCTGCTTCTCCACACCCCTCTGATATAACTTCCGGAGTTTTGTCGCCGGTTTGAACGGAGAATCTTCCGTTTCCTTTTCCAGCACTGCAAGCTCACTCTCAAGCTGATGATACGAAATAAATCCTTTCACAAAAGCATCCTCAATATCTGCCGTCTTATAAGCGATATCGTCTGCCGCCTCCAAAATATATGTCAGCGGATGACGGTTATTTCCCGCTCCTGTCGCTTTCGTGATCCTGTGGAACAATTCTTCATCTGCAAGATAATATCCCATCTTTTTGTCCTTGATATTTCCACTCTCTTTATCGATCCCGGTGGATGGAACAGGATATTTGATCATGGTATTCAGTAACGCATAGGTCAGATTCATTCCATGTTCGTCAACCAGATAGTGCAGCTTTGATACAAGCCTCAGTGCCTGTGCATTTCCTTCAAAATGATAGAAATCCTGCTTCATCTGTTCTGTCAGAAGATCTTCTACTCTTTCACCTTCAAACTTCAGTTCCGGCAGATTTCGTATAAACCACTCCCGGATGGCAGATTCTCCAAAATGGCCGAACGGTGGATTCCCTATATCATGGATCAGTCCCGCACACTGAAGGATATGCGAGATATCTTCCTTCATCTGCGGGGTAAATCCACTGTCTTTTTTATATTTTAAAATACTCTCTCCAATATTCTGTCCCAATGACTTTCCAAGAGAAGATACTTCCAGCGAATGTGTCAGTCTTGTCCTTATAAAATCACTTTTATCCAGTGGAAATACCTGCGTCTTATCCTGAAGTCTGCGAAAAGACGCACTTCCTATGATCCGGTGGTAATCTTTTTCAAATTCACTCCGCAGATCACTGGACCTGTATTTTTCACTGCTTTCCCGCTCTCTTCGCGGTGATAATAATGTACTCCATTCCATATCCTGTATCTCCCCGGCCTGATTTTAGTCTAAATAAATCGGTGGCTCGTATGCCTTTCCAAGCAGCACTTTCTTCCGCTCCTGGTATCCGAGGAATGCCCATTCCGTCATATCTGTCCATTTATGAATCGTTCTGTCGTAAACCTGAACATATCCGATCCTTGTCGGATGCATACGCACACTGTTGGACTGATATTCTTTTCCGGTATATGGATTCACATCTCCAAGCTCACGGTCTTCCTCTTCATCAGCATGCGGGATCACCGGCTGGAACTCAGCCTCTCCCTGCTGATATTCGGCATCGCCCTGTTCATATTCCGGCTCATATCCGGCATCATTCTGCTCATATCCGGTATTTTCATATGCTGCCTCCTGATATCCTTCAGATGCATATTCCGGCTGTCCGTATTCTTCCTGCTCTTCATAGGAACTGTATCCTTCATCTGCAGCATTATTTTCCTCTGCACGATACGGTTCTTTTTCCTCTTCTGCATAAGTCTGAGTTGCTTCTACCGGTGCAGGCTCTTCTTCCACTGCCTTTTTCTTTCTTGAAAAGAAATTCAATCCTCTGAATTTTTCTTTCTTAGGCTTCTCCAGTTCTTTCTTGATTTCTTCGACCGGCTCTCCTGCCCTTACATTTTCTTCCAGATCTGAAAGTTCCTTATGGATATCATACAACTCGCCGATTGTCATATCACGCTCATCCTCACCCATTGTTTCAGGATGCAGCGGCTCCACCTGGATTGCAGGTGTTCTGTCTGCATAAATCTGTTCTGTTTCATAGTCTGAATCAGACTCCGCATCTGTTGAATAAGCTGAAACCTGCTCTGCGTCTGTTGAATAAGCTGACTCTTCTGCCGCTGAATATACCGGAGCTTCTTCCTCTGGAGAATATGCCGTCTCTTCCTCATAAACCGGGGCTTCCTCTGTATCTGCTATCTCTTCCTCTACAGGTTCTGCTGGAATCTCCTGAGCCATAACTGCCTCTTCTGATTCTTCCGGCTCTGACGCAACTTCCTGAACCATAACTGCCTCTTCTGATTCTTCCGGCTCTGACGCAACTTCCTGTGCCACAGTTGTCTCTTCTGCCTCTGTTGATTCTGTCGGCTCTGCTTCATCCGGATCTTTATCAAAGAACAGATCCAGTTCTAACTGTTCCGGCACTCCCTCATCGGAAATGTGCTTCTTATGAGCCTTTGGTTTCTGCTCATATCTTACAACAGTTTCGCCCTGCGTCTCTTCGCTCTCTCCTTCAGCTACCATAATACTTAAATGAAACTGACATCCCAGAATCTGTGCGATCATTCTCATATCCTGCTCCTGGAAATTATCTCTTCCAAGCCGCTGCGTCAGATTCTGACGGGACATCTTCTTTCCTGTCTCTTTTTCGATCGTCTCTGCCAGTTCTTTGATCGTCATTCCTTTTCTTCCAAGAATAATCTTGACCTGTTCACCAAATGTTAAGTCTTCCATTTTGCTCCTCCTTATGTACTCCTCTTATACTCCTCAGTCTTTTATTTCCCATTGGTATCGACAGTCTTATTTTCGCCTGCCCCCTGTTTATCCATCAATCAGCCTGAAGATATTCTTCCAAGGTGATCCCCTGCTCAGTTATCTTTTTGGCCGCTTCTTTTCCTACATATCGATAATGCCACGGTTCATAAACAATCCCCGTTACATTGGATTTATCTTTTGGAAACCGCAGAATAAATCCATATTCCTGACAATGTGCCATCAGCCATTCCTGCTCGGCTGTATCTCCCTGCTTATCATCCAATCCGGTATACTGTCCGGAAATAATGTCCACCGCAAGTCCTGTCGCATGTTCACTGGTACCCGGAACTGCCACAGATTTCTTCGTCTCATCATAAGCATCCAGTGGACTGTATCCTTTACTGATCCAGTCTTTCATTGTCGTATCAAACACTTCCCGCTGGCGATCATAAGACCGGTATGCTGATGTCACATATAAATTCAGCCCCGCCTGTCTCGCATCTGCGATCATCTGCTCCAGCTCTCCGTAAATTCTTGTATCCACTGAGCACTTCTCATCCAGCTTTGTCAGAGATGCCGGTGTATAGTCTTTCGCCAGCGGATACTCTTCAGTTACAAGTGCAAGCATCCAGTTCTCTGAATCTGCCTTCAGCCGGACTGCGTGTGCTTCTTTTATTTCTTTTGCAATCTTCCAGTTATTTAAATCTTTTTCAAGTCTTTCGTTCTCTTCTGTCAGCTTCTGATTTTCAGAAAGGAGTTTCTGATTCTGCTGTTCCGTGCTTTCCATCTGCCCTGCCACTGCAATTCCCATCAGGACTATCAATCCCACTGCCGCACACAACATCGAAAAAGATCGTCTGAAACTCTCATTTTTCATTTCTCTACTCTTTTAAATATCTTAC
>ENA-UEQX01002526-UEQX01002526.1-human-gut-metagenome-genome-assembly--contig:-NODE-2526-length-10296-cov-16.742538_pt1 | contig 10296 bp, 6 predicted proteins | sample MGYA00242952_ERZ507952 | MGnify/ENA primary metagenome ERZ507952 (study PRJEB26167, sample SAMN06115425) | human gut metagenome | host: Homo sapiens | place: China:Sichuan | collected 2015-04-07... | reverse complement strand
TTAGCCATTTTAGTTTCCTCCTAAAATTAGTCCTTATTGGGTTTCGGGATCAGCAGAATGGACATCGTGCGGCCCTCAAGCACCGGCGGCTTATCCATGCTTGCCTGGGGCAGAGCCTCGGCAAAGCGTTTCAGCACGTCAGCACCCAGAGCACTGTGCGCCATCTCACGGCCGCGGAAGCGGATCGAAGCCTTCACCTTGTGACCAGCGGCCAGGAACTTGGCAGTCTGGTTCAGCTTGGTGTTGAAGTCGTTGGTGTCAATATTGAGCGAAAGGCGGGTCTCCTTGACCTCGACCACTTTCTGGTTCTTCTTGGCTTCCTTCTCCTTCTTCTGCTGTTCAAAACGGTATTTGCCGTAATCCAGCACCTTGCACACAGGCGGGGTAGCCTGCGGTGCGATCTTGACCAGATCGAGCCCGGCTTCTTCTGCAGCGCGCATGGCCACCTGAATGGACACAACGCCCTTCTGCTCGCCATCGGCACCGATCAGGCGAACTTCACGATCACGGATCTGACCGTTGATCTCCAGTTCCTTCGACTTTCCAGCGGTAGCGATAATGAATGCACCTCCAAACAATAATCCATAGTGTTGCAATATTTGGCATAGAAAACGCGGCCGCCCATTTGCAGGACAGCCGCGCGAAATTTCACACAAAAGCGCAGTTCGTTCAAAGAATCGAACCGTGTTTGGGTATAGCCCGGGGATTCCGACCCCACAAGGCGAGCGCGGCACAGGCCGTAGCTGCTTTCTTTACCGGAACAGTTTACCACACCCACAAAGCCCTGTCAAGCACTTTTACGCGATTTCAGGGAAAAATATTCTGAGATGGTTCAAACCTCTCAGTCGCGCTAACGCGCGCCAGCGTCCGGGTTGCCCTAGTAGGGGAGCCCTTGGCAAAGCGGGAAACTTCTCCCTGACTGCCAAGGCCTCTCCTACTAGGAGAGGTGGCATTGCGCAGCAATGACGGAGAGGTTGTACAGAGCATCACTTGACCTCGATCAGCTTCCCCAGTTCCAGCGAGTAGATGCCCTTATAGGTCACCGGTTTCGGGGCAAAACGCTTGCTGATGGCAAGGGCATAGAGGTCAAGCTGGGTGCGATAGGCGGCAAGGAAGTCGTCCTCGGATTTTCGGCGGTCCGTTTTATAATCCAGCAGCTCCAGGTGGTCCGGGAACACCAGCACCAGATCAGCGATGCCCTGCACCAGCACCTTTGCCTGTGCCACGGCAGCGCTGTCGGCGGGGGCAGTGCCCTGAGCGGCCAGCACCTCGGCGGCAGGCAGGGCCGTGATGAAGTCCAGCTCCCGCAGCACCTCGTTCGCAGCACAGATGCGTGCAAAGGCTTCGCTCTCCACAAAGCGGCGGATGCGCTTTTCATCCAGCTTCTCCGCAATTTCGGGCGCGGTGAGCTTTGCTTCCACCTGCCGGTCGCGCTCGGCGGGGATCGCCATTTCCAGCGTGCCCGCCTGCTTTGCCGCCGCAAGGGCCGCAAAATCGGCGTGCTCCAGTAAGGCGTGGAGGGCCGTGCCCATCTCGGCGGCGGTCAGGCCGTCCTTTGCCAGAAAGCCCGGGCGTTCCAGCGTGGTCTGCTCTGCCTTGTGGACGATGCCGGTCACGCTGACCTTGGCGGGCACTTGGGCCAGCTCTGCCTCCGGGTACTGCCAGGCAAAGCCCTGCCGCAGTGCCTCGGTCAGGGCCGGGTCTGCCTGGGCCAGCGGCCTTTCCTCCAGTTCCGGGTCGGGCGGCTCCACGCCCTCGGGCAGCGCCTGCTGCACCGTCAGGGTGATGGTGCTCCCGGTATCCGCAAAGGGCAGTTCCAGATCCTCGGCCAGCCGGCGCAGCGGGCCGCCGTTGGGGTGGACGAGCAGGGCCGCGCGGAGCCAGTCGGCAAAGCTGTTTGCCTGCCGGCAGAGCGTCTGCCCCGCCCCGGCTTCAAGGAAGGCCGCCGCTCTGGTAAAGGGGTTGGAGGTCTTTCCGATGCCCAGCGGCACGGTCAGGATAAGCTTATCCTGTGCGCGGGTCAGCGCCACATAGAGCAGGCGCATCTGCTCACTGCGCATCTCGGCGGCGTGGACATTGGAGAGCGCCGTGTAAGCCGCCGTCTTGTACGCACCCTCGCCCTCCTCGGGGCGCAGGCGCAGGCCCGCTCCATATATCCGATGCAGGAGCACCGGCTGGCGGGTATCGGCGGCATTAAAGCGACGGGCCGTGTCGGCCACGAACACCACCGGGAACTGCAGGCCCTTGGAGCGGTGGATGGTCATCACAGTCACACAGCCGGGGCGGGAGCCGCCGGGCACGGTATCCTGCCCCGTGGAGCCTGCCAGCGCCGCAGCGTCAATGGCCCGCACCAGCGCCGAGATGCCGCCGGAACCGGCCCCGGCGCAGAAGGAGGCAAACAGTCGGGCATCCTCCCTGCGGCGGGCACCGTTTTCCATCACGCCCAGTGCGGCAAGGTAGCCGGTGGAAGCAAAGATCTCCTCCAACAGCTGTTCTGCCGGGGCACTGCGGGCCATCCGGCGCAGCTCGGTCAGCCGGGCATAGAACGCCCGGACTTTTCCGGTAAAAGGGGTGTCCTCCCCGCTGTTCACGGTGAGCAGCAGCGCGCCGTAGAGGCTGATGCGCTGGGGGGCGTTTTCCCCCTGCTGCTTCTGGATCTCTTCGGCTCTGGCCCGCAGGCGGACAAGGTCGTCATCGGTGAAACCGAACAGCGGGCCCAGCATGGCGGCGGCAAGATAGATATCCTGCGCCGGGTTGTCAATGACCTTCAGCAGGGCGATGAGGGGCCGGATGTGGGGGGCATCCAGCAGGTTTTCGCGGGCATCCGCATACACCGGGATGCCCCGGGCGGTCAACGCTTCCACATAGGCCGGAAAATCAATGCGCGCCGCCAGCAGGATGCAGCAGTCCTCGTACTGCACCGGGCGGGTGGCACTGCCGTCCCGCACCGGCTCGCCGCTTTGCACCAGTTCCTCGATGCGCCGGGCGATCCAGCCCGCGTCCGTTTCGGCGGCATCATCGGGCAGGAAATGCGCCTCCACGCTGCCCGTGTATTCCCCGGGTGCCCCGCAGACCAGCCGCTGGCCGTCGCCGTAGGCCGTGTCGCCGAGTTCCGGGGACATGAGCCGCTCAAACAGGAAATTGATTCCTTCCACCACCTGCGGAGCCGAGCGGAAGTTGGCATCCAGCGCCAGCATGGCATCGGTGCCGGGGGCTCCCTCTGCCGGGCGGGGCCGCGCTGCGCCGCCGGGCAGGGCGGGCCAGCTGTCCAGCTTTTCCCGGAAGATACTGGGGTCTGCCTGCCGGAAGCGGTAGATGCTCTGCTTCAGATCTCCCACCAGAAAGAGGTCGTCCCCCGCCGGGGATGCAAGGCACCGGTACAAGGCATCCTGCAGGGCGTTGGTGTCCTGATATTCATCCACCATCACGGCGGCGTAGTTCTGCCGGATGACCCCGCACAGCGCGGTGGGGGTGCCGTCCGGGTCACGGAGCAGGCGGAGGGCCTGATGCTCAAAGTCACTGAACTCCAGCAGTTTCCGGTCCCGCTTTTTGGCCGAGAACCGGGCATCGAAATCCCGCACCGCCGCAAACAGCGCCCGCAGGCGGGGCTCTGCGGCCCTGCGGTCTGCCTCAGCCTCCTCCTCACTGCAGGGGGTCAGCTCAAGGATCTGCGCAAACAGGGCCGCGCCCTCATCGGCGCGGGTGCGGATGACTTTTTTGTGTTCGCCGTTCAGCCGCTTTTTCATCCCTTTCAGGCCGGGCAGCTCCTCCATGCCCAGCACATAGGGGGTCAGCAGATCGTAAAGCGGGGTCCACTCCCCCGCCACGGCCAGCTGTTCCACCCTGCCCAGCAGGGCGGCAGCCTTGTCCAGCCGTTCCTGTGCATCGGTATATTTTTCCAGCACGGCATTCTTTGCCTTTTCCCGGGCAGAGGGCGTTTTCTTCTCCTCGGCATCGGCCAGCTCCTGCTCCCGGTCGCCCGGGCAGTCGGCCAGCGCGGCGCGGAACAGCTCCCCTGCCGCCCGGGCACTGCGGACGGCTTCGGCCAGCAGTAGATCATGCCAACAGGAGGCGGCAAAGCCATTTTCCTCCTGCCACGGAGCCAGAAATTCGTCCAGCTTTTTGTCGTAATCGGGCAGGGCGCGCAGGAAATCGTAGACATGCAGGATCGTCTCCCCCGCCGCACGGTCGGTGCGGCCCTTGCCGTAGAGGTCGGCAAAGGCGCAGAAATCCGGGTCGCGGTAGGCATTTTCCAGCGTCTCGCTCAGGGCAGAGGCCCGCAGGAGCTCCACACTGCCGGGGTCTGCGGGGGAAAAGTCCGGCGGGATATCCAGCGCCTGAAAGTGCTTGCGCAGCAGGTCCAGACAGAAGGCATCGATGGTGCAGATGGGCGCGCGCTGCAGCAGCATCCGCTGGCGGCGCAGCGCGCCATTGCCGGGTTCCGCCTGGCTGCGCTTCAGAAGCGCCTGCCCGATGCGGGCCCGCAGCTCTGCCGCCGCCGCATTGGTAAAGGTGACGATGAGCAGACGGTCCGCATCCACAGGATGCTCCGGATCGGTGATGAGCCGGACAGCCCGCTCGGTCAGAACAGCCGTTTTGCCGCTGCCCGCCGCCGCGCTCACCAGCAGCGCGCCGCCCCGGTCCTCGATGGCAGCCCGCTGGGCGGGGGTCCACTTGGGTTCACTCATGCCTGTTCCTCCTCTCCTTCTTCGGGCTGCCCGGGAGCCTCAAAGGGCTTTGCGGGGGCCTCCAACGCCCGCTCCCCGATGCCGGTCTCGTGGCAGCAGACAAATCCGTAATCACACCACTGGCAGGGGCTCCGGCCCGTGACCAGCGGCTCGGCGGCGATCTGCCCCTCATAGAGCTGCTGGCCCATCCGGGTCACAAGATCATCCAGATGCAGCTGGATGCGGTTCAGCTTGGCGATGTCTGCCCGCTTGTCCTTCTGATAGGGGCTGGGCGCGCCTTTGTAATAGGAGAAGGGCAGGTATCTGCCGGTCTCTCCGGCATCCATGGCATCGAACAGCTTCTGCTCGTCCCGCACCAGACCGTCCAGCTTGTATTCCACACTGTGGGCCGCCTTTTCGCGGGTGGTGGTCTCAGGGGCCGGGTCGGCCAGCAGGTAGAGCACACCCGCCGGTTCCGCCCCCGTAAAGCGGCCGCTTTTATCCCGGGTCAGGCTGAACAGGTAGAGCAGCATCTGGCAGTCCAGACCGCAGTAGACTTCCTTCAGATCCAGTTTTTTGGTGCCGGTCTTGTAGTCCACCACCCGCACCCAGCGGGTGCCGTCCTCCTCCACCCACTCGTCGGCACGGTCCACGGTGCCCACCAGCTGGACGGTGCGCCCGTCCGACAGGTGATACACCTGGGCAGGCACGGCATCCTCGCCCCGGCCGATCTTCAGCTCACAGGCCACGGGCTTGAAGCTGGACTGCCGCTGCTCATCCCGCAGGTAGAGCAGCAGGCTTGTCATGCTCTTTTTCAGGCGGGAGAGCAGGTAGGCAAAGCGGGCGGTATCCTCGGGCAGATAGCGTTTGGCGTACTCGTCCACCAGCAACGCGGCAAGTCTCGCCATGGCCTCATCGTCCAGCTCCATAAAGGGCTGCAGCGCCGCCATGGGGTTGTCCGGGCCGGGGTGAGGGTCCAGCGCCATCTGCAGCACCCAATGCATCAGGGTTCCGCTCTGGTCGGCGGAAAGCTCGGCCCGGCGGCGGGGCCTGAGCCCCAGCACATACTGCAAAAAGTAGCCGTAGCGGCAGGTATAATATTTTTCCAGCTGACTGGGCGAAATGTGCAGCTTCCGCCCCAGCAGCGCTTCCAGCGCAGGCAGGTCATGCACCTGCCGGGGGGCCGTGTCGGCCATCCGGCGCAGCAGGGCAAGGCCCTGCGGCTCGGTCTCGCCGGGGGTGTGCAGAGCCTCTGTCAGGCTGGCACGCTCGGTCTCCGTCAGGGGCCAGCCGCCGCCCAGACAGTCCAGCCCATCTGCAGGGGTGGCCGCAAGGTCCGTCAGTTCCAGCTCCGGGGCAGCGGGGGCCAGCGCTTCCACGAGGGGTTCCAGCGCAGCGCAGAGGGTCTGCCCCTGCCCCTTGGGCCAGCTGAGCCACAGCCCCTTTGCAGGAGCGGTCAGGGCCTTGTAGAAGCAGACCTGCTCACGCACCACACGGTTCTCAAAGCAGTCGGGCAGGTCGATCTCCTGCGCCATCAGGGCATCGCGGTCGGCGTGGGTCAGCAGACCCGCCTCGCCTGGCGCGGCCGGGAATTCCCCCTCGGCCAGCCCCAGCACAAACACATAGTCCGGCGCGTCCAGACGCATCTTGCCTGCGCTGGCCAGCACCACCGCATCCAGAGTCTGGGGGATGTGCCCCAGGTCGGACGAGCGGAGCAGCAGCCCGAACAGGTCCTCGTATTCGGCCACGGTCACGGTCTGCTCCCCCAGCAGATGGGCCATCTCGTTCAGCAGCCCCATGACCACGTTCCACTCCCGGGCGGCTTCCTCCGCCGCCGGGATGCCCCGGCCCGCGCGGATGGCCTTTACCTGAGCAGCCTGCTGTTCCTCAGCCCCCAGCGTTTTCAGGCAGAAATACACCGCCCGGCTGATGGCCTCGGCGTTGACCCCGCGCACCTTGGCCCGGAATGCATCCACTGCCCCCACGAGCAGGGCACGGGCATGTTCTGCCCGCTCCCGGTTGCGGAGGTCCTCTTCGGTCAGCTCCTGTTCTCCAAAGCCCTTGGGGCTGCGCTCGAACTTCTCCCGCCAGGCCGCCGCCGTAGGGGCCCAGGTGTAGGCATAGTTTTCCAGCGCGCAGACCTGCTCCTCGCTCAGGGCACACAGGCCGGTCTTGGCAAGGGTGGTCAGGTTCTCGGTCAGGTCGGCTCCCCGGGCGATCTCCAGCAGGGCCCGCACCGCCGTGGCCGGGGCGCTGAATTCCGGGGTGGTGGGTTCATCGCAGTACAGGGGGATCTCCGCCATCCGGAACTCATACCGGACAGCGGCACGATACTTGGCGATATCGCGGCAGACCACAGCGATCTTTCCGCACCGCACGCCCTGCCGCATCAGCCGCCGGATGGCACCGGCAGCGGCACGGGCCTCCTCCTCCCGGCTGGGCGCGGCAAAAAGCCGCACCTCGCCCGCCGGGGCATCCGCGGTGCAGCTGCCGGTCTCCAGCAGCTCTGCCACTGCAGCAAGGCCCGGGGCGTTCCGGTGGCGCAGGTCCTTGCGCAACAGCTGCGGAACGGCCACCTCTGCCCCGTTTTTCCGGGCCAGCTGGCGCAGCTGCGCCGCCACCTGCTTGGCCCCGGAGAACAGGCTCAGGTCACCGGGCAGCAGGGGGGCACCGTCATCGCAGAGGGCCACCGTCACGCTGGGCAGCGCCGCCAGCATGGCCCCCAGCAGCCGCTTTTTGGGGGCGTTGAAGGTATCGAACTCATCAATGAACACCGCCCGGTCCCGCAGAAACTCCGGCAGGCTATGCCGGGCCAGTGCTTCCTCCAGCCGGGCTCCGGCCAGCTCCAGCCGGTCAGAGGGGTCCATGCCGCTGCGGGCCAGCAGGGTCTCGTAGCCCTGAAATATGAGGGCCAGCTCACTGAGCTTACCGCTCTCGGCCCCGCAGGCACCGGCCAGCTGTGCCAGCTGCCGGCCGGAAAGGCCCGCGCTCTTCAGCTCGTCGATGGTCTGAGCCGCCATCTGGCAAAAGGCCGCACTGCGCCGGTGGCGGTGATAATAGTGAACATTGTCCTGCAGCTCCTCCAGCGCCCGGCGCACCAGCACGGCACGGCCTGCGTCAGAGAGGGTCTGCACCGCCGCGCCGCCCTCGGTGGAAAGGATCTTTTCTGCCAGACTGGTAAAAGAAAAACTCTCCACCATGCCGGACAGGGCATCCCCCAGCTCACGGTAGATGCGGCCCTCGGTGCTGGAAGTGAATTGTTCCGGCACCAGCAGAATGCTTTTTTCGCCTTTTTCGGCCCGGGCGCGGATGCGCTGGTACAGCAGCGTTGTTTTTCCGCTGCCGGAACCGCCTAATAGTAGTTGTAGCATAAACGAATCAAACCTCTCAGTCTCGCAGAGTTCCACTTTATTTTACCGCAAAATTGAAGAAAAATCTATTCTGTGGTAAACTGAGGAAAAACAGCAAAACAGGAGGGGCTCTCCCCATGAAGATTCTAGCAGTTGATTACGGTGCCAGCCGCACGGGGCTTGCGGTCTGCGACCCCACCGAGTTCCTGACCACGCCCATCACCCCCCAGATCACCCTGAAGGCCCGGCCCAAGGTGGCCGCCGAGGTCTGCCGCATTGCCCAGGAGCAGAAGGCAGAGCTCATTGTGGTGGGCCTGCCGCTCAACATGGACGGCACCGAGGGCGAGCGCGCCGAGAAGAGCCGCAAGCTGGGCAAGACTTTGCAGATCTGGAGCGGCCTGCCCGTGCGGATGTGGGACGAGCGGCAGTCCACCTGTGAAGCCGCCGATATCCTGGACGAGGTGGGGACTTTTGGTGCCCACCGCAAGGCCATTCTGGATTCCGTCAGCGCCACGGTCATTCTGGAGGATTACCTCACCTGGCGCAAGGAGCACCCCGGCGAAATTTGAACCGGAAACAAAAAGAGACGCTTTTTCAGCGCCTCTTTTTCGTTTATATGGGTAGTGTCACGGTAAAGCAGCTGCCCTGCCCGGTCACCGAAACCATCAGGGCGCTTTTTTCTTTGCGCAGGTTCACAGCCACAGGAAAGCCGGTTTTGTCATTTTCAGTTGTTACTGCGCCTGATATGTCTCAATGCTGACGCTGTTGATGGTGATCGTTTCCGTGGGCTTCTGGTTCTCATCCACGGCGGCCTGAGCGATGGTGTCCACCACCTCCATCCCCTCGTACACCTGGCCCAGCACGGTATCGGTGTAGTCGAGGTAGGGTGCGCCGCCGGCGGTCTGGTAGGCCGAAACGACCTCAGCGCGGTAACCTGCACTGTTCATCTGGTCAGTGAGTTCCTGGGTGACGGAATCCCCGCCGGGCAGAGTGGACATGATATAAAAGACGCTGGCGCACTGGCCGGAGGAGTCCGCCGCCATGCAGAGGGCACCGGAATAATGGTGGAGCTTGTCGGTGGCCTCAGCCGGGTAGCGGCTGCCGTTCCAGATGGTGGTGCCCTTGCCGTCAGCACCCTGACCGGCTTCCACCACAAAGTCCTGCTCCACACGGGTCACGGTCAGGCCGTTATAGTAGCCTGCCTGCACCAGACCCACAAAGTTATCGTAGGCCTGCGGGGCCTGCTCCGGGAAGAGCACGGCCTTGAACACACCTGCCGTGGTATCGAACACCGCCACGGGTTCCCCCGCTGCCGGATGGGTGAACTGCAGCTCGGCCGATTCCACCGCCGGGCGGGTGATGGTCTTTATTCCGGCTCCGCTGCTGCCGCCGATGTTTTTCACAAGGCTGCAGCCGGACAGTGCAAAACTCACGGCCAGCAGCAGCGCCGCCAGCCGGACACGGGTCTTATTCATAAACAGATCCCTCCGTTCATATTCTGATAGCAGTTCCCCCGCACGCGGGAGATACGCAGAATTCAGTATAGCATATTTCTGCCCGGGAAGCGAGAGGAAAATGCGTGAAAATTTGTCGTACATTTTCTGTGCGAAAAACATCTTGACGAGCAGGCAAAAAAACGCTACACTATAAGCACAGCAAGGGATGGCGGGAACGCAGCAGATCCCGGGCTGTGTGCGTAATTTTATTTGAGTACCATCCCTTTGATTGGGTTTGGATAGACAGGAGAACGTATCTTATGGCAGAAGAGATCAAGAACCCGAACACTGAAGAGGAATATCAGCCCGATCTGATGACTCTTGAGGATGAGGACGGCAATGAGGTCACGTTTGAAGTGATCGATGCACTGGACCATAAGGGCGTGCATTACCTTGCAGTTGTCGAATACGCAGAGGATGAAGAGGATGTCAACGAGGACGCACAGCTGGTCATCCTGAGCGTGGGCGAGGACAGCGAGGGCGAATATCTGGACGTTGTGGAGGATGACGAGACTCTGATGGAAGTCAGCAAGCTGTTTGAGCAGCGCCTGAGCGACCAGTTCGAGATCGAGTAATTCCCCTGCACAGACAGATTCCCAGGCAAGACTTCCTGCCCGGCGCGATTTGTTGCGGTTTATATGATCCTACTAATCATTCAACGGGAGCCCGGAGTTCTCCGGCGGATTGCAGACCTCCCCGCCATGGGTCGACCATGGAGGCTCGATGAGGAAGCGTGAATCCGGCGACAGGGCACCCACCTGTCCGTAAGGGTAGGTTTGATTG
>ENA-UEQX01002523-UEQX01002523.1-human-gut-metagenome-genome-assembly--contig:-NODE-2523-length-10314-cov-4.171730_pt1 | contig 10314 bp, 7 predicted proteins | sample MGYA00242952_ERZ507952 | MGnify/ENA primary metagenome ERZ507952 (study PRJEB26167, sample SAMN06115425) | human gut metagenome | host: Homo sapiens | place: China:Sichuan | collected 2015-04-07... | reverse complement strand
ATAGCGCCGTCCGATGCTTAGATCTCTTCCATCTGTCAGGCATATTGTCCGGCTGCTGACCCTGCGGATATGGAAGAGGTTTACGATGAAGCTGTTGTGACAGCGGCAGAAGCGATCCTTCGGCAGATACTCCTGCATCTGGCTCAGCGGGCAGAGAATGAATTGTTCGCCATGTGTTGTGTGGAGTACGCTGCCGTGATCCCGGCTTTCAGCGCAGAGGATATCCTCTGCCGGCAGGACAAAGGTCCTGCCGGCCACCCGGAAGGTTACGGTGCGGGGCTGATGATATAACCGCAAATCCGTTTTGATCGCCTGCTCCAGATCTTCCCGGGAAACCGGCTTGAGCAGGTACTGGATGGGGCGGACGCTGTAGCCGTCCTTGAGAAACTCCGTGGAACCGGTGATAAACAGGATGCTGGTCCTGTCGTCCCGCTCCCGCAGCTCCTGCGCCAGCTTCATGCCGGTCTTGCCGTCCATCAGAATATCCAGACAAAGCAGTGAGAACTCCGCACCCGCTGAAAAAGCTGCCTCCAGTTCCTCGGCTGAAGAATAGGGCGTGACCGTATGCTCTACCTGCAGCTCCGACAGGATCGCCGCGCACTGTGCGCACAAGTCCTCACGGAGATTTTTTTCGTCTTCACAAACCGCCACCCGATACATCCTGCTCACCGCCCTTTCCTTAACGCTCATTATAGCGGATGGCATGGGAATTTGCAATACCGCTGCGCTCCGCCGCCGCACAGCCTTCGGGGTTGAGTTTGCTAAGCACCTATTTATAAATTAAATGTTATTTCCATTACAATCCCGGTTCTATAAAATGCACGGCAGAAGTTTCCCAATATTTTTTAGACACGACTTTCATTACCGTCGAGATTTAGCTGATACATTCGGAATATGACCGGAAAATCTTTTGGCTACCATTGTTCTTCGTAAGAATATTGATATTCCCCGTCCTCCCCGCTCGATCAGCAATGCAGGGACATTCTTCTGAACTGCCCAGCTGTAAAGTCCGTTCCGTGCAGAGGATCGCACACGGTAAGGAACTGTCAATGTCTGAGCTGCTATCAAAGATGTACGGTTGATTGCCGCATCTCCAGACGTGGGAAAGAATACCAACGGGTGAAGCACTTCGTTATAATCCCCCCCGTGAAGGTCTGCCAGAAAGTCAGCTACTGGGTATAGGGCATTCTCCAGTGCCACAGCCAACCGTGCGGAGAGGCTGCCTTTGGCATTTCCGGGAAACGCACGGTTCAGATTGATGCCGTCCTCCGGCACCACCTGCTTCGTACCAGCATAAAAAGCCGTGGGATTTGTTAGAGGCAGAAGAATTACATTGCACGCCAAATCGGCCGGGTTTACCGCCTATCTTCGCAGGGAAGGCACTCCCCAACAAGATTCCGACGGGACGGAATGAGCGGCAGGCGAAATCTGGCTCTGGCAATTCAGCTCTGCCTTTGCCGCAAACTGCGTATTTCTTCCTTTTATAAACTGCAACACCAGATGCCCGATAGATGTGTGTTGACTGCATTAGCTTTTTCAATGCCCATGCTGTGATTCTTGGTCTAAGGCCGGTAGAAATCGCCGCTCCGGCATGATATGATAAATTTGTAAAAAGTTTTCCCGTCCGCGCAATGAAAGACGATTTTTGTTGTCTATATAGGTGAAAGGCCTTTACGCAGAGAGAAAGGAGGGCGCAATGAGAGACCATGAGATCATAGAATTGTACTGGGCGCGTAACGAGAGCGCGATTACCGCCACCGCAGAAAAGTACGGGAGCTACTGCCACACGATTGCATATAACATACTGCGTAACAAAGAGGATGCGGAGGAATGTGCCAACGATACATACCTCCGTGCATGGAGTTCGATCCCGCCGCAGCGTCCGAACCGTTTGTCGATCTACTTAGGGAAAATCACGCGCAACCTCGCTCTGAACCGTTATAAGCGGTATACTGCCGAAAAACGCGGACACGGACAAGTAGTCCTCGCGCTGTCTGAGTTGGAAGCCTGCGTTCCTTCGGAAACGACTGTGGAGCAGACCATCGAAGAAAATGAGTTGGCTGCCGCCATTGACCGCTTCCTGTATGCAAAGCCCAAACTGAACCGTAACATTTTTGTCCGCAGATACTACCATCTCTACGCGATACGGGATATTGCGGACGCATACGGAATGAGCGAGAGCAAGGTGACGTCTTTGCTTTTCCGTATGAGAAACGAATTAAGACGATTTCTTGAAAAGGAGGGAATTATGCTATGAAAACCGAAGTTCTTCTTCGTTCGATCGGAAAGATCAATGACGAGCTCATTGCTGACGCAGAGAGCGAAGCAAATACCAAAAGAAAGCCCGGTTGGGCCAAGCTTGGAATCATGGCTGCCTGCCTTGCACTGGTTCTCTGCACCGGCATCGCTGCAAATGCCATCCGAAGCAATGCGACAGCCGGCACCTTCACAATGGATGTCAACCCCAGCGTGGAATATACGATTGCCAAAAGCGGGATCGTTAAGAATGTTCGCTGCTTGAACAGCGATGCGGAAAATGCGCTCAGCGATGTTGCGCTGGGAAAGCAGAGTGTCGAGACCGCTCTAACGCGCACGGTCGCCGCCTACGAGGCCTGCGGATATATGGAAAACGGCGAAGCGACTGTTCTGATCTCTTTTGATTCCCGTCTTGATGCGAATGCCGAGCTAAAAGCCTCTCTCTCCGCGAAGATCCGGAAGGCCTTGGAGCAGACCGATGCCGTCGGCACGCTGGTTTTCCACTCCGAACTGACGGAAAACGCCGAAGCAGCAAAGATCGCCGAGGAATTCCATGTTTCCCTTGGCCGCGCCGACTGGATCCTTACCGCAGCAAACAAAACCGGGCTGCCCACGAACGAGGTCGCCCGCATGTCGTTGGACGAGCTTCTTAAATTCCAAGAGGTCTCCGGCATTTCTTCTGTCTGCGTATCGAAGTTCATCTCCTTGGAGGAAGCAAAGAAGATTGCACTGAAGGACGCCAAACTGGATGAACTGACGCAGAAGATCGTGTTCACCCGAGAGGAGCTGAGCCGCAATCAGGGCAAGCCCTGCTACCTGCTGGAGTTCTACACCGGGACGAATCAATATTTCTACCAAATCGACGCAAAGAGCGGCAGCATTATTTACGCCGGGAAATTTATAACTCTTTCCGAAGCGAAGAAAATCGCTCTGGATGATGCCGGATGCAAGGATAAAGTCAGCTTTACCGAGGAAACCCTTGTGAGCGGCGGCATCAAAACGCCTTACTACCGGCTCGTCTTTGCCGATGCAAAAACACAGTGGACATACCGCATTGATGCGGTGCTGGGCAATGTGTTGGAGAAGCAGCAGAAAGAGATCGTGACAACGGACTTCATCTCTCTGGAGGAGGCAAAGCAGATCGCCCTGAAGGACGCGGGACTTGATGATGCCACGCAAAAGATCGTGTTCACCAGAGAGGAGCTGAGCCGCAATTCCGGCAAGCCCTGCTACATCCTGGAGTTTTACACCGCGAAGAAGCAGTATTCCTACAAGGTGGATGCCAAGGACGGCAGCATCATGGAGGCTTACCACTTCATTCTTCTGGCGGACGCGAAGAAAATCGCACTGGACGATGCCGGTGTCAGCGAAAAGGTCACCTTCACCGAGGAAACGCTGGTTGCCGGCGGCATCAAGTCGCCCTACTATTACTTCGCCTTTGAAAGTGCCTCTGCTCGTTGGACCTACAAAATCGACGCTGTTCTGGGCGTGATTATGGATAAGACCTGCGATAAGATCATTCCCTCTGCACCTGAATTTATCGGCTTGGAGAAGGCAAAGCAGATCGCATTAGATGATGCGGGTCTGGATGAAACAGCACAGAAGATCGTGTTCACCAGGGAGGAGCTGAGCCGCAATTCTGGCAAACCCTGCTATATCTTGGAGTTCTACACGGACAAGTGTGCGTATTCCTACAAGGTCGATGCAGTATCCGGGGATATTATCGGGAAGAAAACCGACTGGTTTTCCCGTCAGGAGTCCGAGACTGTGCCGGAAACATCTCAAAATTCCGATTCCAAGCAGCGCACAGACGACTGAGCGAAAAACGGCGCTTTCAAGTAAGATAAGGTGGGCAAGCACAGACTGTGCTTGCCCACCGGCATATTTGGCGCATCATTTGTTCTTGAAGAATGCCACCACAACGGCGCCGGGTCCGAGGTGCGTTCCGATCACGCTGCCCACCGTTGTGTAGTGGACCTCCTTCAGATTGTCCTCCCAGATGTGGCGGCTGTCCTCGATGTACTTCAATAAAAGCGCGTCAGAGAGTCCGCTGTAGCCAAGCAGCACCGGCTTGCTGAAATCAATGCCGCCCACCTTGTAATCTCCTGAACGAGCAGATTGTTTCCCATCTTAGAGCTGCGCGCTTTTCCAAGCAGGTGTATTTCACCGTCAGTGGCGGAAATTATGGGCTTAATGTTCAGTATCCCGCCGGCAAATGCGGCTGTCTTTGAAATGCGACCGCCCCGCTTGAGGTATGCTCAGGAAAAACGAGTCTTACAATAAGACTTTAAGCACCGCTTTATCTTTACCCGCTCTTTTAATACTCCCTTTTCGGGATGGCGCTCAAAGGTAGCGCAGCGAGCTTAACGCTCTGCCTGAGTTCCTGTGTCCATGCCATTGGCAGTTCCTCCTAATAATCAAAGCACGGCATGAAAACCGCACTGCGGCGGCTTTGTTGCAGCCGCACTTGTCCGCTTTCAAGGTCAAAGCTATGACGCCTGCGTCAGATATTGCTTGTGGGTAATTCTCATTTTTGAGGTTGGTCATGATTCGGATTCTCCGGCGAAGAAGGTTCATCCTTCTTTTTCTTGCGGAGGACGCGCTTCCGTACAGCGCGGATGAGAAGCACAACGAGCACAGCCGCCACAAGCACGAACACCCACATACCGGCAAGGCCGATAATCAGTTCCTCAAAGAATACGCCGGCGTCACGCAGACCATCTGACAGGGCGCGGGAAACACGCTGACCGAAGGTCAGCGGCGCGGCGCTGTTTTCCGAGAGTTTGTACGTTTCGCTGAGCGTCATGTAGATGGTGGCGTAGCCCACCAGCGCATCATAGCGGCGCAGTGTGCCGGAGAGAGACTCAATCTCATATTCCGTTTCGCTGATGGCGCTTTCAATGGTGATGATGTCCGCCATGTTGTCCGCGTTGGCAAGCAGATTCTGCAGACGCTCCAGCTTGATCTGCGCAGTTTTCAGGCGGGAGTCGGTGTCATAATAAGCTTCGGTGATGTTCTCCGCGCTGGAGGACATATAGACCACATGACACATCTCGCCGACCTGATTGCAGAAACTCTCAAAGCTCTCGGCAGGAACACGCACGGTGCAGTCGCTGTACCGGTAGCCGCTGGAGCGATTGCTGAGGCTGCGGCTCTCAAAGTAACCGCCGAAGGACCGCACGAGATTGCTGATGGCCGCTTCGCTTGTTTCATAGTCGGTGGTTTGCAGGTCAATGTTCGCGCGGTAGATCATCTTTGCGTCGCGCAGAGCATCGTCCGCCACGACAGCTGTGATGTTGAACTTGCTATCCTGTTCCATGGGCGCTTCCGGCGCGGTGGACGCATCTGTATCATAGGCGTAGCCGGTTGCTGCGGGCTTTGCGGAACCCGAGCCGCCGCAGCCGACAAGCAGAGTAAGGACCAGAAGTGCTTCCAGCAGAAGAGAGATCTGTCTTTTCATTTCCTACACCTCTTTGCACATCGTATGTGGGCTGATCTTTCATCAGATAAGACGAGAACATACAGGAAAAAGTTCCCAAAGTGCTGTTCCCACAGAACCCAATGAATTCAGACATCTGCGGGCATATCAACTGCGTTGTAGTCGTATGCGGCCGTTTCCTTCCTAAGATCGTTGGAGCGGTTGATCTTTTCGGACAGGCTTGCGAGGAAGCATTGCAGGAGCTTGACGCCGATGGCGGGATGCTCGTTCAGAAGGCGCTTTAACCGCATCTTGGAAATGCACAGCAGCTCGGTGAATTCCTCCGCTGTTCCGCTGAGGCGGAACACGCTTTGGGAAAGGCAATTTTCCCCCAGAAAGCTCCCTTGTGTGAGGTACGCAATCTCCAGCGGCGCGGAGCCGCTGCTTGCTTCCCGGTTGGCCACCAGTCGGAGCTTTCCCTTGAGTACCAGACAGACCTCCTCATTATGATCCCCACTGGTAAAAACCGTTTCATGCTCATAGTAGGTTTTCACATGGCAGTAATCATGGAGGATCGCGCGCTCCTGTTCCGTAAAAACGGAAAATACAGGAAGCTTTGCCAGTACAGTCAACAGCTCTTCCTGCGTGAGCTTCCGGCGGTGCTCCCTGTCCAGATGGATCTCCGGCGCGGAGACGTTGTGCCGTTCCAGCACAGCCCGGACGGCGTACCGCTCCTGCCGCACAAGATGGATGAGCTTCTCCCACTGTGATTGGGTTTCCAGATAAGCGCGGAAGGCGTCGAAGACCGGCGGAGCATCATGCTTGGCAAGGTAGACGTTGCGCATGGCCTCCATGGCGGCGTCAGAATCGCCCTCCGCAAGGTACTGTGCGGAGAGCATCATGCTGCTTCGGTAGATCTTCTCCTCCAAATCCGGCTTGAGAAATTCCCCCGGATAGGGATCAAAGTCCTCCGGGCTGACGTGAACCAGATTCCCCGTTGTTCTCTGCCCTGCCATTTTTGCCCGCTGGTACACAAAGCGGTAGATATCCTCCCGCAGACGTTTCCACTGGGGGTGGGACTTGGGCTGCGGCAGATGTTTGATGGACAAGGTGTTGTCCAGAAAGAAGCTGAAGCCGAACATCCGGCTGTTGATGAGGTAGTCCACATCTTCGCCCCGGGTCACAAGGGGATCGAAGGGCACGCACTCAAAAAGCTCCCGGTGCAGGATCATGGCGCCGCCGAAGGCAAAGGGTGTGCGTTTGAGGCGCGGCCCACTGCCGATGATCTGGTCAAAGGCCCGTGCCTTGCAGCCGAAGCGATCCCAATAGGTCATCCACGGCTCCGGTTTCACGTCATCATAATACTGCCCTTTGCTGTTGAGGTAGTAGCCCGCCACGCCGTGGACAATGTCGCCGTAGACCCGTCTTCCCAGAAACTCCAGAGAGCGCGGCACGAAGTCCGGCAGTTCAAACACCTCGTCATCATCGATCAGCAGCGCGGCGTCCGCCGTCAGAATGGAGGCCGCCAGCAGGCAGATGTTGCGCACGTTGGAGTAGCCAAACATGGACAGGAGCTTCGCTCCCTGGTCAGTCAGCCCTGTTGTGTGCAGAATGTCGGTCATTTCCCGCAGGTCGCCTGCCGTGAAAAGATAGGTTTCCGCATTCAGCTGTGCTCTGCGCGTGATGCGGAGCACCTGCCCGTAGGCTTCCTCCTCCACCTCCGGCGTGGTGGGGCAGATCAGGATCACCAGCTTGAAGTCCTTTTCATGGAACTGCTTCATGCTGAGCAGGGTGCGTTCCAGCGTCCCCTCCTGATCCACCGGCGTGGGATGGTCATAGACCGCGTCCCCCTCCTGCCACAGCTCGCCGGTTCTGCGGCACCAGTAGGTGGGAATGATCATGGTTTTTCTCATACTGTTTCGCTCCTCCTGCGCGTATTAGGAAAGCACGGAAGCATAGACATCCTCCAGCTTTGTCACAAAGAGCTCCTGTGCGAAGTTCTCGCGGGCATACCGGGCGACAAACGCCCGCCGCTCCGGGGCTTCTCTGCTGTGAGCCAGTTCCTCTAAAATCGCGCCGCAGAAGGCGTCCTCGTCATTCGATGAAACCAGTGTGCCTACAGAACTGTTGATAAATTCCGGCAGCCCGCCCTCGTTGGAGCCTACAACAGGCAGTCCGCAGGCCATGGCCTCTAAAGCGACAAGGCCGAAAGGCTCGCGGCGGGAGGGCATGACGAACACGTCCGCCGCGTTGTAGAGTCGCCGCAACTCATCCTGCTTCTGATTTCCAAGAAAGAAGGTATGCCGCAGACCCAGCAGCTTGTGGAGATCCGACAGCTTTTCCCGTTCCTCGCCGTCTCCGGCAATCAGGGTGACGATCTCCCGTTCCGTCAGTCGCTCATAACGGTGTGCCACCCGCAGCAGCGTATCCACACCTTTGAATTCCGCCAGTTTTCCGGCAAACAATACAATGTATTCCCCGCGGTAAGGCAGACCCAGCGAGTCAAAAAGCGATTCTCTGTCTACTTCTTCCGGATAGAAGATGTCCTCGTTATAGCCGTTGGGCAGCAGCAACAGCCTGTTCGCGCAGGAGGGCAGCACGGAAATGGCAAGATCCCGGTTGTCCTGTGAAATGGCAAGCACCTTTGCGCTGCCCGCAATCGCCTCCTCCGCAAAGCCGCGGAAGACCGGCCATTTTCTGCAGCCCATGAGGTCTGTCCCGTGGATGGTGACAACCAGCGGGATATCGCACAGAGAGGCAAGCCAGGAAAGACACCATGCGTGCTGGGCATGAATGACGTCCGGCTGAAACTCCCGCACCGCCTGCCGCAGGACAGAGGAAAAGAGCGTAAGATACTGCGCCAGTTCGCCGCTGCTGAGATCCGCGAAGGTAGTCCGGCTCTGGGGATGGGTGGTAAAGCAGGGAAAATTGAAGGGCAGCGAGCTCCACGACGCTTTTCCCGTTGAAAACATCACGGGAAATATACGGATGCCGGGAAGCATCAGCACCGGCCGGTTTTCCGGGAAGATGACGCAGACCTCATGGCCGCGCTTACGCAGATGCAGCGCGATGTTTTTGGTGTAGGTGCCGCTTCCGGAGCCCTCCAGAGGAAAATGGTTGATCAGCAATACTTTCATCGTCCAAACCACCTTTCTGTCAGTTCGTTCCATGCCTCCTTCGACTTCTGATACTGTCCGATCATATCCGGCAGCCACGATTCCGCCGCGGACTGAATATCCGGAAGATACAAAAACCGCCTGTCGTTTGTATAGCGGGCCAGTGCCTTTGAGCCTGCTGCCAGCTGGCGGTTTCTCTGGGTAAACTCAGAGGGGGTATGTCCGGTCTTCCAGCGGAAAAATACGTTGCGCCCGATCCAGCCGGTACAGGCATAGTAGAGCCTGTCCCGGACACGGCTGTCATTCCGGAGATCCGGAACCTTGGGATAATCTCCGTAGGTGTCATGGAAGATAGGTGTCTGGATGTCCAGACATCTGATATGGCTCTGGGACGCGGCCATTCCCACGAGGGTATCTTCTCCCCGGGCAAGAAGCGGCGTCCTGTTGTAGAAATAGTAGGGGGAGAAAAACGGCGGCAGCGTTGTCAGCGCGCTCATACGGATACCGAGATTCCCACCAAGAACCTTTGTGGTGGGCTGCGGCTCGGCGTTTTGATCTTCCTGAATAACAAGTCCGCGATGAGCCTCACTGTTTTGCCAGAAATCTGCCATAGATTCCTTGTGAAGTCCCCAGAGCAGGTCCTTCATACCGTCAAACGAAGCCGGAGGCAGGATGTTATAGCCGCTGTAATCGCTGCTGGTAACATCAGCTCCCAGAGACAATCCATGCAGATGTGCGCCGATAAAGTCGATCTCCTCGGACTGAACCGCCCCGTCCGGCGTCTTGCGCAGCACCTCCGGCCGCACATCGGAGTCCACAAAAATCAGATAGTCCGTGCCTGTGAACATCGCCTCCATCAGTGCCTGATTCCGGTTGAAGCCGTAGGGGATCAGACCGTGGGCATCGATCAGAGGGCAGTACAAAAGCTGATGGATGGAAGAATGCCGGACGCCAATCTCCTTCATGATCAGATGAGCCCGCTCATTGCTCTGGAGCTTGATCAAAGAGAGGTTTGTCCTGCTCCGCAGTTCCTCAACTGCCTTGGAATCCGCCTGATGAGAATACACTACGATCATACGGTCAAGAGCGTGTCCGTATTTCTCTGCGTTGTCCAGAAAGTCTGTCAGCGGATGCGCGGACAGTAGATCCCTTACGATCATTCCTATGGCAATTATCATAAAATCAGCCCTCCTTGTTCTCTTTTGTATGTCCGCACTTTTCCCTTTGAGAAAAGAACAGGCATGAACGGAGCAGGGAGGGCTTCTATAGCATTCTATGTGTTTGATACAGCGGAACTGTATGAGGGGGCTTCACCGTCCCAAAGGCGCCGCTGCTGTGGTAAGGCGGCAATAGGAACAATGATAGACTTTCGGGCGCTCCGCTGTTCTTGTGACTGGCATTTTCTGATGTCATGCCGTCTGCATTTTCTGCCTCCTTCGCGCTGCCTGATCTCAATGAAAAAAGTGATGGGCGGTGCAGTTTGATCTTCTCGTTCTGACGAGAGCACGCTTTTGGATACATCTC
>ENA-UEQX01002503-UEQX01002503.1-human-gut-metagenome-genome-assembly--contig:-NODE-2503-length-10373-cov-13.269425_pt1 | contig 10373 bp, 9 predicted proteins | sample MGYA00242952_ERZ507952 | MGnify/ENA primary metagenome ERZ507952 (study PRJEB26167, sample SAMN06115425) | human gut metagenome | host: Homo sapiens | place: China:Sichuan | collected 2015-04-07... | reverse complement strand
ATACTATTAGGTTCATAGTGACAGTCGCTATTGTTGTATATAAAGGTTTAATACCTGTAGTTGGCCGAATACTTACGTTCAACAAAATAATAGCGGCTGATACTATTAGGTTCATAGTGACAGTCGCTATTGTTGTATATAAAGGTTAATACCTGTAGTTTGCCGAATGCTTACTATGAATCTACAATGTGTACTTTATCGGATGCTTACTATTAAAAAGGATTACATGCTTCTCTTTCTTGAATTTCGGTTGGTGTGAGACAAGTATTATTTTCCCATTCTATGTGACTATATGAGCACGCATTTAAAGTACATCCATACATTTTATATGAGTTTCCTGTAGATGCGATACCCTCTTTTAATAAGATTTTACGACCTATCTCACATATAGGACATCTTTCATTTTCCGGAACATCATCAATCTCAGAAATAAAAGGTGATACCGTATGAGGGTTACAAAACATGTGTAATTCGTTTTTAGCTCTTGTGATAGCTACATAAAAGACTCTTCTTTCCTCTCCAAACTGATACTGGTCTGTAGCACTTAGAAGATAATTCAGAACAGGATCATCAGACACTGTTGAAGGAAAGCCGTGTGAACCGGAATTACAATTGAGTAGTATTATAGTTCCAGCCTCCAGACCTTTTGATTTATGCACTGTCAGGAATGAAATAGTTTTCCCACATATCGACAGCCTTACATCTTCTTCTCCCCAATCACTTGCTAATTTTATAGGAGAACCTGCACCTAACAGTATTTTATAATCGAATGAATATCTGCCTAAAATATAGATGTCATTATTGGGGCATCTGCTAACTATATCACATACTTTGTTCCATAAATCTCGTTCATCTGCATATTGGTGTATAAATTGTGTTGTTTCTTTTCCAGGATTCTTTACATTCTTTGGAGTCTGACTTGGGTTCTTTAATATAAAATTCGAAGAAACAGAAAGTAGTGGTTCCCCAAAACGATGTGTTGTTTCAATCTTGCATAACGCAGTATAACCAAAGAACTTCTCAAACTGATTAAATAACTCCATGTCACTTCCTGCAAATCGATATATAGATTGCCAATCATCACCAACACAGAAAAGTTTTGTTAGTGGACGTTTCTTTCTGAGTGATTGTAAAAGTCTGTATCTGTCTTTTGATATATCCTGAAACTCATCTATAAGAATATGGTCATAGATATGTCTGGTTTCATCATTACTGCAAATGTTGGTTGCCTGAATAATCAGGTCTGTAAAATCAAGCTCTCCTTTCTCTTTTAGAGTCTTATTGTATCTTTCATAGACTGGTAATATTATATTTTTGATTATGTCAACGGAACGTTCATCATTTGCCTTTTGTGCCTTAAATATAATATCATCAATTTTGTAGAGATTTGATTTCAATAGACTTATAAAAGATATTATCAGTTTGATCAAAGTTTCCTCTACTGCTTTTCTATTTCTTACTATCTTGTTATAAATCTCTTGGTCTGATAATCTCCTCATAGGAACACCATTGGCTAATAACATATCAGTCAACTGCTCCTGCCATGTCCTATCAGCAAACATAGCACTTGTTGTATAAATAAGTGTAGTACCATATTGGCTATGTTTATTTTTTTTCCAAAATATACTGTTGTTATATTTTCTATTTGCAGTCTCCCAGGTTCCATCGTTATAATCCTTAAACCATGGAGCTACATTACCATTTGCATTTATTCCAAAATGTTCATAATATAGAATCCTATCAACACCCTTTACGTTATAATATATAGTAAAGTCTGGTTTATATTGTCTGTATTTCTTGTCTGCCGTTTCTTTCTCATATGGATGTTCGTACCTGAAATTAATACCATGGATAGTCAAAAAATGAACAATCTTTCTTTCTTGTTCGCTTTTGGTATAAATTATGTTTCTATCCATATCAATAAAGGCACACATGATTCCATACTTATTACGATCTGCATAGTAATCTTTTCTTTGTTCTGCTGTATATTCAAATTCATCACGAGTTTGTATTGAATCCACCAAGAAAAATTTATTAACAGCTTTCAGATATTCAGATTGTCTGATGAGTTGTTCATAAGAGTTGTTTATAAGACTGGCGGAATCTGCAACAGTCGGTCTTTTCCCAGTAGCATCAGAAACAATATCAAGAGCTAATTTATGGAATGTATAACAGCGTAATCCTTCTTGTACATATCCTAAACGTTGAGTGAGTTCATTCGCAGCTTTTCTTGAATATGTTAGAAGAAGTATCTTTGACGGATCTGTTTTACATTTTTCAATCAAATATTTCACCTTACCGACCATTGTTGAAGTCTTACCTCCTCCTGCAGCACTTACAACTAGAGCATTATCTTCAAGTTCAACAATGGAATGTCTCTGCTGTTCATCAAGTGGATATGCAAGAACAGTATCAAAGAAGTGTTTATTCTTGTTAAGCTGATTATTTACAAAGTTATTATTATGTCGTTTACGTATTTTTTCAATATCTGTCACAAATTGAATACTTTTTTCAATTTCTCGATGAACATCTAGGTCGATATAGTCTTTAGCAAAGGACATCTTATATGGTATATAATACTTACCAAACTCAGTGTCTGAGTCTATAATTTTTTTATATTCACAAATCATTAATTTATGAGAATATTTAAGATTATCTTTATCAGAACCTGTAAAATAATGCTCAATATGCATTACTCTTTGTTTTTCTGTAAAGAATAATTTCCCAAATTCTGCCAACGATTTAAATTCTCTATACCACTTATTATTCCACTTCTTAGTTTCTTCAATCTTTGAATACCTTAAAATAAATATTCTGCAATCATCTTTTACTTCTTTTTTAAGGAATCTACAAAGTAGCTTTTGAGTACACCTAAATGTATCTTCATATTCATTTTTAAAGTTTATAAGCTGGCTATCTGTAAATAATGTCAATGGATTGCGTAAAGTTTCAGATTCATGTATCGCTTTCTTTACTAATGGGACATGTTTCTTGAACTTTATTTTTGCATACATTGGGAGAATAAATAGGAAAAGGGCATAACTTGCAGTTATTATTCCCCATAAAAAGAAAAACATATTCTTCACAATGTAAATAAGATATATTTTTACGTTCCACACAAAAAGAATATAATATTGAGCCGTTAATATTCTACCGGTTCTGAGTTGATTACTCATATACATAGTAAAGATGAGAGAACATACTACTAAAAAAAAATAACCTATTATTGTGATTTTATTTTTGGAATAGAAGCTTTTCATATTGATATTCATTATAATGGCAAAGATAAGAATTTCCCTAAAACAAGAAAATTCTATTATTAATTTATCATATTTATAATATAATATGTTACCTTTGAGAAACAATGACCTAACTCTTTAACCTATGAATGAACTGATAGAAAAACTCAACCTGTACTACTCTGATGGGATGAATAACCATAACTGCAATGAACTTCTTATTTGTTTTGGTGTCAAATATGCAAGCCAGATTGAAGACTTCGGAATAACTCCAGAAATACTGATAAAGAACTCCTTGATTCCCAATTCGTATTATTCAATTCTTATCAGGCAAGGTATGGAACTATCGAAGTATGTAAAGGTTATCCCCGGTATACTTCCAGAAAACCATGTGAAAATTTCAAAGGGAGAACCAGTTGGAAATGACAGTGAATGGACAGAGTATATACTAAGAAGTATTGGTAAAAGAGTATTTGTAGAGTACCTTTATCCAGAGCTTAAAAGAAATATGAATATTACAGAATCTGAACTGTCCGAGAAATATGAAGAATATGCTGGTTTTTCTGAGAATGCAAGGAAAAGCAGACTATCAAATGCTAAGACTATTTTTAGGAGAGGACTAGAGAATAAGGCTTTGAGGATAATAAGTTCAAGTGGTAATCTTCCTCTTGCGGTAAAGTCAAAGGCTGAGAAACTTTTGGATGAATAGGTAGTGTAAAATAAAAAAATAGTCCTGACTTAGTATGAATCGTTAAGATTTCCAGGTCAGGACTAAAAGTATAATTGTAGTTCATCATAATTTCTGTAACTTATTCTCGTTTCATTATATTCCTGATATACAGAACGGCCGATGAAAGGGTTAGAAGAAATGCATGATTTACTTATGGTTTATATTTTATCTGAAAATACAGGAATGTGTCTTATTTATAAAATCAGCCACATTGCTCATCATATCATCTATTTTCTGTGTATCTGAGATTATAGCAGAAGGATGCCAGCTATTGATAAGTAATAAATCCTGTTCTTCAGAGAAAAAACACCAATTATTTATTGGTTTAAATGTCAAATCTGGATAGATATATTGCTTGGCTATATTTAATACACTTCCACTTCCCCCTCCACACACTACAATATTGGGTTGCAAAATGTCCCGAACTTGTCTTCTGAGAAAAGGAGCATCTCGTTTAGCATAATCGTAAAGAGTATTGTTTAGGACAGATGAACTTCCGGAAATTTTTTTCACATTGACAATAGCCAATGGATATTTCAAAACAACTTGGTTTGCAGGATCAAGATAAGAATCATTTTCCAATAATGGAATATAATCAGGAGTTATCTCACTTAGTCCTTGTAGCCAGTTGAAAATTACCTTGAAAAATTTGGCTGTAATCTCACGCCAATGCCATTCTCGATAATCTTCTCCAGGGTTTGAATTGGGATCTTTCATCAAAAAAAGAATCTTTCGCTTAGCTGTTGCCCATAATTCCTCTTCATTACCGGAATATGAATTTCTGCTTTCATTGTACAATTCACCATTATGGCATAATCCATCAATAACAATTTTTTCTCGGACATTAGAGGGATAACTATTTTTCCACTCTTCAAAAAGGATATCTTCCTGTTCATGTAAATACATATCAGAATTACAATTAGAATTAAACATTATTATTACTTAATTGAATATTACACTCTCATATGAAATAGTCATTCATAGAAAATTTATGTGTGCAATAAGAACTGGCATTTCTTAATATGATTTTTTATATTACGCACTTATAGCTCATATATTTTTTTTGAAACATTCATTAGCAAATTCTTACCTAGAAGATTCTCTATGTAATAAGGAGGTATAGACTTATATCCATACTTTGCTCCCAATAAACTGCAAGCTACAGCAGCATTTGTATCAGCATCTCCTCCTGCATTTACTACCGCCAATAATCCTTCCAGAAAACTTTCCACATGATATAAACACCAGACAGCAGCAGACAAAGTTTTTAATGTATAGCCCATGGCTGATTCATCATCCAGATTTAAATCTTGTATTTGTTCGGCTTCCATAGCCGCTATCAAGTAAGGTGCTATTCTTTCATCATATTTGTTTCCAATCTTTATGATGGTCTCAAAGTCCAGTTCCTTATCATGCCAAACAAAACTATGTACTAATTCTGATAATATAACACAAGAGCCTACACACCTGGGATCTGCATGTGTCAGTTTGCAGATATTCTCAGCATAAAGTGAAACATCTTTCTTCCAAAGGCCGATGACTGAAGTCCTCATGAGGCCTCCATTTGCAGCACTTTTCTCACCGGACAATTTCCATACAAGACTGGCAGCTCTTATTGGATCTTTTGTATAATCTGAAATCGCCAGTACATTATTTGTATACTGACCGATACCCATGGGGGTTCCTCTAAACCATTGCTTGAAGTTTTGAGCAACATGATTCAGACAGATATCTTTGTCTTCAATCATGGCATTAGCTATACATAGCATCATATCTGTATCATCAGTCCATTCTCCTGCTTTCCATCTTATACGATGTCTATCTTGTAAGATTTGATTGTATGATGTAAGTTTTTGAGGATAATACTTTAAAACTTCATTATATGACATGAATTCAGTTCCAAGTCCCAAAGCATCTCCTATTGCCTGTCCAAAAATAACGCCACGAACCTTATCATACAAATCAAAGGAAGTATTATTTGTTCTGTACTTAATATAATTCTTATTTTTATTTATATTCGTACTCATCTTATTATTGATTGTTCTGCGGCAATAAAGATATAAAAAAGATTGTTCTCTTGAGAAAATTATTGCTCCTAAAAAGAATCGCATTTTAATTTCCGAAGAAGAAGTATCAATCATCTCATTTTTTATCTACTTTTGTGTTATGAATGAAATAAAGATACATATCTATTCTGCCGATACTGATACTATCTTGGCTCTTCCCTATGCTAACGAAGGAATAAGGGCTGGATTTCCTTCACCTGCACAGGATTATATGACGGAATCTATAGACCTAAACAAGGAGCTGATTCATAACAAGGAAACAACATTCTATGCGAAGGTGGAAGGAGATTCCATGATTGACGCTGGTATCTATAATGGGGATTACGTAGTCATTGACAAATCACTGGAAGCAAATGACGGGGATTATATAGCAGCTTATGTAGACGGTGAGTTTACATTGAAACAGTTCAAGCGTGATCCTAAAAACAATTGTGCCTGGCTGATACCTCATAATCCGGAATATAAGCCCATCAAGATAACAGAAGAAAATGATTTCATCGTTTGGGGAGTAGTAACTAATATCATTCGTAGATTAAAGAAATAACAACATGGAACTCTTTGGCCTAGTAGATTGCAATAACTTCTATTGCTCTTGTGAACGTGTCTTCCATCCAGATCTTATCGGAAAGCCTGTTGTAGTACTATCCAATAATGATGGATGTGTAATTGCTCGTTCCAATGAGGCTAAGGCTCTAGGACTGAAAATGGGCGATCCTTTCTATCAGGTGAAGGATATGCTGGAGAAGAACAATGTTGCGGTCTTTTCTTCCAACTACAATCTCTACGGTGATATGAGTAAGCGTGTGATGTCACTTCTTTCACGTTATACTCCTAAGCTTACACAATATAGTATTGATGAAGCTTTTCTTGACTTCTCTGGGATGGATAATCTTCAGGAGTATGGTAAGGAAATAGTCCGAAGGATTGGTAAAGGAACCGGAATACCTATTTCCCTAGGAATAGCACCAACAAAAACATTGGCAAAGATGGCCAGTAAATACGCCAAGAAATACAAGGGGTATGAAGGTGTATGCTTGATTGATACAGACGAGAAAAGGGAGAAAGCATTGAAACTGTTTGAGATTGGTGATGTTTGGGGAATCGGACATCGTAACACAAGGAAGCTTGAATACTATGGAATCAAAACTGCCTGGGATTTGACACAAAAATCAGCTTCATGGGTTCAGAAAGAGCTTAGTGTTACAGGCCTGCGGACCTGGAAGGAACTTCAAGGAGAAGGTTGTATTTCCATAGAAGAACTCCCTCATAAGAAATCAATATGCACCAGTCGTAGTTTCCCTGGAGTGGGACTGGATAAATTACAAAATCTTGAAGAAGCTGTAGCAAACTTCGCTGCCTCCTGTTCACGTAAACTGAGGGATGATCATATTGCTTGCAGGAATATGACTGTTTTTGTTTATACCAGTCGTTTCAGAGTTGATACGCCGGAGGATTATATTTCATCAGACATTATTTTCCCTGTTGCAACAAATAATCATCAGGAACTTGTAGCTTATGCAGTCCAGACGCTTAGAAGATATTGGAAAGGAAACGGAAAGTATTACTATAAGAAAGCTGGAGTCATAGTATGGGATATATGCAGGGATAATGAAGTCCAAGGGAATCTGTTTGATGAGGTTGACCGGAAAAAACAGCAAAAATTAATGGCAGCCATCGATGAAATAAACAAGAAGAACGGTCATGATACAATTCGTATTTCTACCCAGGGCTATTCAAAGACTTGGCATCTGAAAAGCGAATATATCTCCCACCAGTACACTACCAACCTTGACGATGTGATTGTGTTGAAGGTATGATGATGATAAAAGGAACCATAATGGGTGACTTACAGTTCCTTTCTTTATGCTCTTATATTATATTGACTATTATTCATCAGGTATGGGAAATGATTCTGAGTGAATAACGCTGTAAAAGAAGATCTCATCACTTGTTACCTTAGGTATTTGATTGGAGAGATACCTTTCAAAGGTATCATAATTATCTAAATAATTTTCAAGTATCATACGAATATTATTCATGATATCGTTCTTTGTTGCTTTTATATTTAAGCTATGTACTGACAGAGTAAGCTCAAACAAAGATTTACGGACATGCGAATCTTTGAATGTTATTTCATTAGATTCATGTAAATCATCCAAGTGATACATAATTAGAGAGCAAAATAAGGATAGAGTTTCGTTATGTCTCGTAAGATCATTTTTAAAGGTGTTTAGCCAAAAAGAATTAGTGGTTATTTCATTTTTCATATACATTTAAATTTTAGTTATATTACATATAACGCCAATTATAAGATTTGTATACTGAAATGAATAAGTTTTTTATAAAAGTGCTTATGGAATGAGATTTTTAACTTGGCAAATGAAGAAGATGAAATTATGATCGTTATACTATTATATCGTTTGAATGTTCAAATAAAATGCTTAACTTTAGAGTCAAAATACATGAATCTTTTATTGTAAAGATTAATATTTTATGACATTAGCAACAGAAATGATTCTTCCCTTCCAGCAGTGAGATGAGTAGGCAATGTAAAGATAAAATAGTCAATACATGCAAAGAGGACTTATATACAGTTATCTATATACTCAAAACGTAAACAGTGATAACTAACAGTCTATTGTATCATTGATGGGTGGTAAAAAAGATATAAACATGAAATATTGGATTGTACCGTCAAATAATAATAAATTTCGTCTCGCTGATTTTCTTGCTAACCACGGATATGTAGATTGGAAACAAAAGAACAAGTTTAGTGTTGGGGATATAGTCTTTATGTACTGTACCAAACCTGAAAGTAGAATCAGGTTTATCATGGAGATTGAGAAGACGGATATGACTTTTGAAGAATCTACGAAGGATGAGGAATATTGGAATGACCCTGAAGAGTTTAAGGCTGGAGTAAGAACAAATAGGTACTGTAGATTTAGACTTATTGATGAGGTTTGTTCTGATAAGCTTGGTCTGGATAAACTAAAGGAGCATGGATTGAATGGTGTTCCTTATGGCTCTTTGGTTCCATCAGAGAGACTGGTTGATTATATTATGGCTGTATTTGAAACTGCAACCATTAATGAGCCAGAACTTATTGAAGGTAAAGGTCATCAGGTTTATACAACACGATATGAAAGAAATCCTGTAGCAAGGAATAGGTGTATAGAACTGAAGGGATGTAAGTGTAGTATATGTGGTTTTGATTTTGAAAAGACATACGGAGAAATAGGGAAAGGATTTATTCATGTTCATCATATTGTCCCGGTATCAGAAATCAGGGAATCGTATAGAGTAGATTATGAGAAAGATCTTATCCCAGTATGTCCAAACTGTCATGCAATGCTTCATAGGAAAGGTGGTAGTGTTGATGGATTGAAGGAGATTATAAATAATAAATAAAATGGAAGATAGTTATATTTTAGGAATTAAAAGAAATGGTGTTTCATTAAAGATTGATACACTTACATTGGAGGCTGATCAGTCTGGATATGAGTATATTTCTAATATAAATAGAGTTTCAAGATCTGGAGGAAACGGTCAATATAATATAACAGTAACCGACCATAATTTAAATCAGGGGTGTCCAATAGGAAACGGTTGGAAACTTATTTCTGGTAATATATATTATTATTGGTCTGAAGCCTATGCATATTTTATAATGTCGGATGAACATGGTGTGAAAACCAAAGAGATTTTAGCATCACAGGAGAAAACGCCGCTTTCTAAAGGGTATAATATTGATGCTTTAGCTAAGTCTATTTTCTTTAAGGCTCATGAGATTGTTTTAAAGTTTCCTTCAGCTTCTATTTATAAATCGTATATGGATTTTATTGATGAAAAGCCCAAATATCATTTAGGTGTTGTTGACAGAGAAAGTAATAGTGATACAGTACAAGGTTTTATAAATGGGAACTATGAAAAAATTGCTGATTACATAGACAAATACAAGCAATTGTCACTTTTGCTTTCAAACTCGAACGACCCTAAGTGTGAACAGTTACTTATGGATATTGATGGGGTGATGGTAGAGTTTATAAGGGAGCATTTTAAATGATAAACTTTGTACTTTTTATTACGAAAAAATACCTAAGTGAATCTCTCCCAATTTTGATATACAATGATAATTTTACAAAGCTGCCAATAAAATACTATCAATTGCTAACATGAATTCCATATATTGGAAATTTTGCTTTACTAATTAATGTTTTTTCTTTTTTAGAAAAATACTAGTTATTTATGTTAAAAACATAGTAATATCATATTTTTATTCAAATATTTATTTTATTTGCAATATGTAATAATTTTTTTAAAACTCACGGGAATTAT
>ENA-UEQX01002494-UEQX01002494.1-human-gut-metagenome-genome-assembly--contig:-NODE-2494-length-10424-cov-3.446410_pt1 | contig 10424 bp, 11 predicted proteins | sample MGYA00242952_ERZ507952 | MGnify/ENA primary metagenome ERZ507952 (study PRJEB26167, sample SAMN06115425) | human gut metagenome | host: Homo sapiens | place: China:Sichuan | collected 2015-04-07... | reverse complement strand
ATTGGAAGAAATCATACAATATACGGAATCGCCGATAGAATGTTTTGTAGGCGGAATGGGGAAATTTGACAATTTGTGCGCGGCGGCAGTGCGATTGCTGAAAAGACAATACAGGGAAAAGGAAATATCTTTGATTCTTGTATTGCCGTATCTGCAAAAAAGAATCAATGTGAATTCGGCGTATTATGAAAGCATGTTTGATTTGGTGCTGATACCATCCATATTAGAGGGAGTGCATTATAAGCATGCGATTGTACTGCGAAATCGTTGGATGGTAGAGCAGGCGGATTATGTGATTGCGATGGTAGAGCGGAAGGAAGGCGGAGCTTACGCAACATTGCAGTATGCCAAAAAGAAAAAGAAGAAGATTATCAATTTAGCGGAACGCAAAAAATAACCCCTGTTGGATATCAAACAGGGGTAAAAATCAGTTTATCGGTTCACCATGAGTTTCTTTAATGCGTTGTTTAGGTCGTCCAAGGTCAGGCGATACATATCAAATTCATTTGCCAAAATATCGTAGGTTTTTGCCCACCAGCCGCCCCAATAGGGACGCTCGGAGGGGTTCAGCCAGACGATATGGGGGTATTTTTCCTTGAAGCGCTTGAGCCACTCGATACCGGGGGTGCGGTCGCGGGAGCCATAGCTATACCAGCTGCCCTCCATCAGCTCATAGGGGTCCATCTGGGCATCCCCAACGATGATGACCTTATATTCACTGCTGATATTTTGCAGAATCCATTCGGTCGGGATGGCAGAATTCGGGTGCATGCGAGGGTCCTTGAAGATTTTGGAATAGATGCAGTTATGGAAATAGAACACCTGCAAATCCTTGAAATGATTGGAATTACGCACCGCCTGAAACAGCGCAGAGCACATGCGGCTGTAATAATCCATAGAGCCGCCGCTGTCCATGAGAAGGAGCACCTTGACGGTATTTCTTCGGGGCTTATCATAGACCACCTTCAGATTGCCGGCATTGTCGCAGGTTTCGCGAATGGTGCCGTCCACATCAAATTCTGTTCTTGCCTCATCCGCACGGGCGGAAAACTGGCGCAGACGGCGGAAGGCCATCTGGAACTGACGGGTATCCAAGATATTATCCTCACGGAAATCACGGAATTTTCGTTCGCCTGCCACCTGAAAGGCACTGCGCTTCTGGCTTTTGCCGCCGACACGAATGCCCTTATCAATCTGTCCGTTATTGCCGAAGGGGGACGCGCCTCTGGTGCCAATCCATTTTGAGCCGCCGTTATGCTGCTCGTGCTGCTCCTGCAAACGCTCCAGAAACATCTGCTGAATCTGCTGCTCGGAAAGACCGAGGTTGCGGAGAAGGTCCTCCTCGCTGAAGCTGCCGTCCAGCTCCTCTCTCGGTTTATTCAGCCAATCCAACAGCTCCTTGGGCAGCTCATCCGTAGCACGCTCCATATCCTTGAAATATTCCAGAAAGGCACCGTCGAATTTATCAAAATCCGCCTCGCTTTTGACCAGAATGGCACGGCAGAGATAATAAAACCCTGTAAAGGAGGAATGATGCAGACCCTTATCGAGCGCCTCAATGAGGGACATCCACTCGTTGAGGGAAACCTTCAGCCCTCTGGCACGAAGGAGATAGAAAAATGAAGTAAACATCAGTCACTCACCTACTTACTTCAAAAATTTACGCATGGTATCGATATCCTCGTTCTTTTTCAAGAGAACGCCTGCGAAGGGGACGGCTTCCTTGATTTTGGATGCAGGCACGCCGCCAAGCTCCAGTGCGCGAATCCAGTCGATGACCTCAGAGGTACTGGGCTTTTTCTGGATATTATACAGCCCACGAATCCAATAGAAGGTGGCAAGCACCTGTTTCAGTACGTTTTCCTCCACATGGTCGAAATGCACCTTGATGATTTCCTCCATCTGCTCTGCATCGGGGAATTCAATATAATGGAAGATGCAGCGGCGCAGGAAGGCATCGGGCAGCTCCTTCTCCGCATTGGAGGTGATAATCACGATGGGGCGCTGCTTTGCCTTAACGGTTTCCTTTGTTTCGGGGATATAAAATTCCATTTTATCCAATTCCCACAGAAGGTCGTTGGGAAATTCCAAATCGGCTTTATCGATTTCGTCAATCAGCAAAATGACCTGCTCGTCGCTGTGGAACGCTTCGCCAAGCTTGCCAAGCTTGACATATTTGCCGATATCATCCACGCCCTCATTGCCGAACTGGGAATCATACAGACGCTGCACAACGTCATACACATAGAGACCATCCTGCGCCTTTGTGGTGGATTTGATATTCCAGATGATAAGCTTTTTGCCAAGAGCCTGCGAAATTGCTTCGGCAAGCAGGGTTTTGCCGGTACCGGGCTCGCCCTTGATGAGCAGGGGCTTTTGCAGGGCGATGGCAATATTTACAGAACGCATCAGCTCTTCGCTGGCTACATAATTTTTACTTCCTTCAAATGTGAGATTCATTTTTGGTTCACGCCTTTCCTCAATTTAGTTTGCATACGAAATATCTGAGATATGACTATTGTAGGGGGTGGAGGGGGGCTTGTCAATAAAAAAGGGGAGGAAGAGAGAAAAAAGCAATAAAAAAAGCCCGAATTCCTGTCATCATAAGGAACGGGCTTTGTGTGCGAGTGCTTATTTCACATCCAGACCGGCAATTCTTGCCATTTCCAAAATAGAAGCTTTGGAAACCTTTTTGCCCTTATTATCAATTAAATCATCCATACTGCCTGTGAAGATATCGGCAGGTTCGTATTTTTGCAGGATAATGGTGTTTTCATCAACAAAGATTTCCAGAGAATCCTTGATTTCGATTCCCATGTTGCGGCGAAGCTCGATGGGCAGAACAACTCTTCCCAATTCATCCACTTTTCTTACGATACCTGTTGATTTCATATTGTTCGCTTCCCCCTAAAATTTATTACTGTTTGTTTTTTGCCGGAATATTTATTAAATCTTAACATAAAAAAGAACAATTTTCAACAAAAATCACATTTTTTGAAGAAGATTCGGAGTTTTTTACTGCAATTTTTCTGAGGGGAAAAAAGGTTCATGAGAGAAAGGAAGCAAACATAAACTAACGAGAGGGGGGAGGCGGAAATGTTAAACGGCATTTGGGGCTTTTTTTTGATTGGCGGAATTCTGACGGGCGCGTTTCTGGGCAGAATGGATATGGTGACGGGGGCGATTTTAAGCGGCGGACGCTCTGCGGTGGAGCTGGCGCTTGCCATGGCAGGGGTAATTTCGGTTTGGTCGGGGGTGCTGAAGATTGCGGAGCGGGGCGGTATGATTGACCGGCTTGCCGCAAGGCTGACACCGCTGATGGATTTTCTCTTTCCCTCCGTGCCGCGGCTGCATCCTGCAAGAAAATATATCGCTACGAATTTTGTGGCGAATTTTCTGGGGCTTGGATGGGCGGCAACACCTGCCGGACTGATGGCGATGAAGGAGCTGCAGAGGCTGAACCGAGAGGAAAAGGGACGGGCATCGGCGGCAATGTGTATGTTTCTGACGGTGAACATGACCTCCCTGCAGCAGGTTACGATGAATATTCTGGCGCATGGAATACGGCTCGCAGAATCCGGCGGAGATTATCGGAGTGGGGATTGCGGCAACGATGCTTACGACGCTGGTTGGTACGCTTGCGGCGAAGGCATTGGAGGGGAGGGGATAGCGTGGGGATACTGCTGACGATATCCGATCTGCTGATTCCTGTTACGGTGCTGTGCATTGTGGTATTCGGGTGCTTGCAGCGAATGGATATTTATGAGGTGTTTCTGGAGGGGGCGAAGGAGGGCCTGCAGACGGTTCTGGATATTTTGCCGACCCTAATCGGTCTGATGATGGCGGTAGAGGTGATGCGCGCAGGGGGGCTCTTGGACATTCTGGTGCGGCTGATTCGTCCGGCGGCAGAGGCAGTCGGCTTTCCGGCAGAGCTGGCACCGTTAAGTCTGGTGCGGCTGGTTTCCTCCTCCGCAGCAACCGGACTTCTGACCGACCTTTTTGCGAAGTACGGCCCGGATTCCTTTCTGGGCAGAACGGCCTCTGTCATGATGAGCTGTACGGAAACGGTGTTTTATACGATGAGCCTGTATTTTCTTTCTGTCGGGATTCGGAAAACGAGATATACGCTGCCCTGCGCCCTTCTGGCAAACCTTGTCGGCATCTTTGCGGCTGTGGCACTGGTGCGGCTTGTTTTTTGAGGTTGGATAGGGTATAATCGTAGCATATACTTACAAAGGAAGCACTTGTTTTTATCATTCTGGAAAACGAAGGAAACCGAAAAGAGCGGCTGAAAGCGGCGTTTCGGACGGTTCTTTTTTGAGAGAGGGAATACTATGAAGAAATGGATGACGATTCTGGCAAGTCTGCTTCTGCTCAGCGGCTGCGGCGCAAAGGAGGATACCTTTAGTCTCAGTGCTGCCGAGCAGGAGGCGTATGAGGAATCCATCGACAAGGTGACAGAGGATTTTTATTGGGAATATGACCACAGCAGCCTGAGCTTTGGGGCGGCAGTTGTGCCGGAGGCAACGGAGGAAAATGAACGGCTGTTTGATGCCTCCTCCGCCTGCGAATATAACCTGAAGGGAAAGGCAGGACAGGATGCCGTACTGGCGCAGGCGGCGCTGCTGCACTATAACGGCGATGCGGCAGGGACACTGCAATGCTGGTTTGTAGGCGGCTCTCTGGCAGGGGTGGCCTACAGCGGCGGCTATGATAACGGCTATTACAGCCTAAAGGAGCGCAACCCGTTTCTGGCGGATGGCGGCTTTCGGGCGTATGAAAGCTGGACAGGGATGCCGACCTCCTTCCGCACGGGCAGAGGGGAATTTTCCGCAGAGGGGATTTACTCTGTCGGGCAGGATGCGAAGGGACGGCGGCTGGCGGTTTCCATCCGTGGCGGCAAGGCAGAGGTCTACCGCTATTCCAACGGGCTGAGCCGTTACCGCAGCTTTTCCTATGGGCGCGGCTTAGAGGCGACCTCGGCGGCGTTTTTAAAGGAGGATGACGCAAGACTGGCGGTTCTGGTTTCCAGTATTGAGGAAAGCGGCGAGGGCGAAAGCGAAAAGACCTATACGCGCGCGGAACGGGTGATGCTTTACGATTCCAGACTGAACGTGGCAGGGGAAATCCCTCTGGAGGGGGAGCTTTGCACTGCACTGGGCGCGGAGGACGGCAGGCTGTATCTTTTTATTGATAAAAATATGGAGATTTATGAGGAAAAGGACGGCAGCTGGCAGAATACCGGCACAAGAAAGCTGCGCCATCAGGTGACGCAGTGCCACATCACGGATTTGGATGGGGACGGCGTAAAGGAATATATTCTGACGGATGGGATGGATTTGTATGTTTACCATGCGGTGAATGACAGCTTCCGTAAGCTTTGGAGTACGCATGTGGGCGTGGAAAACTTCTATGGCCCGCTTATGAGCGGCGACCTGAATGGGGACGGCGTGCAGGAAATTTATGCCTGCGATACCACGGCTACCACGATTCGATATATCCTGACGGAAAAAGGACTGAAAACCGCGAATGAGGATATCCAGTACGGACAGTGCATCTATCCCTGCGATTTTGACGGAAATGGCAGGGAGGACTACTGGTTCGTTGCGGATAATGAGGACAGAAGGGGACAGCTCTATCTGGCTGCGGAGGAATAAAAATGACGGAATCCGAGAAATATATGACAGAAGCACTGGCGGAGGCGGAGAAGGCGCTTGCGGCAGGCGAGGTGCCGATTGGCGCGGTGATGGTGCGAAACGGCGAGATTATCGCAAGAGGGCATAACCTGCGCAATACCGACAAAAATCCTCTGCGCCACGCGGAGATTGACGTGATTGATGCGGCGGCGAAAATCGTGGGGGATTGGCGGCTGGAGGACTGTGTGCTTTATGTTACCGTAGAGCCTTGCCCCATGTGCGCGGGGGCAATCGTGCAGGCACGCATCCCAAGGGTGGTTTTCGGGACAAGAAACAGCAAGGCAGGCTGCGCCGGCTCTGTGCTGGATGTGCTGAATGAACCAAGGCTCAACCATCAGGTGGCAGTGGAGGAGGGCGTTTTGCAACCCCAATGCAGCGAGATTATGAAGCGGTTTTTTAAGCGTTTTCGTAAAAATGCCAATGCAGCGCCATTGACAGAAAACCAATGAGCGTGTATAATAACATAGTTATATCAGTGAAATTCTCCTGTGGCTTCGGCTTGGGAGTGATGATATTTCCGCACTAGCCGGGGTGGTAGCGGTGCCCTGTACTCACAATCCGCTATAGTGAGGGTGATGCTCGCTTTCGACGCAGGGCTTGATGGTCTGCCCTTTGAAAGCGGTGTTGAAGTTTGGGTCTTACGCAACATGAGCCTGTGAATCGTGTCAGGGTCGGAAGGCAGCAGCACTAAGCAGTCTACTTGTGTGTGTAGTAAGGGTGCCTGAATGGAGCCGTGGAAGAAGGTAACGCGTGGGGCGCTGTGGCAACAGCGGGTGTGCGGACCTTATTTATTTTTGAAATAATCAAAACAGCAAAAAAAGCAGGGCTGTGGCTTTCGCCGACAACACCTGCTTTTTCTTTTGCGCTTTTTTCTTATTTTGCTAAAATTTCATCAATTTGCTTCTGCACACTTGCCATGGTCTTTTCGTTATCCAGACCGCCCACGATGACATCACCTACAATATTGCCTTCGCTGTCAATGAGAACAGAGGTGGGGAAGGTCATTACAGAAAGTGCCAGCTTACCTGCCTCGCTATCGGAATCGAAATAGATGTTCTGATAGGATGCACCCTGCTTTTTCATAATTTCCTTTGCGGCAGCAATGGTATCCTCGTTTTCATCCAGAGTTTCCACGTTGATGCCGACAACGGCACCGCCCTTTTCCTGCAGGGAATCATGCAGCTTTTGCAGGGCAGGCAGCTCCCCAACGCAAGGACTGCAGCCGTTGAACCAGAAATTTACCAGAGTTACGCTATTGTTGGTAAACAGGCTTTCATCTACGGCATTGCCGTCAAAGTCCTTGCCGGTAAAGGCGGGAAAGCTCTTTGCGCTGTCCAGAGAGGTACCTGTGGGGTTGCTGTCCTCCTGCGGCAAAGCGGCAAGCTGCTCTTCCAGAGCCTTGATTTTTTTGACATCCTCACTCAGGGTCTTGAAATCCTCGCTGCTCAGCTGATCCTTTATATTTTCCAGTGCCATTTTCAGAAAATCGGCATAATCGCCTGTTTGAGAGCCGACAGTGTCCTTATCTACCGCATTAAAAGCGAGATCCCATAAATCCTGATGCTCTGCGATGATTTCATTTTCCTGCTGAATCAGCTCCTCAGCGCTTTGCTTTGCCTTGCCGCAGGCAGTAAAGCCGAGGACGAAAATAAGAGAGACTGCGAAAAGTAAAATTCTTTTTTTCATTTTGTTTCCTCCGTTTTCTGTTTTTTACATCCGTATTGATAGTGAATTGCTTGTGTGGGACAGGCTGTGATGCAGGCACCGCAACGGATACATTCGTTATGATTCGGTGTCTGAGGAACAGCAACGTCCATTTTGCACACCCTGCCGCATTTGCCGCAGGAGATACATTTGTTTTGATCCACCTGAAGCTGCAAAAGGGAAATGCGGTTAAACCATGCGTAAAACGCACCCAAGGGGCAAATCCATTTGCAGAAGGGGCGATAGAACAGTATGCTTAGGATAATCACAGCCGCAAGCACACAGCTTTTCCATGCAAACAGCGAGCCGAGGGCGGAGCGGATGCTCGTGCTGGCGAGGGAGAGCGGAATGGCACCCTCCAACACCCCCTGCGGACAAAGATATTTGCAGAAGAAGGGGTTTCCCATGCCGACTACGTTTACCACAAGCGCAGGCAGAAGAAAAACCATAACAACCAAAATGAGATATTTCAGATAGCGAAGACCACTGAGTTTTTTGGTTGAAAATTTCTTTGTCGGGATTTTATGCAGCAGATCCTGAAACCAACCGAACGGGCAGAGAAAGCCGCAGACAAATCTTCCCAGCAGAACGCCGATGAAAATCAACATTCCCGTAATATAATAGGAAAATTTGAATTTTGAGGAGCCGACCACTGCCTGCATGGCTCCGATGGGACACGCGCCCGCTGCCCCCGGGCAGGAATAGCAATTCAGTCCCGGAACGCAAACAGCCTTTCCGTTGCCTTGATAAATTCTGCCCTTCAATAAATTCGGCAGATGAATATTACTCAGCAAAGTTGCTCCTGCTTGAATAAGCCATCGAAAGCGTGAGAGGAACTGCGATACACCGCCTCTTTTTTTCTTCGGTTCTTTGTTATCCAATTCCCACACACTCCAAACACAGCCGGATTGCCTTGCTCAGCACGGTTTCCGCCTCTCCGCGCCATGCTCCGTAGCACAGCATCGCGGCTCCGCAGATAAGCAGCGCAACCTGAATTACGGCTTTTTTCGATCGAATCAATTCGGTCACCCCTTTCATTTGTGTTCTCATTGTAGCACAGAGGATATAAAATTCCCGTTAAGAACGAAAACTTAACAAAAATTTTATTTTCATGTGATATAATATTCGCAGAAGGTCCTGCCGCGCACGACGGTGGTATTGACGGTCTCGCAAAAATACCGTTGCGAGCAAGCATTTTTGCTTTGCGGTATAATATAGTTGAAAAAACGGAAGGAGATTTCCTATGCATATTTTAGTGGTTGAAGATGAACGCGCTTTATGTGAGACGATAGTTCGCAGTCTCAGGCGGCTCGCTTACAGCGTGGATTTTTGCTGCGACGGAAACAAAGCGATTGAGCTGCTCGGTGTGGAGCGGTACGATCTTGTTTTACTCGATCTGAATCTGCCGGGGGCGGATGGTATGACGGTGCTCAGAACGCTGCGGCAAACCGACAAAGATACAAAGGTGCTGATTCTTTCGGCGCGCAGTGAGGTCGCTGACAAGGTGGAGGCCGGGGCAAATGATTATCTGGCAAAGCCTTTTCATTTAGAGGAGTTGGAAGCAAGGATACGCAGTCTTACCCGCCGTCAGTTTACACAGAATGATGTAGTTCTTACATGCGGTAAGCTTTCCTTTGATACTAAGACCCGTATCGCCTCGGCTGACGGACAGGAGCTGTCGCTTACCCGAAAGGAAATCGGGATACTTGAATACCTGCTGCTCAATCAGGGTCGGCCCGTCAGTCAGGAAGAGCTGCTTGACCATGTATGGGATAACAGTGTGGACAATTTCAGCAATTCGATAAGGGTACATATTTCAGCTCTGCGGAAGAAGCTGCGTGCCGCACTTGGTTTCGACCCTATCCGCAACCGAATCGGGGAAGGGTATGTTACGGAGGAAGAGAAATCGTGAAAAAGCTGTCCTTGCAATGGCGGATCACCATAATGACGGTACTTCTTATCGGAACAACCTGTGTTTTTATGAATGTTCTGATCGGATATTCCGGCAGGCATTATATGGATTCCATAGGCTCTTATATTTCGGGCAGCGGGGAAACGGACAGGGGAGAACCGGAGTATTTTGATCCTGAACAAAAGAAGCTCGACGAGGAATTGACAATTGTTGTACACGGGGCGCAGGAATCATTTATTACCACTAACTGGTATATCACGGCAGCAGTAACGGTCTTCGGCGGCGCGCTTGCGTATTTTTTAAGCGGACGCGCACTGAAGCCACTGCGCACTTTTACTTCTCAAGTGGAAAAGGTTCAGCTGAACAATCTGACGGACATGAAGATCAACGAAGATGTTCTGCCGGAGTTCAGGCAGCTCAGCCGGTCGTTCAATCAGATGCTTGAACGCCTTGATGAAGGCTTTACCGCACAGCGGCAGTTTACGGGGAACGCCGCTCATGAGCTGCGCACGCCGCTTTCGCTGATGCAGGCACAGCTTGAACTGTTTTCCGCGGAGCATCCCGAGGTATCGCGGGAAACGTCGGATTTTCTGCGCCTGCTGCGCGAGCAGACCGAACGTATGACGCAAATGACGAAAACGCTGCTTGAAATGAGTGAGCTCAAGACGGTACCCTGCACCGACCGTATTGAATTGGCTCCTATGGTTGAGGAGATCTTTGCAGACCTTGCTCCGCTTGCGGATAGAAACGGCATAATCCTTGAAAGTGAAGGCGACGGAGCTATGATCGGCAGTGACACGCTGATTTACCGTATGCTCTTTAATCTGACCGAAAATTCCATACGCTACAATCGCCCGAACGGAACGGTGCGTATTATGATTACCGATGAAAAAAATCGGTTAGTCATTCGGGTCACAGATACCGGCTGCGGCATACCGGAGAAATACAGAGAAAGCATTTTTCAACCCTTTTTCAGGGTGGATAAATCCAGAAGCAGAGAATACGGCGGTGTGGGATTGGGACTTTCGTTGGTGTGGGAGATCGTCGCACTGCACGGCGGTGAGGTTCTGATTGAGGAAAGCTCGGAAAAGGGGACGACTGTAGCGGTGAAG
>ENA-UEQX01002485-UEQX01002485.1-human-gut-metagenome-genome-assembly--contig:-NODE-2485-length-10445-cov-7.730806_pt1 | contig 10445 bp, 7 predicted proteins | sample MGYA00242952_ERZ507952 | MGnify/ENA primary metagenome ERZ507952 (study PRJEB26167, sample SAMN06115425) | human gut metagenome | host: Homo sapiens | place: China:Sichuan | collected 2015-04-07... | reverse complement strand
GTATGTATGGGATTGTGGAGAACATTCCCATAATATACTCTTTATATGTTAAATAATGGAGAACTTTGATGGATAAAGTAATGGAAAAGTGGAATGAAATACTACAGATGGTCAAGGAAGAGCATGGTCTGACAGACGTTTCCTTTAATACGTGGATAAAACCGCTTGAGGTGTTCGCCATAGACGGCAATACACTGTATATTCTCGTTCCGTCTGAGCAGATGGGGCTCAGCTATATCAACAAAAAATATTATCTTCCTCTTAAGGTAGCTATAGGTGAGGTGACAGGTATCGAGTATGATATCCAGTTTATTTTACCGGATCAGGCTCAGAGTCTTAAGTTTAAAAACAACGATACCCCTCAGCTTGAGCCACAGACTCCTGTAAAGGGGGATCACTCAAACTTAAACCCTAACTATACATTTGACACCTTTGTCGTAGGTAATAATAACAGGTTTGCCCATTCCGCTTCTCTTGCAGTGGCAGAAAGCCCGGGTGAAGCATACAATCCGCTATATATATATGGTGGTCCGGGACTTGGCAAGACTCATCTTATGCATTCAATAGGTCATTTCATCATTGACCAGAATCCTGATACCAAGGTGCTTTATGTTACTTCTGAAGAGTTTACCAACGAGGTTATCGAATCTATCCGTAACGGTAATTCTTCTGCCATGACAAAGTTCCGTGACAAATACAGGACTGTAGATGTGCTCATGATTGATGATATCCAGTTCATCATAGGAAAGGAAAGTACTCAGGAGGAGTTTTTCCACACCTTCAACACACTGCAGACACAGGGCAAGCAGATTATCCTTACCTCTGATAAGCCGCCTAAGGAGATGGAGACTCTCGAGGAACGCATCCGCTCACGTTTCGAGTGGGGACTGATGGCTGATATCGGTACTCCTGACTATGAGACGAGGATGGCTATCCTCCGTAAGAAAGCTGAAACTGACAATTTTGATATAGATGATGATATCTTAAACTACATTGCTTCAAACATCAGCTCCAACATACGTGAGCTTGAGGGAGCCTTAAACAAGCTTTTAGCCTTCCACAATCTCGAGCATACTCACATCACTATGGAAATCGCTGAGAGAGAGCTTTCCAATATCATCACGCCGGACAAGCCAAGGGAAATCACTGCACAGCTCATCATTGAAGTAGTTTCAGAGCATTTCCACATCTCTGTAGACCAGATGATTTCAAAGACCAGAAGCAGCGAGATTGCACGTCCAAGACAGATTGCCATGTACCTCTGCAAGACCATGACCTCTGATTCACTTGATGTAATCGGCCAGCTTTTGGGCGGCAGAGACCACTCTACTATCATCCACGGCATCAAGAAGGTCACCAAGGATTACGAGGAGAATGACAGTACACGTACTCTCATAGAAACTATCAAGAAAAAGATTAATCCAAATTAGTTTCTACCTATTTATATATGTGCTCATTTGCATGTTAATAATTTGGTTATAACCTTGCTTTTATTTCCACATGAGCATGTTAATGACAGGTTGAAGGAAAGTGAATAAAAAGTTATCAATTTTTATCATTTTTACTTCAACAGGCTTTTAATCAAGTTATCAAGCCGCTTAAAGCTTGTCTTTAAAAGCTTTGAAGGGGTTTTAAACTTTTTAACAGCCCCTAAGAAGAATATTACGAATATCTTTTAAATATTTATATATACGCGCAGGAAGGAGTTTTTCTAAATGAAACTTATTTGTTCAAAAGCAAATTTACTGAAAGGTGTTAATATCGTATCGAAGGCAGTACCTACACGTACTACAATGGCAATTCTCGAGTGTATACTGATTGATGCATCTGCAAACGAGATTAAGCTTATGGCTAACGATATGGAGCTTGGAATTGAAACAATAATAGACGGAACCATCGAAGAAAGAGGAATTATCGCTCTTGATGCCAAGATTTTTTCAGAAATAGTGAGAAAGCTTCCTGACAATGACGTAACAATTGAGACAGATGCTTCCTTCAAGACCGTCATATCATGTGAAAAGGCCAAGTTCAATATCATCGGAAAATCAGGTGATGATTTTTCTTACATACCATATGTTGAGAGAAATGAGTCTATTGTCCTTTCACAATTTACCCTTAAAGAGGTTATCAGACAGACAATTTTCTCAATTGCTGACAATGACAACAATAAGCTGATGACAGGTGAGCTTTTTGAGATTGAGGAGAATAAGCTTCGAGTTGTTTCTCTTGACGGACACAGAATATCTATCAGATATATCGAGATGAAAAATCACTATGACAGCAAGAAGGTTGTTGTTCCCGGCAAGACTCTGCAGGAAATAAGCAAGATTATTCCGGGTTCAGCGGATGAGGATGTTGTTATATACATCACCAATAATCATATTGTTTTTGAATTTGAAAATACTACTGTTGTTTCACGTCTTATCGAGGGCGAGTATTTCAAGATTGACCAGATGCTTTCATCTGACTACGACACTAAGGTTCGCATCAATAAGCGTGAGCTTCTTGATTGTATCGACCGTGCTACTCTTCTTGTCAAGGAGGGAGATAAGAAGCCTATTATCATGAATATCACAGATGGCAATATGGAGCTTCGCATCAATTCATTTATCGGTTCCATGAATGAGGACATCGATATCGACAAAGACGGAAAAGATATTATGATAGGCTTTAATCCTAAGTTCTTCATAGATGCACTTCGTGTTATCGATGAGGAGGAGGTTAATTTATACATGGTCAATCCAAAGGCACCATGCTTCATTAAGGATGATGAGGGCAAGTTTATTTACCTCATTCTTCCGGTAAATTTTAATACAGCAGCAAACTAGGAGATTTTATGAAACAGATTTCTATAAGAGAACAGGATGAGTTCATTAAGCTGGGACAGGCTCTTAAAAAGGCCAACCTTGTGAGCTCGGGAGTTGAGGCAAAAATTGTTATTCAGGATGGTCAGGTGACTGTAAACGGTGAGACTGAGCTTCAGAGAGGAAAAAAGCTCCACGACGGAGATGTTTTCTCATATGACGGCGAAACAGTTAAGGTTGTTAAATAATGATTATTAAGTCAATCCAACTGAGTAATTTCAGAAATTACGAAAAACTGGATATCAGCTTTGACAGTGAAACCAACATAATCTACGGCGATAATGCCCAGGGCAAGACCAATATACTTGAGGCTGCATATTTAAGTGGCACTACAAAGTCCCATAAGGGAAGCAAGGACAAGGAAATAATCCGGTTTGGCGAGGATGAGGCACATATCAGGACAATTGTCGAAAAAAATGACAAGGAATACCGGATTGACATGCATCTGCGAAAAAACGGTGCAAAGGGTGTGGCCATCAATAAAATGCCGATCAAAAAAGCGAGTGAGCTGTTTGGTATTTTGAATATTGTGTTTTTCTCTCCTGAGGATCTCAATATTATCAAAAACGGTCCTGCCGAGAGACGCAGATTTATAGATTTGGAGCTTTGCCAGCTTGACAAAATATATCTGTCTAACCTGAGTAAGTATAATAAGACATTAGTTCAGCGAAACAGACTGTTAAAGGATATAGCTTACAGACCTGATTTGATTGATACACTTCAGGTATGGGATATGCAGCTTCTCGAGTATGGAAGACACGTTATAAAAAAGAGGCGCGAGTTTGTTAATGAGCTAAATGAGATAATACAGGATATTCACAGCAATATTTCGGGAGGCAGGGAGAAGCTTATACTCAAATATGAGCCGAGCATTGATGATATTTTTTTCGAGGACGAGCTGCTTAAGGCAAGAAGCAGAGATTTGAAGCTATGGCAGACAACTGTCGGACCGCACAGGGACGATATGCTTTTTTCGGTGGACGGTGTGGATATCAGAAAATACGGCTCGCAGGGTCAGCAGAGGACATCTGCTCTCTCACTCAAGCTTTCTGAGATTAGTCTTGTAAAGAAAAATATAAACAGCACTCCCGTGCTTTTACTGGATGATGTGCTTTCAGAGCTGGATGGCAACAGGCAGAATTATCTGCTCAACAGCTTAAGTGATACACAGACTATTATTACTTGTACGGGACTTGATGAATTTGTAAAAAATAGATTTCAGGTGGACAAGGTCTTTCATGTCGTGAAGGGCCAGGTGGAGGTTATTGATGAGTAAAGAAATACAGCAGAACAATCAGGAATACGGAGCTGACCAGATTCAGATACTTGAGGGTCTTGAGGCGGTCAGAAAAAGACCGGGTATGTATATCGGCAGTACGTCTTCGAGAGGACTTCATCATCTGGTTTATGAGATAGTGGACAATGCAGTTGATGAGGCCTTAGCCGGTTATTGTAAAAATATCGAGGTCACAATCGAGGAAGACAATTCCATAACAGTACAGGATGATGGACGAGGAATCCCGGTCGGAACCAATCATAAAGCAAAAAAATCAGCACTTGAGGTCGTTTTTACAGTGCTTCACGCAGGTGGTAAATTCGGCGGTGGAGGCTATAAGGTATCAGGCGGTCTGCACGGAGTTGGTGCATCTGTAGTAAATGCTCTTTCCACATGGCTGACAGTTGAGGTCTACAAGGACGGAAATATTTACAGACAAAGCTACAAGCGTGGCAAAACAGACGATACAGTAAAGATTGTTGGACAGTGTGACGAGTCGCTTCACGGTACAAAGGTGCATTTTCTGCCGGATCCGGAGATTTTTGAGGAGACAGTGTATGACTACGATACCTTAAAGCAGCGTCTCAGAGAGACAGCCTTCCTCACAAAAGGACTTAAGATTACTTTAAAGGATGTGCGTGAGAACAGCCATCACAATCATGTATTCCACTATGAGGGTGGAATCAAGGAGTTCGTCGAGTATCTTAACCGTGGCAAGGAGGCTCTCTATGATGAGGTAATCTACTGTGAGGGAACACAAAACGGTGTTTATGTAGAGGTTGCATTGCAGCACAATGATTCGTTTAATGATTCAACCTTCAGCTTTGTAAACAATGTAATCACACCTGAGGGAGGTACTCATCTCGCAGGCTTTAGAAATGCCCTGACAAAGACCTTCAATGCCTATGCGCGTGAGAAAAAAATACTTAAGGATTCAGATCCGGCCCTGACAGGTGATGATATCCGTGAGGGACTTACCGCAATCATCAGTATCAAGATTGAGGAGCCTCAGTTTGAGGGACAGACAAAGCAGAAGCTTGGAAACAGTGAGGCCAGAGGGGCTGTAGATGCAGTTGTATCGGAAAAGCTCACATATTTCCTCGAGCAGAATCCTGATGTAGCCAAAAATATCTGTGAGAAATCACTTTTAGCACAGAGAGCCAGAGAGGCCGCAAGAAAAGCAAGAGACCTGACTAGAAGAAAGACATCTCTCGATGGAGGTACTCTGCCGGGCAAGCTGGCTGACTGCTCAGACAAGGATCCTAAAAACTGTGAAATTTTCATAGTCGAGGGAGATTCAGCCGGCGGTTCTGCAAAGACAGCAAGGAGCCGTGCTACACAGGCAATTTTACCTCTGAGAGGCAAGATACTGAATGTTGAAAAGGCAAGACTTGACCGTATATATGACAATGCAGAAATCAGAGCCATGATTACAGCATTCGGAACAGGAATCCATGAGGATTTTGATATAACAAAGCTGCGTTATGACAAGATAATCATCATGACAGATGCCGATGTAGATGGTGCCCATATCGCTACTCTCATGCTCACCTTCCTCTACAGATTCATGCCTGATCTGATCAAGGAGGGACATGTATACCTGGCTACCCCGCCACTTTACAAGGTGGAGAAAAACAAGGGTGTATGGTATGCCTACGATGATGACGAGCTCAAGCAGATTTTAAATGACATAGGCCGTGACAATAATAACAAGATCCAGCGATACAAGGGACTTGGCGAGATGGATGCTGATCAGCTTTGGGAGACAACAATGGATCCTGATCACAGAATTTTGAAACAGGTCATGATAGACGGAGAAAATTCATCTGAGCTTGATGTGACATTTACCACACTGATGGGTGATAAAGTAGAGCCAAGAAAAGAATTTATTGAAGCTAATGCCAAGTATGTAACAAATCTTGACATCTAGCAGGGAGGAGTAATTTAAGTGGACGACAAAATTTTTGACCAGATACAGCAGGTCGATTTGAAAAAAACAATGGAGAGCTCCTACATAGATTATGCGATGAGCGTTATTGCAAGCCGTGCCCTCCCTGATGTCAGGGACGGATTAAAGCCTGTTCAGAGGCGAGTACTCTACTCTATGGTCGAGCTCGGAAATACACCTGACAAGCCACACAGAAAATGTGCGCGTATTGTCGGTGATACAATGGGTAAATACCATCCACACGGAGACAGCTCAATCTATGGAGCACTCGTAAATATGGCACAGGACTGGTCTATGAGATACACACTCGTGGACGGTCATGGAAACTTTGGTTCAGTCGATGGAGACGGAGCTGCCGCCATGCGATACACAGAGGCAAGACTCTCAAAGATTTCTCTTGAATTAATCAAGGATATCGGCAAAAATACAGTAGATTTTGAGCCAAACTTTGATGAGACAGAAAAAGAGCCGACAGTGCTCCCATCAAGATATCCGAACCTCTTAGTAAACGGAACCACAGGAATCGCGGTAGGTATGGCAACCAATATCCCACCTCACAATCTGCGTGAAGTGGTAAATGCCGTAGTGCGCCTTATCGACAACGATATCGAGGACAAAGAAACCACAATTGATGAGCTTATCGATGTGGTAAAGGGACCGGATTTCCCTACAGGCGGCATAATTCTCGGAACAAGTGGCATCAAAGAGGCTTACAGAACAGGCCGCGGAAAAATAAGAGTCCGTGCTGTCACCAATATCGAGCCGATGGAAAACGGCAAAAACAGAATTGTAGTGACAGAGCTGCCATACAACGTAAACAAAGCTCGTCTTATTGAGAAAATAGCTGAGCTTCATAAGGACAAAAAGATAGATGGAATAACAGATCTCCGCGACGAGACAAGCCGTGAGGGAATGAGAATTGTAGTAGAGCTCCGCCGAGATGTGAATCCGAGTGTGGTTTTAAATCTGCTTTTCAAGCATACACAGCTCCAGGATACGTTTGGAGTGATAAACCTTGCACTCGTAAACGGAGAGCCAAAAGTATTAAATCTATACGATCTGCTCAATTACTATCTCATCCACCAGAAGGATGTAGTGACCAGACGTACAAAGTTTGATCTCGACAAGGCGGAGGCCAGGGCACATATTGTAGAGGGTCTCATTATTGCCCAGGACAACATAGACGAGGTAATAAGTATTATCCGCTCAAGCCAGACCACTCAGCAGGCAAAGACCAGATTGATGGAGAGATTTGGCCTGACAGATGAGCAATCACAGGCAATTGTCGATATGCGTCTTAGGGCTCTGACAGGTCTGGAAAGGGAAAAGCTTGAGGCTGAGTATAAGGAACTCATGGCTCAGATTGCGCAGTTAAAGGCTATTCTTGCCGATGAGAAAAAGCTTCTTGGAGTAATCAGGGAGGAAATCATCGCAATTGCAGATAAATACGGCGACGACAGAAAGACAGAAATAGGCTATGACGAGTATGATATGTCGATGGAGGATCTCATTCCTGAGACAAACACAGTCATAACAATGACAAAGGTAGGCTATATAAAGCGCATGAGCACTGACAATTTCAAGGCTCAGCACCGCGGTGGCAAGGGAATAAAAGGAATGGAGACAATCGAGGATGATTATATCGTCGAGATGCTCATGACCACATCACACCACTACCTGATGTTTTTCACAAATACAGGAAGAGTATACAGAATCAAGGCATATGAGATACCTGAGGCAAGCCGTACATCAAGAGGCACAGCCATCATCAATCTCATACCTCTTCAGCCTGACGAGAAAATAACAGCCATGATTCCAATCAAAGAATACGAGGATGACAAGTATCTGTTCATGGCTACAAGAAACGGAATAGTCAAGAAAACACCGATAAAGGATTATGAGAATATCCGAAAGAACGGACTTGCAGCAATCAATCTGCGCGAGGACGACAAACTCATAGAGGTCAAGGTCACAGACAATTCAGAGGATATTTTGCTCTTCACCAAATTCGGACAGTGTATCAGATTCAAGGAGACAGATGTGCGCTCAACAGGCCGTACAACCATGGGTGTAATCGGAATGAATCTTGCACCAAATGATGTAATAATCGCAATGCAGACCGCATCAATGGGTGAGGCAGTGCTTTTGGTATCATCAAACGGACTTGGAAAACGTACACGAATTGACGAATTTACCACACAAAACCGTGGCGGTAAGGGAGTAAAATGCTACAAGATTACAGAAAAATCAGGCAATCTCGTAGGAGTTAAATCAGTTGAAAACGATGACGAGCTCATGCTCATCACAACAGAGGGCATTATCATCAGAATCCAGGTAAGCGATGTAACAGTGCTTGGACGAATCACAACAGGTGTCAAGCTCATCAACCTGAAAGAAGGAGTCAGCGTAGCCAGCATCGCAAAGGTAGTAGAGGATAAGACTCTCATGCCACCTGAGGAAGCTAAGGCAGAGACTGACGAATCAGAAAATAGTGACGAAGACTCAGCAGAGAATAATAATTCACATGCCGAAGCTATCGAAAATAACACAGAAGCATAACTAAATTCATAAAAGCAGGGTCATAAGATCCTGCTTTTTGCGAATGTGGTGATATTATTAGAGTCTTATTGCGAAAAAATGTATACATGCAAGCACTATACATCATATTTGAGTTTCAGAGGCTTAGAATAGTAATAAATAAACATAATACGGAAAAATAAATATGTTTATCCACAAAAACACAAAAAATAATATTGAATTGTGGATAAAAGGTGCCGGAATTTAAAATTAGGTGTATAGAGTGGTAAAGAACAAGTAACTAGTCAGAAGGATGATTCTGATTAGTTAAGAATACAATAAAAATATTTAAAATACAGAGAATAAAAAGAGAGGAAAAGAAATGATCAGGGAAATAAACGTTTCAGAAATAACAGCTGCAATAAAGGAAATGTGCATACAGGCAAATCATTTTCTTTCGCCGGACATGGACAAGGCACTTAAAGCTGCAACAGTAAATGAAGAATCACCTTTAGGTAAAAAAATATTAAACCAGCTACAGGAAAACTTAAAAATAGCAGGCGAGGATATGATACCGATATGTCAGGATACCGGAATGGCAGTTTTTTTCATAGAAATAGGCCAGGATGTCCATTTTACGGGAGGCGTATTGGAGGATGCCATAAATGAAGGAGTCAGACAGGGCTACACAGACGGCTATCTGAGAAAATCAGTGGTAAAGGATCCGCTCATCAGGGAAAATACAAAGGACAACACACCTGCAGTCATCCATTACTCAATAGTTTCCGGCGACAAGGTCAAAATAACCTTTGCACCAAAGGGATTTGGAAGCGAGAACATGAGTCGTGTATTTATGTTAAAGCCTGCAGATGGTATAGAGGGAGTAAAAAATGCGATTCTGACAGCAGTTTCAGATGCAGGGCCAAACGCATGTCCTCCTATGGTTGTCGGAGTCGGAGTCGGTGGAACCTTCGAAAAATGCGCAATAATGGCAAAAAAAGCGCTGACAAGAGAAGCAGGCGCACATTCAGACATAGAGTATGTGGCAGAGCTTGAAAAAGAGATGCTTGAAAAAATTAATAATCTGGGTATAGGGCCTGGAGGACTCGGCGGAAGCACTACTGCCCTCGCAGTAAACATAAACACATATCCAACCCACATTGCAGGATTGCCGGTTGCGGTAAATATTTGCTGTCACGTAAACCGCCATGTAGTGAATGAATTGTAAAGAATTATTGCATAGAAGAAAGAAAATGGCAATTTTAATTGTTACAGCTACAATGAAATGTGAACTGTAATTAAAAAAGCTATAATTGTTACAGGTTATATTATGCTGGAAAAATAAATATACAGTAAAAATAAAAGAATCAGGAGAAAAAAATGGAAAAACATATAACAACTCCAATCACACAGAAAATAACAAAAGACCTTAAATCAGGAGACTATGTATACATAACAGGTGAAATGTATGTGGCAAGAGATGCTGCACACAAAAGAATGATAGAGGCGTTGGACCGTAAAGAAGAACTGCCAATAGATATAAAGGATTCGACAATCTACTATATGGGACCATCACCGGCCAGAGATGGTCGTCCAATTGGCTCAGCCGGACCTACAACAGCAACAAGAATGGACAAATATGCCCCAAGACTGCTTGATTTAGGTGAAAAAGCAATGATTGGCAAAGGAAAAAGATCAAAAGAAGTAATAGATGCAGTCATTCGCAATAAAGCAGTGTATTTTGCCGCAGTCGGTGGAGCAGGCGCTCTCCTTTCAAAATGCATAAAATCATCAGAAGTAATCTGCTATGATGATCTCGGTGCAGAGGCAATAAGAAAGA
>ENA-UEQX01002475-UEQX01002475.1-human-gut-metagenome-genome-assembly--contig:-NODE-2475-length-10484-cov-7.550783_pt1 | contig 10484 bp, 7 predicted proteins | sample MGYA00242952_ERZ507952 | MGnify/ENA primary metagenome ERZ507952 (study PRJEB26167, sample SAMN06115425) | human gut metagenome | host: Homo sapiens | place: China:Sichuan | collected 2015-04-07... | reverse complement strand
TCCTGTGGTACGCTCAGTTGATATAGCAAATGAGCTTGGATATAAGAAATCCAGCGTGAGTATAGCCATGAAAAACCTTAGAGAGAAGAACAATATCACAGTTAGTGATGCAGGATTTATCACACTCACAGAGTCAGGAAGACAGATAGCAGAGATGATATACGAAAGACATGAGCTTTTGTCAGAGTGTCTTGAGAAGCTGGGTGTTGATAAGGAGATTGCAGCAGAGGACGCATGCCGTATAGAGCATGTCAGCAGTCCTGAGAGCTTTGAAGCAATCAAGCAGCATATACATAAGAGCTGATATATGAAACCAGTACCGCAGGGTACTGGTTTTTTAGTGTATCGTTTTTCTTGTATATATGAGAAAAATCATCTATAATAGTGAAGCTGTAATCGGCAACATAAAATCTGAAAGGGGAAAAGATGAAACAGATATTAAAATATTTGAAGGAGTACAAAAAGGAATGCATCTGTGCTCCGTTATTTAAGCTGCTGGAAGCATCCTTTGAGCTTATAGTACCGCTTGTCATGGCGGCAATCATTGATAACGGAATTACGGCTTCGGACAAGCCATATATATGGAAGATGGGAGGTGTGCTGGTGCTGCTTGCGGCAGTTGGTCTGGTAAGCTCGGTCACAGCACAGTATTTTGCGGCAAAGGCGGCAGTTGGTTTTTCCACAAAACTTCGCCATATATTGTTTGAAAAGATAGAGTCACTGTCATTCTCAAAGATGGATACAGTGGGTACATCGACACTTATCACGAGGATGACAAGCGATATAAACCAGGTGCAGTCAGGAGTCAATCTGGTACTTCGACTCTTCCTTCGCTCGCCATTTATTGTATTCGGAGCTATGGCGATGGCTTTTACAGTAAATGTAAGAGCGGCAATGGTTTTTGTAGTTACGATACCTCTGCTTTCAATAGTGGTATTCTCAGTTATGGCTGCAAGCCTTCCGCTTTACAAAAAGGTGCAGAGCTCTCTTGACACAGTGCTTTCACACACCAGGGAGAATTTAGAGGGAACCAGGGTTATAAGAGCTTTCAATAAGCAAAATGATGAGATTGACAGCTTCAACAGAGACAACGAGTTTTTAACCAATATGCAGCAGGTTGTAGGACGAATCTCAGCACTCACCAATCCTCTGACATTTATTATTATAAATATCGCAACAATCGCAGTTATCGTATCAGGAGGCAAGCAGGTATACGCAGGAATCCTCACACAGGGTGAGGTTGTGGCACTTGTAAACTACATGTCGCAGATACTTGTCGAGCTGATAAAGCTTGCAAACCTCATCGTACAGGTGACAAAGGCAGTGGCGTGCGGTAATCGTATAGCGGATGTGCTTTCTATTCCATCAAAACTTCCTGAGAAAAATCCTAAGCTCATTGGTGCAAGGGACGGCGCACCTGAGGTTGAGTTTGACCATGTCTGCATGACCTATGAGGGAGCGGCCGATGAGACACTCACAGATATAAGCTTTACAGTGCAAAAGGGGCAGACGATCGGAATCATCGGTGGTACAGGTTCAGGAAAATCAAGCCTTGTAAACCTTATCCCGAGGTTTTATGATGCCACAAAGGGTACTATAAGGATTCAGGGAAATGATATAAATGACTACGATGCAGTGCAGCTTCGAGATAAAATCGGTGTTGTAATGCAAAAGGCAGTGCTTTTTGCAGGAACGATAGCCGACAACCTGCGCTGGGGCAAAAATGATGCCACAGAGGAGAAAATGTGGAAGGCACTCGATATAGCACAGGCAACAGAGGTTGTAAAGGGCAAAGAGGGAGGCCTTGACTACATGATAGAGCAGGGAGGCAAGAACTTATCAGGCGGTCAGAAGCAGCGTCTTACAATTGCCAGAGCGGTTGTAAAGGATCCTGACATACTGATACTTGACGACAGTGCATCGGCACTTGATTTTGCTACAGATGCGAGTCTTCGCGCGGCATTAAAGGGCATGCATGGTGACAAGACAATATTTATCGTTTCACAGCGTACCTCATCTATCCAGTTTGCGGACAATATCATAGTGCTCGACGACGGACAGATGGTTGGCTTCGGACCTCATGAAAAGCTGCTTGAGACATGCGAGACCTACAAAGAGATATATGATTCACAGTTTAAAAAAGAGTCGGATATGACCAGACAAAAGGAGGTGTAGAGTATGGCTACGGATAATGCGAAGATGAATAAAGCAGGCACAATACGCAAGGTATTAAGCTACATGAAGAGATATATTCCTTTGCTTGTAATTTCCCTTGCCCTGTCTGTTGTTACAGTGGCGCTTACGCTTTATTTTCCAATTCTCACAGGACGCGCAATTGATTTGATTATAGGAAAAGGAAAGGTTGATTTTACAGCTATGACAGCCATCCTCACAAGAGCAGCAATAATAGTCGTCATAGCGGCAGCAGCCCAGTGGCTTACAAATATCTGCAACAACAGGATGACCTACAATATAGTGAGGGATATAAGGCGTGATGCATTTTTAAACATTGAAAAAATGCCACTTTCCTATATTGACAGTCACTCACACGGTGATATGGTCAGCCGTATCATTGCCGATGTAGATACATTTTCAGAGGGACTTTTGATGGGCTTCACACAGCTCTTTACAGGAATTGCAACAATAGCAGGCACGCTTATTTTCATGCTTACAATAGATGTGAAGATATCATGCATTGTAGTGCTCATCACACCTCTGTCACTTTTTGTGGCAAGCTTTATCACTAAAAAGACATATTCCATGTTCCAGCTACAGACAAGAACAAGGGGAGAGCAGACATCACTCATCGACGAGATAGTAGGAAATGAAAAGGTCGTACAGGCCTTCAACCATGAGGATGAGGCGCTTGAGCAGTTTGACGAGATAAATGACAGATTACAGAAATGCTCACTGAGGGCAACATTTTTCTCAAGTCTTACAAATCCGTGTACACGTTTTGTTAACAGTCTTGTGTATGCCGGAGTCGGAATTTTTGGTGCCATGAGTGCACTCACCGGCGGAATCACAGTAGGACAGCTTTCATGCTTCTTATCATATGCAAACCAGTACACCAAGCCGTTCAACGAGATATCGGGTGTTATCACAGAACTTCAGAACGCACTAGCCTGTGCTGCTCGTATCTTCGAGCTGATTGAGGAGAAAAAGGAGATACCGGATGCTTCGGATGCGGTAACACTCGATGAGGCAGACGGCCGTGTGGACATAGAGGATGTTTATTTCTCATATGTGCCGGATAAAAAGCTTATCGAGGATTTCAATCTCCATGTAAAGCCTGGACAGCGCGTGGCTATCGTAGGTCCGACAGGCTGTGGAAAGACGACTATTATCAATCTGCTTATGAGATTTTATGATGTAAACAGTGGAACAATTAAGGTGAGTGGACACGATATCAGAAAAATCACGCGAGAGAGTCTTCGTGACAACTATGGCATGGTGCTTCAGGAGACATGGCTCAAGAAGGGCACAATCCGTGACAATATCATAATGGGAAAGCCTGATGCCACAGATGAGGAAATCATTGCAGCAGCAAAGGCATCCCATGCCCACAGCTTTATCAGACGTCTGCCGAAGGGCTATGACACTGAAATCGGTGAGGACGGCGGCTGCCTGTCACAGGGACAGAAGCAGCTATTATGCATCACAAGAGTCATGCTATGCTTACCGCCTATGCTGATATTGGATGAGGCTACATCTTCGATTGATACACGAACAGAGATTAAGATTCAAAAAGCGTTCCTTACCATGATGCAGGGCAGGACAAGCTTTATAGTGGCTCATCGTCTGTCTACCATCAGGGAAGCGGATATTATCCTTGTTATGAAAGACGGAAAGATTATAGAGCAGGGCAATCATGAGAGCCTGCTTGCAGCGGACGGATTTTATGCAAACCTCTACAATAGCCAGTTTGCATGAATATAGCCAATGAGTGAGAGAAGGCGACCGGCGCACGTGGGTGAATTTCCCGTGCGCCTGTCGCCTTAACATATTATTAAAAGATACAATGCAATCCACATTTACTGCGCTGCATCAGGAGCTACATACGAGTATGCATTGGACATCTTTGCAGCATTGTTTGTCAGAGTGACAGCCTCTCTGTAGTAGGCAACAACAGGAGTGCCCTTATCCACAGCGTTGAACAGCTGCTCTGCAAAAGCAGGCGGCACATTGATACATCCGTGTGAGCCGGAGGTTTTGTAAATTGTTCCTCCGAAGGTATCACGCCAGCTGGCATCATGGATACCTATATTGTAGGCAAACGGCATGAAATAGCTGACAGGAGAAGAGTAACCCTCACCGACAAGAGTAGCATTTCTCTGCTTGTAAACAATCTTGTATACACCATCTACGGAACCATTCTGACGGGCGAGATTACCTGATACGAAATCAGACTCCATCTGGAGAGCACCATCCTTGTAATACCACATGTGCTGCTTTGTGTAGTCAATCTCTATGTATGTATTACCTATGTCGTCAGCGCCTCGGTAGAGTGCTGTCTGCTCGTAAACAGGCTCTCTTTCCACTGGCTTGCCTCCCTCTAAATCGGAAAGGAGCTTGGCCTTCTCATTTTTCTTGCTGACTACCCATCCGTAGTCTCCACCACCTATTTCAATAGTGTCACCGGACGATGTCTTGAATGAGCGTTTGCGGCCGAAGGTGTTATACTTGGAAGCAAGCTGCTGGACATATTTAGTGACCTTGGCATCATCTATGCTCACGCTGCCGTCATCTGAGATGCTTAGCATATCAAGGATTTTGGCCGAGTCAAGCTTCTCGTCGGCACCTTCAATTTTGTAAGTGACGGTTGAAGCAGTGTATTTGTCGAGGGCTTCTTTTTCATTTTTGATTGTATCGCTTTCCTTTGTGATTTTTGGAGCTTCATAACAGTCATCACTTAAGCTAAGCTTTGGAAGCTCATTGTCCAGGGCATCCTTTACTTCGGCAAGGATGCTGTCATATATCGGCTTGCAGCCATTTTTCTCTTCAATCACATCGTATTTGCCGTCTTTTATCTCGATGTGGGCATCCTCCGGATTTTCAATGTAGTCATCACTGAAAATGTCAAGAGCCTTGAGCTTTTCCGCCAAAGCGGCATCGTCATATTTGGACGAACCCTTTAGAGTATAGTTTTGAGATTTGAAGAGACTGACAGGCCATGTAAAAGAATTCTGGCTTTTTAGGATTTGCTCCTCGTCACCATTTGAGACATATTCATAGGAAAAATCAGGTCCCTTAAGTGAGAAGCTGTTGCCTTTTCTATCAGTGATTGTGAGCAGATAGTCGCGGCTTAGGGCTGTATTTTTTTCTATTGCCTCTTTTGCGGTTTTCCCTGCGTATTTTACAGAGTTAATCTTTGTGTTGAACAGATAGTGGCTGCTAAAATAAAAGGCAAAGCCAAGATAAACAGCCAAAATCACGCCAAGCACAACAGCGCAGGTTATAAGTACTTTTTTCTTCATGTAAATCGACCTCCTTGGAGATATGCTGTTGCTGCCCACACCGGGGTGTAGGCGGCAGCTAAAATCAGTTACATTTGTGAAGATGTGACACATCCATATAGTCAGGCAGACCATTCTTGTAGGCTACAGCGGTTTCTCCCTGAATAAGTGGCTTTAAGTATTCGATAAGCTCAGGCTTCACATCATTGCCAGCATCATTGATCCACTCTCTTGGCACAGACTTGGCCTCGTTTGCGATATCCTTGATAGCAGAATATGTGTATTCTACCTGATAAGGATCATTTGAGATGCGCTTTAAGCATACCATTGATGCGGTCACACCATCTGCTGCAATAGTGACACCCTTTTTACCCTGAGCAAAAGATTCCTCGATATCGGTTAATGATGCAAGATGTGAGGCACAGCGCTGGAGCACATTTACCTCTACAGAGCGAACCTTGACACCGATGTTTTCTTTAACAATGAACTCAAGAGCCTTTCCGGCACCGCTTAGCTGCTGGTGTCCGAACTGGTCGCATGAGGCATTTGATGATGTAATGTATGAGCCGTCTGCGTCATGTATTCCTTCGGATACGGCAACTATTACATTGTTAGTGTGCGTAAGGGCTTCTTTTATATCGGCAACAAATTTGTCCTTGTCGAAATCCACCTCAGGCAGATATATGAATTGAGGCGCTGTATTGTACTCATTACGTGCGAGCGCGGAAGCGGCAGTGAGCCATCCTGCGTCACGTCCCATGATTTCAACGATTGTCACACTCTTAACAGCATAGATAAAGGTATCATGGGCTATCTCGAGCATGCTTGATGCGATGTATTTGGCGGCAGAGCCAAATCCCGGAGTGTGGTCTGTCATGCACAGATCATTGTCGATGGTTTTTGGAATCCCTATAATTTTCACATCACTGTTGATTTTTTTTGCATAATCGGATAACTTTAATACGGTATCCATCGAATCATTTCCACCGATGTAAAAGAAAGCCTTTACGGAGAGCTTATCAAACTGGTGGAAGATGTATACATATGGTGAATCATCATCCTTGTAATCAGGGAGCTTGTGACGGCATGAGCCAAGATACATGGCAGGTGTGGTCTTGAGCTTTTCAAGATTAGCATCATCTGCAAAAATATCTGACAGATTGAGATAATTCTCATTTAATATGCCGAGTATTCCGTTTACGGCGCCATAGCAGATATCGTATTTCTCGGAGCTTTTTACTCCTGCGATGACTCCTGCAAGGCTTGCGTTGATTGCAACAGTTGGGCCGCCTGACTGGGCGACGATACAGTTTGACTGATTCATTGTAATCTCCTTATTGTGTATTTTAACTATTCTCTTCTGTAAGAATAGTTATGGTATAATTTTAAAATGACTACTGAAGGCGCATGGCATATGCACCGCATAATCATATAGATTGTAGTATCAAACATTATTTTTAGCAAGGGTTAAAATGAAAAATATGAATAAATACGAAAATTGCTTATTGTGTCCCAGAAAATGTGGCATAAACAGAAGAACCGGACAAACAGGTGTATGTGGCGTTTCATCTGAAATAAAGGTGGCGCGAGCAGCACTTCATTACTGGGAGGAGCCGTGCATATCAGGAAAAAGAGGAAGCGGGGCAGTTTTTTTCTCAGGCTGCAGCCTGCACTGCGTGTTCTGCCAGAACAGGGAGATTTCTGACGGAAAAGAGGGAAAGGTAATCAGTAAAGAGAGGCTGAGTGATATCTTCATAGAACTTGCTGACAAAGGCGCAAATAATATCAATCTGGTCACACCTGGGCAGTATATCCCTGACATAGTGTGGGCGGTAAACGATGCAAAAAGCCGTGGCATGAAGCTTCCTATTATATACAATACGAGCGGATATGAAAATGTGACAGAGCTAAAGCTGCTTGAGGGCATAGTGGATGTGTATCTTCCGGATTTTAAATATATGGACAGTACGCTTTCGGCAAGGTATTCAAGGGCAAAAGATTATCCGTCTGTCGCAAAGCAGGCGCTTTCAGAGATGGTCAGGCAGCAGCCGGATGTCGTGATTGACGATGCGACAGGACTCATACAAAAGGGAGTTATTGTGCGACAGCTTCTACTGCCGGGACATGTGAATGATGCAAAGGCTGTACTTAAGTACCTGTATGATACATATCATGATCACGTATATATAAGCATGATGAGCCAGTTTACGCCGATTGCACTAAAGGATTATCCTGAGATAAACCGCACAGTGACAAAGAGAGAGTATGAAAGACTTGTTAACTATGCCCTCGAAATAGGAATCACGAATGCATTTATACAGGAGGGTGACGTGGCAAAGGACAGCTTCATTCCGGCATTTGACTGTGAGGGAGTATGATATTTACCGTTTTTCTTAATAAAATAGTAAGAATTGGCAGGCAAAAATGACTGGATTTTGTGACGCCGGTGTAGTACTATGGTTATGTGATATTTTTTAACTGTGAAGGTACTGAACAGTTACGATATTTTGTTATTACTCACATCCCGGTGTGACAGACGATAATGTTTTTAATCACACAGGATACATTATTCAATAGAGGATACATTGATGAAAAATATAGGAGAACAGCAGATAATAATTGAATGTCCGAATACTATCTTTCATCTATACATTGACAGTGAGGATGAGCTTTCAAAGGTTAAGGTGTTTATGAACAATATGAAGAATGTTGATTCGATAAGTCTGCATGATATATACAACTGGTGCAACAGACAGCATGTGCAGTACACGACGACATTTAATTATGACAGTAAAATGACCTGGACAGAAATGATAAAATCCTACATATTTTACTTCAGACAGAAGCTTAGATATGTAAATAATAGTGATAGGATGATAGAAATATGAGATACCCTGAATTTCTAAAGGATAGAGGAACAATAGGCTTTGTGGCGCCTTCGATGGGCTGTACAACAGAGCCGTACAGGAGTGCCTTTGACAATGCCATTAAAAGGTTTCACAGCATGGGTTATAAGACGATAGAGGGACCTAACTGCAGGTGCGACAGTGGCATAGGTATCAGCAATACACCTAAGAAGTGCGCAGAAGAGCTGAACGAGAGCTATGCTTCTGTTGACAGTGATGTGCTTATATCATGTGGTGGTGGCGAGCTGATGTGCGAGGTAGTGCCTTATATTGATTTTGAGCGCGTGAAGCAGTCAAAGCCGAAATGGTACATGGGCTATTCCGACAACACTAATTTCACATTTTTGGAGGCTACTATTGCAGATACAGCAGGTATTTACGGGCCGTGTGCGGGCAGCTTTGGCATGGAGGTGTGGCATGAGTCACTTACCGATGCATTTAATCTGCTTTGTGGCAGGAAGCTTTCATTTACCAATTACCCTATGTGGGAGAAGGAATCGATAAAGGATGAGAATGCTCCGTTTGTGGGCTACAACCTGACTGAAAAGTCGTGCATCAGCTCTATTCCTGCGGTGGCAAAGGAAAGCAGGCTTACCATGAGAGGCAGGCTGCTTGGTGGCTGCATGGATTGTCTTATCAATCTGCTTGGTACATCGTTTGACCATGTAAGGGAATTTAATGAGCGCTACAGTGATGATGGTATCATATGGTTCCTTGAGGCTTGTGACCTTAATGTGATGGGCATGAGAAGGGCTATGTGGCAGATGAAAAATGCAGGATGGTTTTCAAATGTAAAGGGCTTTCTTATCGGACGCCCGGCGCACTTCGGAGAGGAAATGTTTGGCATAGACCACAGACAGGCGCTTTCATCACTGCTTAGAGATTTTAATGTGCCAATCATCATGGATCTGGATATAGGTCATATGTCGCCGATGATGCCTGTGGTATGCGGAAGCATGGCAGATGTCAGCTTCGACGGAAGCAGCTTTACAATTTCGTATGATATAGGGCAGTAGATTGGAGGAAAAATGATTAGATTAATAAAGAAAAAAGCAAAGAGTATTGTATGTAGCGTGCTTGCTGCGGTGACACTGTTTACAATGAATCCGGTTGTATTTGCAACAGAGACAGCTACGCAGACTGATACAGTTTCAAGCGTTGATGTATCAGGCAGTGACGCAGCTGATAAGAGTAACACAGACAGTACTGCAGACAGTACAACGACAGCCGGCAGTGAGACAAACGACAAGGTGACCATCAGCAAAAATGATAAGCCATACTTAAGTCTTGGAGCAGACCTCACACCGGATCAGAGAGCGACAGTGCTTGGATTTATGGGAATCGAGCTCACTGATCTGGACAAATACGATGTGGTCTATGTAAATAATGATGAGGAGCACAAGTACCTCGATTCATACATCAGCAAGAGCGAGATTGGCACAAGGTCACTTTCCTCAGTACTCATTACAGAGGATAAAAAGGGTGCGGGTCTTAGTGTTTCCACACACAATATCAATTACTGTACGGTAGGAATGTACAAGAATGCGCTTGCCACAGCAGGCATAGCTGATGCTAAAATCATAGTCGCAGGACCTTTCCCTATTTCCGGAACGGCAGCACTTGTAGGCACACTAAAGGCATATGAGGAGATGACAGGCAAGAAGCTAGACGACAAGGTGACAGACGCAGCGATGGATGAGCTTGTCACAACAGGAGAGCTAAACAAAAGCATTGACGGCGATTCGCAGGATATCGAGGCAATGATTGCAGACCTAAAGAAGCAGCTTGCCGATGGAAGGCTCAAGGATGAGAGCCAGATAAAGGATGCGATAAAGGAGGCTGCAAAGGATTACGACCTGAAGCTTTCTGATGATGATATTGCAAAGCTGACATCGCTTCTTATGAAGCTTAAGGATGCCAATATCGACTGGGATTCAGTCATCAACCAAGCACAGGACTGGGCATCAAAGCTTGGCGATAAGATAAATGACCCGGGCTTCTGGGAAAAGATTGGTAACTTTTTCATGGATTTATGGGATAAGATAAAATCCCTGTTCAGCTAGAAAAAACTACAGGAGACAGTAAGAAAAAGCAGAATATGAATCAGACAACTCCCTGAAAC
>ENA-UEQX01002469-UEQX01002469.1-human-gut-metagenome-genome-assembly--contig:-NODE-2469-length-10499-cov-3.711764_pt1 | contig 10499 bp, 9 predicted proteins | sample MGYA00242952_ERZ507952 | MGnify/ENA primary metagenome ERZ507952 (study PRJEB26167, sample SAMN06115425) | human gut metagenome | host: Homo sapiens | place: China:Sichuan | collected 2015-04-07... | reverse complement strand
AATGATTTCCGGAAAAGAAAAAAAGCAGAGAAAACTCCCTGCTTTTCGTTCTTAAAATCCGATTTATAATTTTGTGCCCTTTTTCAGCACTGCGGGTTCCTCGGAGGAAACGCCGATGACTCTTTGTCCTGCGGAAAGGACAACCTCCTTATCGAAGATGGCATTTTCCACTACGCAGTTTTCGCCAATCTGGCAGCCCTCCATCAGAATGGAATTCCTTACAGCTGCGCCCTTGCCGACACGCACCCTGCGGAACACAACAGAATGCTCCACCTTCCCGTCAAAAATCGCACCGCTGCCGACGATGGAATCCGTCACATCCGCGCCCCTGTTGTATTTTGCAGGGGGCTCATCCTTCGGCTTTGTTTCAATATAGGGATATTCATTGATGAAATGATCGCGAATATCCTTTTTCAGGAAATCCATATTCGTCTCAAAATAAGCCGCAATGCCTGTGCCGATGGCATTCCAGTAGCCATCATATTCATAGCCGTAGATTTTCAGCGTATGGATAAAGCGGATGATGATATCCTTTACCAGACTGTATCTGCCTTCGGGGATAATCTGATTCAGCAGATTGATGAGCAGCGTTCTGGAGATAACATAAATCCCAAGGGAGGCCGCATCGGATTTCGGCTGCTCCGGCTTTTCCTCGAAGCCCTCCAGCTTATTGTCCGCATCCATCTGCAAAATGCCGAATTTGGATAAATCCTTTCCCGTCATTTTCTGATAAACCACAGTAATGTCCGCATTTTTTTCCTTATGATATTCCAGCACTTTACGGTAATCCATTTTATAGACGGAATCACCGGAGGTAATCACAACGTATTCCTCATTGCTGCGCTTGAGGAAGGTCATATTCTGATAAATGGAATCCGCCGTGCCGCGGAACCATGTAGAGCCTGCATTGCTGGTATACGGCGTGAATACGAACAAGCCGCCCTGCTTTCTGCCGAAGTCCCACCATTTGGATGACATCAGATGGTCGCGCAGGGAACGAGAGTTATACTGCGTCAGCACAGCCACCTTCCCAATGCCGCTGTTGGACATATTGCTCAATGTAAAATCAATGGCGCGATAGCAGCTGCCGATGGGCAATGCCGCCGCCGCTCTATGGTCGGTCAGAACGCCCAGTCTGCCGTCGTTATTGCCGCCTGCCAAAATAATACCGATTGCTTTCATCTGTTACACCTCCCGTACAACGGCCTTGCCGCTTTCCAATCTGCCGTCGGGATAATCCTCCGGGAAGGTTCTGCCGTAAATCACGCAGTTTTTCCCCATCACAATCCCATCGGGAACACTGCTGTTCATGCCCAGAACGGTGATGCCTGTATTATAAATATTAGGCTTTGCCTCGTTAGGGATATTTTCCCCGACACCCATCTGCACACTTTTGCCGATGCTGCATTTTTCATCAATGACGCAATGGTCAACCAAAGCATTTTCGCCGATAATCGTGCCTGCCATGATGATGGAATCCTTCACCACTGCCCCCTTTTCCACCACAACACCGGGGCCGATGATGGAGCGACAGACCGTACCGTAAATCTCACAGCCGTCAGAAAGCAGCGCTTCCTCTGTCTTTGAGCCGGGTGCCGTATACTGCGGCGGCTGATGGTCCCTGTTGGTATAAATCTTCCAAAAATCCTCGTAGAGGTTGAATTCGGGCAGGGTGCGGATTAAATCCATATTGGACTCCCAATAGGACTGAATGGTGCCGACATCCTTCCAGTATCCATCGAAGCGCCATGCATACATGGGCTGTCCCTCATCCAGCATTTTAGGGATGATGTGCTTGCCGAAATCGCTGTCCGGATGGATGGAATTATCCTCAATCAACGCATCACGCAGTCTGTCCCATGTAAATATGTAAATCCCCATGGAAGCAAGATTGCTCTTGGGGCTTTCCGGCTTTTCCTCAAATTCGTAAATCTTATCGCCGTCCTCGGTATTCATAATGCCGAGCCGGTTTGCTTCCTCCATCAGCGCCTCCATAACGGCAATCGTTGCCGCTGCATTGTGCGTCTTATGGAAGGCAAGCATCTTGGAATAATCCATTTTATAAATGTGGTCACCGGAAAGAATCAGCACATATTCCGGATTATTGCTGTCGATAAAGTCAATATTCTGATAAATGGCGTTTGCCGTCCCGTTGAACCATTCGCCGGAATCCCCTGTTTTCACATGCGGTGCAAGAATCGTCACACCGCCGTTTTTCTTATCCAGATCCCATGGAATCCCAATCCCGATATGCTGATTCAAACGCAGCGGCTGATACTGTGTCAGCACGCCGACGGTATCCACGCCGGAGTTAATGCAGTTGCTCAGCGGAAAATCGATGATACGATATCTCCCCCCGTATGCAACGGCAGGCTTTGCCACCTTTCTTGTCAACACGCCCAGACGACTGCCCTGTCCACCCGCCAGAAGCATTGCTATCATTTCTTTTTTACGCATATTACCCACCCCTATCTTTTCAGGTTGTATATATGTAACAAAGTCATAGGCTCTGTTTTGATTATTATAGCATAGGAAAATAAACTTGCAAAGATTATCTACGGCATCTGTGCCGAAATTTCGCCTTATTTCGATTGGCTTTTTCTCTTTCCTTTTTTCCGATTGAGAAAATTTGCACGTTGCTCCTGCGCCCGTATGGGTTTATTTCCGGTGCTTTCTGTATAAAATATAAAACACAGAAAAAGAAAACGCAGAGAAAAGATTGCCTTTCTCATGCCAGTATACTATAATGAAGGTTAAACTATATGATGATTTTGTTAAATTTCAGAAAAATTTGAACCCATTTAATAGATTTTGAGGCGATAGAATATGACAACATTTCAAAAAGGACAACACATTTATTTCATCGGCATCGGCGGCATCAGCATGTCCGGTCTGGCAGAAATTCTGGCAGATAAGGGCTGTATCGTTTCCGGTACGGATATCAAGGAATCCCCTGTGACAAAGCACCTGCAGAATTTGGGGATTCATATCAACTTCGGACACAAGGCGGAAAACATCACGGATGATGTAGATTTAGTGGTCTATACCGCGGCAATCCATCCTGATAACCCCGAATATCAGGCGGCGCAGGCAAAGCATATCCCCCTGATGGACAGAGCCAGACTGCTGGGCGAAATCATGGCGGAATATGAGGATTCCATTGCCGTTGCAGGCACACATGGCAAGACTACAACCACATCCATGGTTTCCGAAATCCTGCTTGCCGCAGGGACAGACCCCACCATTACGGTTGGCGGCATCCTGCCTACCATCAGCAGTAACCTGAAAATCGGTCACTCTCCGTATTTCGTTGCCGAGGCATGCGAATATTTCGACAGCTTTTTGCAGTTCAAGCCCTTCGTCGGTGTGATTCTGAATGTGGAAAGCGACCATCTGGATTATTTCAAAAACCTTGCGAATATCCGCCGCTCCTTCCATGCCTTTGCAGAGCGTATCCCTGCGAAGGGTGCATTGGTTATCAATCAGGCGATTGAAAACGTGGCAGAGCTGACACAGGGACTGGACTGCACCGTAGAAACCTTCGGACTGGCGGATGGCGCGGACTGGCAGGCGAAAAATATCATCCATGAGCCAGACGGCAAGAATACCTTTGATGTATATTATAAAGGCGAATTGTTCGGGAATTTCCATCTGAATGTACCCGGAGATCATAATATCGCAAATGCGCTGGCATCCATTGCGGCGGCACATTTTGTAGGTGTCTGTCCTGCGGATTGCCAAAAGGGGCTTCTGCATTTTACGGGCACAGAACGCCGCTTCCAGAAAAAAGGCGAAAAAAACGGCGTTGTTGTCATTGATGATTATGCGCACCACCCCACAGAAATCAAGGCGGCACTGGCGGCGGCAAAAAAGGTACAGCACCGTACAACCTGGTGCGTGTTCCAGCCGCACACCTATTCCAGAACGAAGTTCCTCTTTGATGCATTCGGCGAAGCATTCACCGATGCAGATGAAGTCATCATTGCGGATATCTATGCCGCAAGGGAATCCGATGACGGCACCATTTCCGCCGCCATGCTTGCGGACAGAATCGCAAAAACAGGCAAATCCGCAAGATATGTCGGAGATTTTAATGCCATCCGCTCCTATCTGGAGAAAAACTGCAAGGCAGGGGATTTACTTCTGACGGTCGGTGCAGGGGATGTGTTCAAAATCGGCGAAGCGTTTTTAGAAAATTAACATTAAGTCGAAAACATAAAAAAGCGTTCTCTTTGGGATATTCCATTTGAGAACGCTTTCTTTTTTATTCGGGGAAAATCACGGTGCTTGGTGTATCTCCGTCATTCGTTTCGTTTGTTTCCGTTACAATGGCAGGCTGCTTTGCCGCCTCCTCTGCCGCTTTTTTCTTCTCCTGGTGCCCGTTAATCAGAATGAACAGTGCCAGAAACCAGCACACAATCCCGATAAACCGCACAATTTTCATGCCTTTTTTCATTGCAATCTTCCCTTCCTCGCAATTTCTTTATTTATGATATGGCTCGTTGCGCTGAATCCGCTCCGAGCGGTAAATCTGCTCCAATAAAACCACGCGCATCATCTGGTGCGGAAATGTCATTCTGGAAAAGCTGAGTGCATAATCCGCGCGCCGCATCACCGCAGGGGAAAGCCCCAGAGAGCCGCCGATGATGAACACGATATGACTCACGCCGCCAACGCTCTTTTTCGCCATGAATTCTGCCAGCTCCTCGGAGGAAAGCATCTTCCCTTCCACCGCAAGCGCCACCGCAAAGGCATCGTCCTTCACGTTTTTCAGAATCCGCTGTCCTTCCCTTTCCTTGACCTCCGCCGCCTGTGCATCGCTCATGTTTTCGGGTGCCTTTTCATCCGCCAGCTCGATAATCTCCAGCTTCATATAACGGCTCAGCCGCTTGCTGTATTCCGCGATGGCATCGCGCCAGTATTTTTCCTTCAATTTGCCTACGCAAACGACCATAACCTTCATGCCAACCCTCCGTTACAGTTCCACCTTCACGCCATTCTGAAAGCGGCTCGCCATATCCATTTTTACATGCGTGCCAACCTCAATGCGGTTGTTCCGCAGGATTTCCTCTACTGTTTCATACGCCAGATGGGGGTTATTGTTTTCCTCACTGAGGTGTCCCAAAAAAACATATTTCATCTTTCCCGTCATCACCTCTGCCAGAAGCCTTCCTGCCGTATGGTTGGAAAGATGTCCGTTTTCGCCCAGAATCCGCTGCTTCAGCGACCATGGATAACCGCCCTTTTTCAGCATTTCCACATCATGATTTGCCTCTAAAAGCAGCACATCACTGTCCTCTATGCTTTCCCGAATCGTATCCGTCACATGCCCGATATCCGTTGCCAGTGTGATTTTTTTCTCGCCCGAAAAGACGTTATAGCCGACCGGCTCTGCCGCATCATGCGGAATCCGAAACGGCTTCACGCAAAGGTCATTCACCGCGCAGACCTCATCCGCATACACAATCCGCTTGTTGCTCGGCGCAATCCGCCCAAGGCCTTCCTCCATCGCCGCCCAGGTATCCGCCGTGGCAAAAATAGGGATATCAAACCTGCGGGAAAGAATACCTGCCCCCTTGATATGGTCAACATGCTCATGGGTGATAAACAGCGCATCTATTTTGTCGCCCGTCAGCTTCAAATTTGCAAGTCCTTCCTCGATTTTCTTGCCGCTGATACCTGCATCAATCAATATTTTCGTGTAATCCGTCCCGATATAGGTGCAGTTGCCGCTGCTGCCGCTGGCGATGGTGCAAAATTCCATCCGCAAGCCGGTTCACCTCTTTTCCTTCGTGTTTTTCCATAAAATAAGCCTCGGAACTGCTCCGAGGCTCTCTTGTTCTCTTTTTACTGCTCGCCGGGGATACGGTCGATATCCGCGCCCATGGCTCTGAATTTTTCCTCAACATCCTCATAGCCTCTGTCGATATAACGCACGCCGTCAATGATGGTTTCGCCCTCTGCCGCCAGTGCCGCCAGAATCATTGCCGCGCCTGCTCTCAGGTCTGTTGCGGAAACCTCCGCGCCGCTGAAATGCTTAATGCCGTGGATGGTTGCCACTCTGCCGTTAATTTCCACATCTGCGCCCAGCTTACGCAGCTCACCCATGTACTGATATCTGTTTTCCCAGACATTTTCCGTCAGCACGCTTGTCCCGTTGCAGACCGCAAGAAGCGTCGCAATCTGAGGCTGTAAATCCGTCGGGAAGCCGGGGTAGCTCATGGTCTTTACGTTTACCGCACGCAAGGGCTCATCCGCCATCACGCGAATGGAATCCTCCCATTCCGCCACCTTCACATTCATTTCCTCCAGCTTTGCTGTCAGGGAATCCATGTGCTTGGGAATGATATTCTTCACCAGCACATCGCCGCCCGTAATCGCCGCCGCAATCATGTAGGTGCCTGCCTCAATCTGGTCGGGAATGATGGTATACTGCGCGCCCTTCAGTTCGGGAACGCCCTTAATACGAATCACATCTGTCCCTGCGCCCTTGATATTTGCCCCCATCATGTTCAGATAGTTTGCAGTATCTACCACATGCGGCTCCTTTGCCGCGTTTTCAATCGTTGTGGTGCCCTCCGCCATGGTTGCCGCAAGCATGACATTGATGGTCGCGCCAACGCTCACCTGATCCATGTAGATGGAAGTACCAATCAGCTTTTCGGCATAAGCCTTCACCATGCCGTCCTCCTCAATGACGGTTGCACCAAGCGCACGGAAGCCCTTCAGGTGCAGGTCAATGGGGCGTTTGCCAAAATTGCAGCCGCCGGGCATTGCCACCTCTGCCTTTTTATAGCGTGCCAGAAGCGCACCAATGAGATAATAGGATGCGCGCATTTTCTGCACGCCCTCAAAGGTCGCCTGATAGCTGACACCCTCGTTACAATCAATTTCCAAAGTATGTTTATCTAAAAATCTGCATTTGCCGCCCATTTCCTGAATGGTATGACAGATATTTCTAACGTCCTCAATACTGGGAAGATTCTCCAGTACACTCACTCCGGTTGCCATTACCGCCGCCGGAATAACAGCTACCGCCGCGGTTTTCGCACCGCTGATGGTAACCTCTCCGGTCAATCGTTTTCGGCCCCTTACAACTAATTTATCCATAAAAACATTCATCCTTCCAATCAATTCCAAAGGACAATCTATATCTCTGAACAGGCGAAAAAGCCGCCGTTCCCCAAAAAGTAGTCGTTTTTCTCTATATTTCGCCCTATAACATTAGAATTATATCACGAAAACGTTGCAGTGGAAAGTGTTTTTTTTCGAGGGCTGTATTTTTCGCCCCACTTCTTCACAGAAAGCAGCACACAGCGTCCATCCTTGCGGATGAACGCCATTTTGATTGTTTTCAGCTAAGATTTTCGGAAAAATTTATTTTACCGCCTGAATTGTTACAGTCTTTGTTGCATCGTCCCATGTGGTCACTGCGCCCAGCTCATCCGCTACAAAGCGAACGGGTACAAAGGTGCGGCCGCCGATGATAACAGGAGCAACGCCGTATTTTTCCAGAGCTTTGCCGATAGTCATTTTGATTTCCTTGCCGTTAACAGTCAGAGTAACCTCTTTTGCGGCTTCGTTCCAAGCAACCTGACCGCCCAGTGCTTCTGTGATGACTCTGATGGGAACCAGAGTTCTGTCGTTGCGGATTACGGGTGCAACATCGTTGATGATTGCCTGATCGTCCACAATCACTGCTGTGCTGCCAATCTGCAGAAGGATTGTCTTTGTTGCTGCTGCGGGCTTGTCTGTGTTGGCTGCGCCCTCTGCCTGCTTGAAGGTTGTATCAACGGTTACGCCGCCCTTCGGCATGGTGAAGGAATATGTGCCGTCCTTTTCTGCTTTCAGCTTAACTTCCTTGCCGTCCTTGTCCTTTGCGGTAATCTTATCCAGTGCATAGCCCTCGTCAGCCTTGGGTGTCAGAATAACCTTGTCACCTGTTTCTGCCTTTGCCGCGCTTGCGGTTACAGCACCGTTTTTGCTGTCAGAGATGGTTGCACCGTATTTTGTAACACTGCTGCCGCCACCACCGCCGGAGGAGGAGCTGGAAGAAGATTTCTTGAATACTGTTACGGTGCAGCTTGCTGTCAGTGTGTTAGAAGGTGTATTGTCACCGTCTGTATCTGTGCCGTCACCTGTTGCTGTATCACCTTCTGCCTGAGTTGCAGGCGCATCTGTTGTATCAGGCGTTTCTGTTGTATCAGGCGTTTCTATTACACCGCCCAATGTTGCTGTGATGGTTGCACTACCATAGTCTACACCTGTAACAACGCCATCTTTTACAGTTGCTACTGCTTCTTTATCACTTGCCCATGTTATAGGGTCTGCTACATCGTATGTTTTGCCGTTTGCTTCTACGATTGCTTTCAGTGTATCTGTGTAACCTCTGCGGATTCTTGTGCTTGTTTTGTCCAGAGCAATCTTGTTAGTTACAACGTATTTGCCACCTTTAATTTGAATTGCTTTATAGCCGCCTGCTGCGTATGCCTGCACGTCAGAATCAAATACACCGCCGGAAATAGAGATTTTAGCCTTAGAGTTTGTACCTTTAACAATTGCACCTTCATCACCACTAAAGCTACCCCCGGAAATATTCACAACAGCAGGCTGACTGCTGACATCAGCAATCGCATGATCCGCACCTTCAAAGATACCGCCGGTTACAGTCAATGCACCAAGGTCAATATTAGCACCACAACCACAGTTATAAACACCGTAGGTTTCTTTTCCTGTACTGCTTGCATCACTTGCAGCTTTGTAGGTACCACCCTTGATTGTTGCAATATTATGATTCTGAACAGTTGCCTGATAGAAATTCTCAAATGTACCATTGTTAATAGTCAACTCTGCACGGTCATCATTTTTAATCGTATTCAGACCTCCCGAGAAGGTACCATTATTGATAGTCAACGTAGGTTTTTCCTCTCCCTTGTCGTTGTCGTATGTAGTACCATTGTAGTAACCATTCGCAACAAGGCTGGAGAATCTGCCCAACTGGTTATTTCCATTTGCTGTCCGCACGTTTACACCTTCGTTAATGGTCATATTACCAACATTCTTGATGGTGTAATAGGAGTTGCCGCCAGAAGAACTATCACTTTTACCATTTTCTTGAGTACGGTCAAAAGTACCTCCGTTTAAAGTAACCGTCCCCTTATTATAGAGAGCTGCTTTCCCGTGAGTAATATTATCAACTGTACCTTCACCCTTAATAGTCAAGGTGCCGTTATTCATAATTGTGTGCCCAACACTGTTTGTAATCTTCTTACCATTCAGGTCGATTGTAATATTTGCCTTTTCAGGTACTACAACATCCCCTGTGATATCAGCAGCAAGTTTAATAGTAGTTTCTGTTTCCCCTGCGGCAGTAATTGCGGCATTTAACTCATCAATAGTCTTAACACCTTCGTTTTCGGCAGGTGTATCAGGTGCTGTTGTGCTACCGCCTTCTGTGCCGCCATTTTCACTGCCAGTTTCACCTGTACTGCCAGTTTCACCACTGCCGCTTTCGCCTGTCTCTGCACCGCTTTCTGTACCTGTTGTTGCATCATCTGCCAATGCTGTCACAGGTGCAGTTGCAGTTGCCATGCTCATTGCCATGAAAATCGCAAGATATTTTTTCTTTTTCATTTTTCCTTCAACCTTTCTTTATTTTTCCGTTCCTTTGAAAACCACTTTTTTCTATTTCAAACAGCCTTCTTCCTCGCTGCATCTCCCCCCTTCGCCTCTCCGCTTCTTATATTCGCACATCCTCCTTTGAGAAAAATGTGAAAGATGCCTTCCTTCCGTTGCTTCAATCGGGCTTTTCCTCCCGCAGGCACCGCTTCTGTCGGCTCAGCGTCTCCGGCGACATATCTAAAAATGAAGCTAAAAAACGGTCGCTGACCACATCCTCCAGCCCCGCATATTCCTTTAAAAAGAAAAGATACCGCTCCTTCGCCGCCATCTGATACCGCGCACTTTTGAGCGCCCATTGCTTGTGGTACGCCTGCATCAGCCATTCAAAAAGGATTGTTTGAAATTCCGGATAGGTTCTAAACAGCGTGATTACATCCATATTGGCAATCACAAAAGCATCTACATTCGACATCGCAACCACAGAGGTCAGCGCTTTTCTCTGCCAGTTCATAAACGGCGTAATCATCTCGCCGGATACAAAAGAAAAATCATCTGAAATCTGCTTTCCGCCCTTCGCGTAGAGAAATGCACCCGTCACGCCTTCCATCAGGAAGCAGCAGGTATCCACCGTTTCCCCTTGACTGTACAGTGTCCGTCCCTTCGGGCAGTGCCTGATGCTGGAAATACCAATAACTTCTTCGATTACATCTTTATTATGGATGTCCAGAACATCCACCAGAAACCGTCTCATTCTGTCTTTCATACACATACGATATCCCCAAACCTCTAAGCCTTGTCTTTCTGCCAATACATCTTCTTCCTTGTTTTATAAGGTTCATCATGCTTCATGAGTTTTTGCTGTTTCCTACAACATAACA
>ENA-UEQX01002463-UEQX01002463.1-human-gut-metagenome-genome-assembly--contig:-NODE-2463-length-10510-cov-5.077447_pt1 | contig 10510 bp, 8 predicted proteins | sample MGYA00242952_ERZ507952 | MGnify/ENA primary metagenome ERZ507952 (study PRJEB26167, sample SAMN06115425) | human gut metagenome | host: Homo sapiens | place: China:Sichuan | collected 2015-04-07... | reverse complement strand
AGGGAGGACGATGCAGTCCTCCCTTTTTCGTTTCCCTCCCCTCTTCGGGTCACTCGATTGTCAGGCTGCGTCCTTTGGGATATTTCACGGCGTAGCGCAGGCGCAGTTCGCGCTGCTCGCCGGGTTTCAGCTCCAGTCTCCAGGTGACGATGCCGCTCTCCTTGTCCAGCTGGCCTCCGCTCAACTCCTCGGCCGATACAGCGATGGCGCTGTTGCGCGATACGGGCAGCTGGTCGGCGAGCGTCAGCACGACGGGTTCCGGGCGTGTGTTGCGCACGGAGAACTTCCACGCCACGGTCTGTGTCTGGTTCGAACCGATGGCGCGGCGCGACGAATAGTCGTTCTCCTTGGTGCGTTCGATGCGGATGCTCCGGTCGCGGCCCATCGAGAAGCGGAGTGTGTCGCTCGTCTGACCGGGATCGAGGATGCTCTTGCCGACGAACGTGTTTTCGAAATAGACGTTCGCCTCGCCCTGCAACAGGTTGAGTCTCTCCCAGCCGGTGGCCTCCGCCACGAGGAAGGCGTCCTTGTCGATCTTCGGCGTGCTCTGGTAGATATAGGCGGCCGGCAGGTCGAACCTCCCGATTTCGGCTGCGACGCTCTTGCCGTCTGAAGGGATGGTGTAGGGCTGTCTGATTTCGAACTCGTAGCCCAGCTGGCTCTGCGTCTGCTCCACCTCCATCACGGCGCTCTCGGCGTCGAAGTCTGCAAAATCGACTTCCGCCACCTTTCTGTCCGAAGCCGCTGTGCCGCGAATCCGGACACCCGGTGCGGCGCCTGCCAGTTGATTCGAGACGCCGTATCCCATGACGACCACGTCGTCCAGCTTCGTCGCATCCTCCTGCATCACGACGTTCATCGTGTTGCCCGTGATTCTCTCCGTTCGGGGTATGTAGCCGACGTAGCTGAATTGCAGGCTGGAAGCACCGTTGGGAACGGTGATCGAGTAGCTGCCTCGGGTGTCGGTGACGGCGCCGATGGTCGTGCCGGGAATCAGGACGGTCGCTCCGGGCAGGGGTTTGCGCTGATGGTCGAGGACTGTTCCCGACACGGTGTTGCTCGTCATGTTGAGGTTGTAGCGGGGCGGGACGAGACCGTAGTCGAGCCGCCAGGTCTGCAATTTCGGGGCGATGCTCCCGGTATTGGGGTTCGACGAGGAGAGCGTCAAGGCGACGTTCTTCCACTCCTCTCCGGTGTTCTGGAAAATATTGGCCTTGTAGGAGATCTCCACCGGCTCCGACAACCCGCCCGAACGGATGTCGTACGAGGGGAACCAGCCGGCGTTGCGGACGTAGTAGGTCAGCGTGAACGACGCCTTGCAGGTCGCGGGGGCTTCGATCCGCACCTCCACTTCGCTCATCGGGTCCGACTGTCTGCCGCCCAGATTCACCAGTTCGGCCAGAATCTGCCGTCTGCGCTCGTTGATTTTCTCTTCTTCCGCGTCGAGGGAGAGCGTCTTGCTTTTCAGCGTTTCCAGCCGTGCGGCATAGTACTCGTTCAACTCCCTGATGGCGGCCAGCGGGGTGGCGACGTTCCGGTTGGCGACCGAGCAGTTCGTTTTCAGCAGTTCGCTCTCCGCATCCATGACCTCGCGCGAGGCCTTCAGCCGGTCCAGCTGCCGCTGCGTCTCTTCGAGCGTCTCTTCGAGCGTCTTTTGGCGGGTCGAGCGTTCGAGGCTGTCGGTGTGGTTGAAAAGCCGGTTGACGGCCGTCACCGTGAATGGACCTTTGGCGCTGACCTGCATGCTCTTGTCATCCAGATAGGGCGACAGGCCGGTGAATACGACCGTCGAATTTCCGGCCGGGAGGTCCACCTGCCGGGTGCGCGTCACCTGCGCCCCGTCGATGAACAGGGTCACTTTTTCAACGGAGGTCTTGACTTTCTGCGGTCCGGCGACGGCCGAAATAGCTGCGGACAACGCCAGCAGCAACAGCATGCGTTTCAGATTCATTGCTTTGTCGGTTTGGGTTGGTTACAGACAAAGTTAGTCAATTATTCCGAACGGCCAAACATCCGCGCCTGTTGCCCGCACCGCGCCTGCATCTCGCCGCCGCGTCTGTTGCCTGTCCGCGCCTGCTTTTCGCCGCCGCGCCTGTTGTCCGCCCGCGCCGCGCCTACTCGAACTCCTGCATCACGCGCTCCATCTTGCGGCGGATCTGGGCCGTGCAGAGGTTGCCGATGCTGCCTTCGTGGGTGTGGCGCACCTCGCGTGTGGGCGTGTATTCGCCCCTTTGGACGGCCATGCCCACCTGCTTGTAGGCTTCGCGGAAGGGCGTGCCCGCCAGCACCATCCGGTTGACGTCCTCCACCGTGAACAGATAGTCGTATTTTTTGTCGTCGAGGATGTGCTCGTTGACGCGGATGTGCGCAAGCATGAAGTCGCACATCGCGAGCGTGCGTTTGATCTCCGTCGTCGCCGGGAAGAGGATGTCCTTCAACAGTTGCAGGTCGCGGTGGTAACCCACGGGGAGGTTGGTCGTCAGCAGCGCGATCTCGTTGGGAACCGATTGCAGGCGGTTGCAGCGTCCGCGCATGATCTCGAAGACGTCGGGATTCTTCTTGTGGGGCATGATGCTCGACCCGGTGGTCAGCTCGTCGGGCAGCGACACGAACCCGAAATTCTGGCTCATAAACAGACATACGTCCATCGCCAGCCGGCCGATCGTCGCGGCCACGGCGGCGATGGCGGCCGCTGCGGCGCGTTCGCTCTTGCCGCGGCTCATCTGCGCCGCCACGACGTTGTAGTGCAGCTCCTCGAAGCCCATCAGACGGGTGGTCATCGTGCGGTCGAGCGGGAACGACGAGCCGTATCCGGCGGCCGATCCCAGCGGATTCTGGTTGGCGATGTGCCACGCCGCGGCCACCAGACGCATGTCGTCCGCGAGCGTCTCGGCATAGGCCCCGAACCACAGCCCGAACGACGAGGGCATGGCGATCTGGAGGTGGGTGTAACCCGGCATCAGCACCTCCTTATACGTTTCGCTCTGCTCCTGCAACCGGTCGAAGACCCTCTTCACGGCGTCGGCCACCTGCCGCAGTTCGTCGCGCAGGAACAGTTTGAGGTCCACGAGGACCTGATCGTTGCGCGAACGCCCCGAGTGTATTTTCTTGCCCGCGTCGCCCAGCCGGCGGGTGAGCATCAGCTCGACCTGCGAATGAACGTCCTCCGTGCCGGGTTCGATCTCGAAACGCCCGGCTTCGATCTCCGCGGCGATCTCTTTCAGCCCTGCGGTGAGTTTTTCGAGTTCTTCCGCCGTCAGCAGCCCGATGGTCTCGAGCATGGCGATATGCGCCAGCGACCCTTCGACGTCGTAGCGCGCCAGGCGCATGTCCAGTTCGCGGTCGTCGCCCACGGTGTATTCCTCGATCATTTTGTCCGGCTCGTAGCCTTTATCCCAAAGTTTTCCAGCCATATTCCTGTGCTAATTTTCCGATGTACTTTTCATAAACGGCGATTCCCTCCGCGATCTCCTCGAGGAGGACGAATTCGTCGGCCGTGTGCGACCGCGACGATTGTCCGGGACCCATCTTGAGTGCCGGGAAGGGCATCAGCGTGCGGTCCGAAGTGGTCGGCGAAACATAGGTTTCGCGTCCCGCGGCGACTGCGGCCTTCACCAGCGGATGTTCCCCGCCGACCGCCGCGGCGCGGATGCGCGTCGACCGCGGCACGGCGTCGGAGCGGAGGGCCGCCTGCAGAATCCCGACCGTCTCCTCGTTCGAGTAGGCGTCCGTCGTGCGGACGTCCACGACGAAACGGCACGTGTCGGGCACGACGTTGTGCTGCGTGCCCGCCTCGATCTGCGTCACCGCAATGCCGATGGGTCCTAACAGTTCCGATTCCCGTTCGAAGCGGAAAGAGCGCAGCCGCGCGATGTCGTCCAGCGCGATGTAGAGGGCGTTGACCCCTTCGCCGCGCGCCGCGTGGCCGCTCCGGCCGTGCGCCGTGCAGTCCAGGACGACCAGTCCCCGTTCGCCTGTCGCGGCCTGCATCCCCGTCGGTTCGCCCACCAGCGCCATGTCCACTTTCCCCAGGGCGGGCAGCAGGGCGCGGATGCCGTTTTCGCCCATGCACTCCTCCTCGGCCGAGATTCCCAGCACGAGGTTGAAGGGCAGCGGACGTGTGCGGAACGTGAGAAAAGTCTCCAACAGACATACCACCGAAGCCCCTGCGTCGTTGCTTCCCAGTCCGTAAAGCTTTCCGTCCTCGACGGTGGGCGCATAGGGGTCCCGCGTGTACGATGCCGCCGGGCGCACCGTGTCGTGGTGCGAATTCAGGAGCAGCGTCGGTCGTGCGGGGTCGAACCCCTCGGCCCGTGCCCAGACATTGTTCGCAAGCCGTTCGGGCGCCGCTCCGCGTTGGGCGAGGAATGCGTGGAGCAGGTCTGCCGTGCGCGCCTCGTCGCGCGAGCGGGAGGGCGTCGCGATGAGCTGTTTTAAGAGTTCTACGGCCTCTGTGATGTGTGCGTCCAAATTTTGAATTTTAATAGAATTAGCTACATTCGTGTTGCAATCGACTGCGGTTCGGAACGACGCCATCTCCCTCCTTGAGGGAGGGCCGGGGTGGGGTCGGATTTGAATACGACGCCGAAGGCGGCGAGTACGGCGGCTGACAGCATCCGGGGCATGGATCAGGCAATTACGACATCGAACTATTCTAATTGTGAATTATGAATTCCGGATCACCGTTCCGATTCCGTTCGACAGGTTTTCGGAGCTTCGGATCGTCACGCTCCGCACCCCTTTTTCGACGGCTTTCAGGGCGTTTTCGATCTTGGGGATCATCCCTTTGCTCACGACGCCGTCGGCCTTGAGCGGCGGATAGGTTGCGGCCGTGATCTCGCGGATCAGCGACGTGTCGTCGTCCGGGTTGCGCAGAACCCCGGCTTTCTCGAAGCAGAAAACCAGGTCTGTCGGGGCGATTTCCGCCGCGCCCAGCGCTACGGCCGAAGCCACGCTGTCGGCGTTGCAGTTCAGCAGGGTCCCTTTTCCGTCGTGCATGATGGCCGAGAAGACGGGCGCCATGCCGTCTTCGAGCAGCCTGCGCAGCAGCGCGGAGTCCACCCGTTCGATGTCGCCCACGAACCCGTAGTCGACCGGCTGGGGGCTGCGGCGCCGGGCCGTGACGGCGTTTCCGTCGGCGCCCGACAGCCCGAGGGCGTTGCATCCTGCGGCCTGCAATCCGGCCACCGCCTGCTTGTTGATCAGCCCGGCGTAAACCATCGTCACCACGTCGAGCGTTCCCTTGTCGGTGATGCGGCGTCCGTCGACCATCTGCACCTTCAGCTCCAGCCGCTCGGCCAGCCGCGTGGCCAGTTTTCCGCCTCCGTGCACGAGTATTTTGGGGCCTTCCAGCGCGGCGAACTCCTTCAGGAAGCGTTTCATCGCCGCGGGGTTGTCGATGACGTTGCCGCCTATTTTTACGACTGTGATCCGTTCCATCAGTTCAGACCCTCCAGCAGTCGTTTGAGTACCACCTGGGCCGCGATCTCGCGGTTCGCGGCCTCGGGGATCACCAGCGAACGGGGCGATTCGATCACCTCGTCCGTGACGATCATGTTGCGCCTTACGGGCAGGCAGTGCATGAAGCGGGCGTTGTTCGTGAGCGCCATCTTCTCCGCATCGACCGTCCATGCGCGGTCGCGCGACAGCACCTTGCCGTAATTGGGGTCCGTATAGGCGGCCCAGTTCTTGGCGTAGACGAAGTCGGCGCCTTCGAGGGCCTTGCGCTGGTCGTATTCGACGCGCGCCGCGCCCACGAACTTCGGGTCCAGTTCGTACCCTTCGGGGTGGGTGATGACGAAATCGTAGTCCGCGGCGTTCATCCACTCGGCGAACGAGTTGGGCACGGCCTGCGGCAGGGCGTTGGGGTGCGGCGCCCAGGTCATCACGACCTTCGGACGCTCCACGGCCTTGTGCTCCTCGATGGTGATCAGGTCGGCGAAACTCTGCAACGGGTGGCGCGTCGCGGCCTCCATCGAGAAGACCGGACGGCCCGAGTGGCGGATGAACTGCTCCAGCACGCGTTCCTCGTAATCCTCGGCTTTGTCCTGAAACCGTGCGAACGATCTTACGCCGATCACGTCGCAGTACGATCCCATGACCGGAATGGCTTCGAGCAGGTGTTCGGCCTTGTCGCCGTCCATCACCACACCCCGCTGGGTTTCGAGTTTCCACGCCCCCTGGTTGACGTCGAGGACCATGACGTTCATGCCGAGGTTCATGGCGGCCTTCTGGGTCGAAAGCCGCGTGCGGAGGCTTGAATTGAAGAAGAGCATCAAAAGGGTCTTGTTGCGCCCCAGTCCCGTGAACTGGAAGCGGTCGCGCTTGATCTCCAATGCTTCGGCGACAGCCTGACGAAGGTCGCCGATGTCTTCTACGCAGGTGAATTTATCCATGGATTCGTTTTTTTGTTTTTTGTTAAATTATCTGGCTTCCATCTCGGAAGGCTGTCTCTGGATCGTCCTCTAAACCCCGCCTTTTAGGCAGGCGGCAGCTCGCGGGGGAATGCTATGAAGCAACGCGCAATAGCAGGCCTTCGCAGGGCGGAGCTGCGGCCTGCCGGCGTAAAACGCCTGTTTTATGGGGTCCGGAGCAAAAGTCGGCCTTTTTCACCTTTCACTTTTCACCTTTCACCTTGTCGAACGCCGTGAGGAAGCGGTCCGCCATCTCTTTTGTCAAGCACAGCGCCGGCAGCAGCCTGACGGTCGAAGCTCCCGCCCCGCCCGTGAAGATGTGCTTGTCGAAAAGCAGTTTCTTGCGCAGCTCCGGACCCGATCCGTCGATCTCTATGCCGATCATCAGGCCGCGTCCGCGCACCTCTTTCAGTCCGCCGATCTTGTGCAGTTCGGCCAGAAGGTAGTCGCCGATCTTGGCGGCGTTTTCCACCAGAGCGTCGCGCTCGATCACCTCCAGCACGGCGATGGCCGCCGCACAGGCCAGGTGACTGCCGCCGAAGGTGGTTCCCAACAGCCCCGGACGCGCCTCGAAGTGGGGCGCTATGAGCACGCCGCCGATCGGGAATCCGTTGGCCATGCCTTTGGCCGTGGTGATCAGGTCGGGGCGGATGCCGGCGGCCTGGTGGGCGAAGAAGCGGCCCGTGCGGCCGTATCCCGACTGGATTTCGTCGAGCACCAGCTGCGTCCCGGTCTCGGTCGCCGCGGCGCGCACGGCGCGCAGGAACTCGTCCGTCGGGCAGTGGATGCCCGCAACGCCCTGAATGCCCTCGACGATCACCGCCGCGAACTCCCGCGTGGCGAGCTTCGCGCGCATCGCCCCGATGTCGTTCAGGGGGGTGAACTCCACGTTCGGCGTGCGGTTGAAGGGCGACGAGATCGCCGGATTGTCCGTCACGGCGACGGCTCCCGACGTGCGGCCGTGGAAGGCCTTCGAGATGGCGAGCGCCTTCGACCGGCCCGTGTGGAACGACGCCAGTTTCAGGGCGTTCTCGTTGGCCTCGGCCCCCGAGTTGCAGAGGAAAAGGCGGTAGTCGTCGTAACCCGAGATGCGGCCCAGTCTCTCCGCCAACTTCACCTGAAGCGAATTCTCGACCGAGTTGGAGTAGAATCCGAGACGTGCGACCTGCTCCTGCACGGCCCGCACGTAGTCGGGCTGCGCATGCCCGATCGAGATCACGGCATGGCCGCCGTAAAGGTCGAGGTACTCGGTTCCCGCCGCGTCGTAGACGTAGCAGCCCTTGCCCCTCACCGGTTCGATCGGATATAACGAATATACGTTGAAAAGTTCCATATGTACAAATTTACATTTATTGTCTTAATCGCAGTCTTTGACCGCGAAATTCTTTGTACTTTTTGGCCGCAAAAAGTACCAAAAGCTCTCCGACGGATGCCTCTGCCTATGCCGTCCCGGCTAACGCTGGCTCCGGGCGCCCGCCTAAAAGGCGGGTTTTAGGGGGCTGCGCGAACATTCATAAAACAGGCGTCTTACGCCTGCGCTTTTAGCCGGGACTTCGTTTGACGGCTCGGCATCGGGCCGGATTCATTCGCCGCCAGAGGCGGCGTGAGAAGAGGCGCAGCAACCGAATCGGAAACGCGCATCCGGCCATCGCCTCTGGAAGCGGTTTTGGTGCTTTTAACTTCGCTGCGCTCGTTTTCCTCCTTCTGGCACGGCATAGCCCGCAAGCGGTCTCTGCTCGTGCTGCGTGCGTCGGTTGCCACCAAAAGGTAGTGTAAACCACGGTGGTACGCCGTGAATAACACCGGTCCGGATTAAAATGCCGAGGCTTTCAGCCGCAAACCCTCCTTTTCGTCCAGCCCGAACATCAGGTTCATGTTCTGCACGGCCTGTCCCGACGCCCCTTTCAGCAGGTTGTCGATGACCGAGACGACGTGCAGTTTCCCGCCGTATTTGGCTGTGTGGAGCAACGCCTTGTTGGTGTTGACCACCTGCTTGAGGTCCACGTCGCGTTCCGTGACGCGGGTGAATGCCGAGGGGGCGTAGAAGTCGGCGTAGAGCTTCGATGCCGCTTCGCCGTCGAGCGGACACGCCGTGTAGACGCTCGCCAGGATGCCCCGCGTGAAGTCGCCGCGCATCGGCACGAAGTTCACTTCGCGGTCGAACGACGGCTCCAGCAGCCGCAGGTTGCGCCCGATCTCCAGGAGATGCTGGTGCGTGAAGGCCTTGTAAACCGAAATGTTGTCCGACCGCCAGCTGAAATGGGTCGTGGCCGAGGGTTTTACGCCTGCGCCCGTCGAACCCGTCACCGCCGTCACGTGCGCCTCGTCCTGCAACAGCCCCGCGGCGGCCAGCGGCAGCAGCGCCAGCTGGATCGCCGTGGCGAAACAGCCCGGGTTGGCCACGCGCTCCGCCCGGCGGATGCGTTCGCGGTTCAGCTCCGGAAGCCCGTAGACGAATCCGCACGACTCGTCGCGGAAATCCTGCGCCAGGTCGATGATCTTCACGCCTGCGGGGATCGTGTTCTCTTCCATCCAGACCCGGCTCTGCCCGTGGGCCGAGCAGAGGAACAGCACGTCGATGGCCCCGAGGTCGTACGCGTCGCAGAACCGCATGCCGGTGTCGCCCTCCAGTCCTCCGTGCACCTGCGCGAGGCGGTTGCCCGCGTTCGAAGTGCTGTGGACGAAGGCGATCTCCGCCTGCGGATGGTTCACCAGCAGGCGGATCAGTTCGCCGGCGGTGTACCCGGCGCCTCCGATGATGCCGACCCGGATCATTTCTTGTTGCGTTTCTGGACGTTGTAGAAAATCTTGATCTGGTTGCCGAGGATCTTCGTGAATCCCTTCACGTCGTCGGCCGTCCACGCCTTGTTGACCTCGCCGTACTCGCCGAAGTCGGTCTTCATCAGGTCGAACGTCGAGTCGACGCCCACGAGCGTATAGTTGCGCGGCCGCAGGATCAGCTCCACGGTTCCCGTCACGTTGCGCTGCGAGGAGAGGAGCATCGCCTCGATGTCGCGCATCACCGGTTCGAGGTACTGCGCTTCGTGGAGGAACATGCCGTACCACGTCGCCACCTGGTCTTTCCAGTAGGTCTGCCATTTGGTCAGCGTGTGTTTTTCGAGCATCTTGTGCGCGGCGATGATCAGCATCGGCGCGGCGGCCTCGAAGCCCACGCGGCCCTTGATGCCGATGATCGTGTCGCCGATGTGCATGTCGCGGCCGATGCCATATTTCGCCCCGATGGCCTCCACGGCGCGGATGGCCTCGACCTTGTCCGTGTAGGGCGTGCCGTTGACCGCCGCCAGCTCGCCCTGCTCGAAGGTGAGTTTGAGCCGCTCCTCGCCCTCGGCCGTGATCTGGCTCGGATAGGCCTCCTCGGGGAGTGTCTGCTCCGAGTGGAGGGTCTCCTTGCCGCCGATCGAGGTTCCCCACAGCCCCTTGTTGATCGAGTACTCCATCTTCTTGTAGTCGGCCGTGATGCCGTGCTTGCGGAGGTAGTCGATCTCGTATTCGCGCGTCAGGGTCATGTCGCGCGTCGGGGTGATGATCTCGATCTCGGGGGCGAGGATCTGGAACGTCAGGTCGAAGCGCACCTGGTCGTTGCCCGCGCCGGTCGAACCGTGGGCCACGGCGTCGGCGCCGATCTGTTTGGCGTATTCGATGATGGCGATGGCCTGGAAAATGCGCTCCGAACTTACCGAAATGGGGTAGGTCCCGTTGCGCAGGATGTTGCCGAAGACCATGTAGCGGATGCTTTTCTCGTAGTACTCCTGCTCGATGTCGAGCGTCGCGTGTGCCGTGGCGCCCAGCTCCATGGCGCGCTTCTCGATCTTTTCGAGTTCGGGTTTCGAGAACCCGCCCGTGTTGGCGATTGCCGTGTAAACGTCGTAACCCTTCTCCTCGGAGAGGTATTTTACACAAAACGAGGTGTCCAGACCGCCGCTGAACGCCAGAACCACTTTCTTCTTGGTTTCCATGATATTCTGTTTTTTTGTTTTTTTATTCATGCTGCCGGAGTGCAAATCCTCCGGTCGTTGTCGCCGCCTTCGGCGTCGTTTGCAATTCTGACCTTCCCCTGAATCCCCTCCTCGGAGGGG
>ENA-UEQX01002458-UEQX01002458.1-human-gut-metagenome-genome-assembly--contig:-NODE-2458-length-10523-cov-2.569979_pt1 | contig 10523 bp, 6 predicted proteins | sample MGYA00242952_ERZ507952 | MGnify/ENA primary metagenome ERZ507952 (study PRJEB26167, sample SAMN06115425) | human gut metagenome | host: Homo sapiens | place: China:Sichuan | collected 2015-04-07... | reverse complement strand
CAACGTACCAAACCAGAGACTTTTACATGGGCCGCACGCTCGACTATGAGTTTTCCTACGGCGAGGAGATCGTCATCACTCCGCGCCGCTTCCCCATCGCCCTGCGCCACGGCGGCGTGATGGACACGCATTACGCCATCATCGGCACGGCGCACGTCGCCGACGGCTTCCCGCTTTACTACGACGCAGTGAACGAAAAGGGTCTCGGCATGGCGGGGCTCAACTTTGTCGGCAGCGCGCAATACGCCGAGGTCGTCCCCGATCGGGAGAATATCGCGCAGTTTGAGTTCATTCCCCGGCTGCTGGGCCGCTGCGCGACGCTCGCGGAGGCCCGTGAGGCCCTGCGCACGCTGAATCTCACCGGCACGCCGTTCAGCGAACGCCTTCCCGCCTCGCAGCTTCATTGGCTCCTTGCCGACAAAAGCGGCGCGGTCGTGATCGAGTCCGTCGCGGATGGTCTGAAGGTCTACGACGATCCCGCGGGCGTGCTGACGAACAACCCGCCGTTTCCGCAGCAGATGTTCGCGCTCAACAACTTCATGCACCTCTCGCCGAAGCAGCCGGAAAATCTCTTTTCCGACGCGCTCCCGCTCACGCTCTACAGCCGCGGCATGGGCGCGCTGGGACTGCCCGGCGACCTCTCCTCCGCCTCGCGCTTTGTGCGCGCGGCGTTCACGCGGCTCCATTCCGTCTCCGGCGAGGGCGAAGCCGACAGCGTCGGGCAGTTCTTCCACATCCTCGGCGCGGTCGAGCAGCAGAACGGCTGCTGCGAGGTCCGCCCCGGCGAATACGAGCGGACCATCTACACCTCCTGCTGGAACGCCGACCGCGGCATCTATTACTACACGACCTACACCAACCGCCGCATTTCGGCGGTGGAGCTGCGCCGCGAGGACCTCGACGCCGCCGCGCTCATCCGCTATCCGATGCGCACGCGGGAGGACATTTTTTATCAGAACGCCCCCGGCACAGAGTCTTAGCGCTCCCGCCCGCAGCTCCTCCTTTCCCTGCAATTTTGTCACATTTTTGACAATGTGGGACGATTCTGACAAGAGCACCGGACAAATCTGATAAATTGCGTGTAAAACTGCTAAGTTCGGCAAATTTTCTTGCCATCGTTCCGTATAAGTTGTAATATTTTTGCAATCTGATGGGATTGGGAACGTTCCCGATGGCCCCCGGATAAATTTTGAATTGGAGGAAAATTTGCATGAAAAAGCTCATTGCTCTGCTCCTCTGCCTGGTGATGGCGCTCAGCCTGGTCGCCTGCGGCAGCAAGCAGGACGACACCCAGGCCCCCGCTGACGATCAGCAGGGCGCCGAAGAGACCAGCCTCGTCGACGCCGCCAAGGCCGAGGGCAAGCTCGTGGTCTACGGCTCCTGCGAGGAGGAGTACCTCGCCGCCGCCTGTGAGAACTTCGAGAAGATGTACGGCATCGAGGTCGAGTATCAGCGTCTGTCCACCGGTGAGGTGCAGGCCAAGATCGAGGAAGAGAACGGCAATCCGTCTGCCGATGTCTGGTTCGGCGGCACGACCGATCCCTACAACGTCTGCGCGGCCGAGGGTCTGCTCGAGGCCTATCAGGCGGAGAACGCCTCTCACATCGCCAAGCCCCAGTACAAGAACGCTGACGGCTACTGGTACGGCATCTACACCGGCATCCTTGGCTTCATGGTCAACACCGACGAGCTCGAGCGCATGGGTCTTGAGGCTCCTCAGGATTGGCCCGACCTGCTCAAGCCCGAGTACAAGGGCCTGATCTGGCTGTCCAACTACAACACCGCCGGCACCGCCAAGCTGGTCATCAACACCATGATCCAGAAGTACGGCCACGATGAGGGCATCCAGTACCTCGTCGACCTCGATAAGAACATCGAGGTCTACACCAAGTCCGGCTCCGGTCCGAGCAAGAACGTCGGCACCGGCGAGTGCGTCATCGGCATCGGCTTCCTGCATGACGGCATCACCCAGATCATCGACAACGGCTACGATAACATCGAGCTGATCATCCCGTCCTCCGGCACCTCCTGTGAGATCGGCGCTACCGCCATCTTCAAGGGCGCCGCACACCCCAACGCCGCGAAGCTGTGGATCGAGTACGCGCTCTCTCCCGACTGCGTGAACCTCGCCGCTCAGAACGGCTCCTATCAGTTCCTGGTCATTGACAACGCCACCCAGCCCGAGGCTGCCGTGGAGTTCGGTCTGGACCCCGAGAACGTCATGGACTATGACTTCGACGACGCCACCAAGAACATCAAGACCTACGTTGAGGAGGTCATGAATGCTCTGGCCGCCTCCGGCGCGAACACCGGCGACGAGAACCGCTTCCAGGTGAAGTAATTCTCCCTACATCGTCTATCGCATCGACCCAACGATCCCGACGGGGCGGCGGCATGAGCCGCTGCCCCGCCTGCGTTTTCCTCCAAACCACCAAGAAAGGAGTTCCCTATGGTACGTTCTCAAAGCGCGGCGCTGGACCGGAAAAAGCTGATGGCCGATCCCATCATGGTCACCACCATCGTCGTGCTCATCACCTTTCTGACTCTGTTCATTCTCTATCCGCTGGCGATCCTGCTGGTGGACAGCTTCGTGGGCGGAGGCGGCTTCGGCTTCGGCATCTTCGAGCGCATCTTCGCCGTGCCCACCTTTACCAAGGCCATCACCAACACGCTCAAGGTCGGCTTCCTCGTCGGCATCCTCTCGGCGCTGCTCGGCCTGCTCTTTGCCTATGTCGAAGTCTACGTCCGCGTCGGTAAATTCGTTGGCGGCCTTTTCAAGGTCGTCTCGATGCTGCCGGTCGTCTCCCCGCCGTTCGTGCTGTCGCTTTCCATGATCATGCTCTTCGGCAAGTCGGGCATCATCACCCGCTTCCTGCTCGGCATCTACGACAACAGCGTCTACGGCTTCTGGGGCATCACCGTCGTGCAGACGCTCACCTTCTTCCCCGTGTGCTACATGATGCTCAAGGGTCTTTTGAAGAACATCGACCCCTCGCTTGAGGAGGCCGCGCGCGACATGGGCGCGAGCCGCTGGAAGGTCTTCACCAGCGTCACGCTGCCGCTGATGCTCCCCGGTCTCGGCAACGCCTTCCTCGTCACCTTCATCGAGTCCATCGCCGACTTCGCCAACCCCATGCTCATCGGCGGCTCCTACGATACCCTCGCCACCACCATTTATCTGCAGATCACCGGCTCCTACGATAAGCCGGGCGCGGCGGCGATGGCGGTCGTGCTGCTGTGCATCACGCTGGCGATGTTCGCGGTGCAGAAGTATTACCTTGAGCGCAAGACCGCCGCGACCCTGACCGGCAAGGCCTCCCGCGGCCGTATGCTCATCGAGGATAAGAGCGTCAAGATCCCGCTGACCATTCTCTGCGGTCTTGCCGCCACCTTCGTCATCCTCATGTACCTGTGCGTGCCCATCGGCGCGTTCTTCCCCACCTGGGGCTACAAGTTCTTCCCGCTCACCGGCAAATGGTTCAAGCTCATCTTTACGCGCTACCACGGTCTGCAGGCGTTCTGGGATTCCTTCCGCCTGAGCCTCATCTCCGCCCCCATCACGGCGCTGCTGAGCATGATCATCTCCTACCTCGTCGTCAAGCGGAGCTTTAAGTCCAAGGGCTTCATCGAGGCGGTGTCCATGCTCGCCATGGCCGTGCCCGGCACGGTGCTCGGCGTCGGCTACATCCGCGGCTTCTCCGCGGGCGTGTTCCGCACCGGCTTCCTGCAGGGGCTTTACGGCACGGGATTGATCCTCATCATCGTCTTTGTCGTGCGTTCGCTGCCGACCGGCACGCGCAGCGGCATCTCCGCCCTGCGTCAGATCGACAAGTCCATCGAGGAATCCGCCTACGACATGGGCGCGGACAGCTTCAAGGTCTTTATGACCGTCACGCTGCCGCTCATCAAGGACTCCTTCCTCTCCGGCCTTGTGACCGCGTTCGTGCGCTCCATCACCGCAATTTCCGCCATCATCCTGCTCGTGACGCCGCAGTTCCTGCTCATCACGGTGCAGATCAACGAGTTTGCCGAAAAGGGCTCCTACAGCCTCGCCTGCGCGTTCGCGACGATCCTCATCGTCATCACCTACGGCGCGGTGCTGCTGATGAATCTCTTTATGAACCATTTCGGCACCAGCAAAAAAATGAAGGAGGACTAAGCCATGGATAAGATCAAGAAGGGCGTTCGCCTCGACCATATCTCCAAAATCTATCAGGACCCCAAGACCGGCAAGGACTTCTATGCCGTCAAGGACACCTCGCTGACCATCGAGCCGGGTTCCTTCGTCACGCTGCTCGGCCCCTCCGGCTGCGGCAAGACCACCACGCTGCGCATGATCGCGGGCTTTGAAAGCCCCGACGAGGGCGAGATCTACCTCGGCGACGAGCCGATCAACGCCCTCACGCCCAACAAGCGCGACACCGCGATGGTGTTCCAGTCCTACGCCCTGCTGCCGCACTACAACGTGTTCGACAACGTGGCCTACGGCCTGAAGCTGCGCAAGGTGCCGAAGGACGAGATCCGCGAGCGCGTCATGCACATCCTCGACCTCGTCGAGCTGACGGGCATGGAGGGCCGCATGACCAACCAGCTCTCCGGCGGTCAGCAGCAGCGCGTGGCGCTTGCCCGCGCGCTGGTCATCGAGCCAAGCGTGCTGCTCTTCGACGAGCCGCTCTCGAACCTCGACGCCAAGCTGCGCGTTTCCATGCGCACCGAGATCCGCCGCATCCAGCAGGAGGTCGGCATCACCGCCATCTACGTCACGCACGACCAGAGCGAGGCGATGGCGCTCTCGGACCAGATCATCATCATGAACAAGGGCGTCGTCGCTCAGATCGGCACGCCGCAGGAGATCTACTATCACCCCGTGAGCGAGTTCGTCGCCGACTTCATCGGCGAGGCGAACTTCCTGCGCGGCAAAATGACCGGCACGGAGAACGGTCTGGCTGTGCTGGACGTCGAGGGCGAGCGTCTGGCCGTCGTCCCGCGCGAGGGGATGCGCGTCGGCGAGGAGTACACCGTCGTGCTGCGTCCCGAGTCCGCGGCGCTCTCCGACGAGGGCGGGCTGCCCTGCACCGTTGAGCTTTCCTGCTTCATGGGCTCGTACCAGAACTATCACGTCCGCGTGGGCAATACGCTCGTCAAGCTCGCCGAGAACGATCCGCGCAACAAGCGCATCTACCGCGTGGGCGAGCAGTGCCATCTGACCTGCGCGCCCGACACCGTCCACGTTCTGTAAAACCTATCTGACTGCAAAAAAGGAGTCCGCTGTCCTCGGCAGCGGACTCTTTTTTTCATTATGCGGTCAGGTCGCGCAGCGCTTTCCTATTCCCCGAGCCTTGCGCTCATGTCCCGCCGCGCGGCGGCGCAGAGGGCCGCGGCCCCCGCCATCGTCCGCGCGTGCGCGGAGTAGTAGAGCTTGAGCTTTGGTTCCGTACCGCTCGGGCGGACGATGACCTTAACGTGCGCCGTGCGCAGCTCCAGCACGTCGCTTGCCGGCAGACTGTCCAGACCGCCGAGGTAGTCGCGCACCCGCGTGACGCGCTCGCCCGCAAGCGTGTGCGGCGGAGCCGCGCGCAGGGCCGTCAGAATGGCGCTCATGCGCTCCATGCCGTCCTCGCCGGGCAGGACGACGCTTTGCAGCTCATTGCGGTAATACCCGAATTTCTCGTACAGCGCGTCCATCGCCTGCGCGAGCGTCATGCCCTGCGCGCGGTAGCATGCAGCCATTTCGCAGCAGAGCAGCGCGGCGTTCACCGCGTCCTTGTCGCGGACGTGCGGGCCGGAGAGATAGCCATAGCTCTCCTCAAAGCCGAAGAGATAGCGCTCCGTCTCCCCCGCCCTTTCCAGCTCGCCGATCTGCTCGCCGATGAATTTGAAGCCCGTGAGCGTGCGGCGCAGCTCAACGCCGTAATGCGCGGCGACCGCGTCTGCCATGTCGGTGGAAACGATGGGCGTCACCGCCACGGGACGCGCGGGCATCGTGCCGTTTTCGCTCCGCCGGCGGCAGAGATAATCGAGCAGCAGCACGCCCATCTCGTTGCCCGTGAGCAGGCGGTAGTCCCCGCCGTCGGGCACCGCCGCGCCCATGCGGTCGCAGTCGGGGTCGGTGCCGAGCAGCAGATCGGCGCGCGTTTCGCGCGCGAGCGCGAGGCCGTGCTCCAGCGCCGCGCGCTCCTCGGGATTCGGGTAGGGACAGGTCGGAAAGCTCCCGTCGGGCCACGCCTGCTCGGGCACGAGCGTCACATCCGTCACCCCGATGCGGCGCAGGAGCCTTGTCACGCACTCGCGCCCCGTGCCGTTGAGCGGCGTGTAGACCACGCGCAGCGCGGATCTGTCGCCATCCCAGACACTCCGGCGCTCCACCGCGTCGAGGAAGGCCTCCAGGCAGTCCTCGCCGATCATGCGGATGGTTCCGTCCGCCAGCGCGTCGGCAAAGCCGCACAGACGCACGCCGTCAAAATGATCCGCGGCCCCGATGTGCTTCGATACGGCATCCGCCGCCTCAAGCGTGATCTGGCAGCCGTCGGGACCGTAGACCTTGTAGCCGTTGTAGGCGGCGGGGTTGTGGCTCGCCGTAACGCACACGCCCGCCCCGCATCCGTAATAGCGCACTGCCCAGCTCAGCGCGGGCGTCGGCTCCAGGCGCGGATAGAGATAGGCGGTCACGCCGTTGGCGGCAAGCACACGCGCGGTCTCGCGCGCGAAGCGCGCCGAGCCGATGCGGCTGTCGTAGGCAATGGCGCAGCGCAGCGGCAGTCCCGCCGCCTTGAGGTAAGCGGCAAGTCCCTGCGTCGCGCGGCGGACAACGTAAACATTCATGCGGTTCGTGCCCGCGCCGAGCACGCCGCGCAGTCCGCCGGTGCCGAAGGCAAGGTCACGGTAAAAGCGGTCCTCGATCTGCGCGGCGTCGCGCACCTCGTCGAGCGCGGAAAGCTCCGCGCGCAGCGCGTCATCCTCCACGCGCGCGAGCCAGCGGCGGTAAGTGTTCAGAGCGGTCATCGTCTTCCTCCAGCAGAAAATTTTACTTTATTATTAAAGCACGCTTTGCCCGCTTCGTCCAGAAGAATGGATTGCAAAGTGCGCTTTTTCCTGTTAAAATGGTAAAGAAATTCGTCGAATCAGGAGGGATGCCCGTTATGCGCCGCTGCTGTCTGCTGCTCGTCTGCCTGCTTCTGCTCACCGGCTGCGGCCGCGCGGACACGCAGGACATCTCCTCCTTCGCGCCCGCTGAGGGGGACCGTCTGGTCATTTTCACCTCGCACAAGGAAACGATCTACGAGCCCATCCTCAAGGAATTTGAGCAGCGCACCGGCATCTGGGTCGAGCTGGAGACCGGCGGCACCGTGACGCTCCTTGAGCGCATTGCCGCGGGGGAAAGCGGCGCCGACCTGATGTTCGGCGGCGGCGCGGACAGTCTGAGCGCGTACAGCGCGTGCTTCGCGCCCTATGTGAGCGAATACGCCGGCGACGTTGCGCCGGAATACGATCTCGGCGGCGGTATATGGACACCCTTTTCCGCTCTGCCGGTCGTGCTGATCTACAACACCAAGCTCGTGCGGCAGAATCCGCCCGAGCGCTGGGCCGACCTGCTCGACGCGGGCTGGCGCGGGCGCATCGCCTTTGCCGACCCGACCGTTTCCGGCTCGAGCTGCACCGCGCTCGGCACCCTTCTGCAGGCCGTCGGCGGCAACACCGACAACACCCTCGCCGCGTTCTTCCGCAATCTTGACGGACGCATCATCGCCGACAGCGGCGGCGTGGTCCCCGCCGTGGCAGACGGCAGCTGCTACGTCGGCGTGACGCTGGAGGAAAACGCCCGCAAGGCCATCGCCGATGGGCTCGACGTCGCCATCGTCTACCCCGCCGAGGGCACGAGCGTCCTGCCGGACGGCGCGGCCATCGTCCGCGGCTGCGCGCACGAGGAAAACGCGCGGCAATTCATCGACTTTCTGCTCTCGCCCGATGTTCAGCAGCTGCTGGGCACGGAGCTCAGCCGCCGCAGCGTGCGCGCGGATACCGCCTCCGACGCGCTGCCCGAGCTGACCGTCCTCCCCTACGATCTGCGCCGCGCGGATGAGCGGCGGCAGGAGCTTTTCGACGCCTGGCAGGCGCTGTGCGGGGAGGTGGAAGCATGAGAGCATGGCTTGAGCGGTCCTTCCGAAACCGCATTTTTCTCACCGTCCTGCTCGTCGCGCTCGTGCCGCTGCTGCTGTGCGACGTGCTGATGACGCAGGTGATGATCTTCCGCAGCGAGCACACCCTGCGTACCGACGCGCAGGAGGAGATGGCGCTGCTCACCACGCAGCTCGACGCGCTGCTTACCGACTGCGGCGACGTCACGCGCGCCCTGGCCGGCAGCACCGTGACGCGCAGCGCCCTGCGCCGCGGCGGCAGTGACTCGCGCACGCTCTATCAGCTTTTGAACCGCAGCACGGTCGCGCTGCGCGAATACGCCGACTTTGAGGTCTACGGCGAGGACGGCGACTGCCTCTACACCACGGCGAACGTATGGCCCGCCGCGCAAAGCACCGGCTGGGGCATACTCAGCGCGGCCCGCGCGGCGGACGGCGTTGTGCTGCGCGCCGGAAACAGCGGGCTTGCCGGAGCCTGTCCCGTGACCGCGCGCGGCGGTGCGGTGCTCGGCTATGCCGTGTTCCGCATGGACGACGCCAACTTCGACGCCTTCTTCGCGCCCCTGCTGCGCGGCGCGGACGATCTGCTGCTCGTCGATGCGACGTGGCGGCTGCTCTACGCCTCCCAGCCCCTGCGCGCCGACGATACCCTTGCCCTGCTGCGCGCGCAGCTGCTCTCCGGCAAATCTCTCTCCGATGGGGACGGCGAGCGCAGCTACTACGTCGGCGCCTGCGCGGAAAGCGGCTTTTCGCTCATTCTGCAGCAGCCGCAGACCTATACCGCGCAGGTCGTCCGGTCGATCTACCTCGTCGCCGCGCTGATGGGCGCGCTGTGTCTGGTGCTCTGTCTCGTGTGCGCCTGGTGGCTCAGCCGCCGTCTCTTTGAGCCGGTCAACGAGCTTGACGGCGCGATGCGCCGCGTCGAGGGCGGCGATTACGATGTGCGCATCGAAAGCACACGGCAGGATGAAATGGGCCGCCTCGCGGCGAGCTTCGACCGCATGACGGCGGAGTACCGCCAGAACCTTGAGCGCAGCGTGCAGCGCGAGCGCGAGCTGAACGAAACGCGCCTGCGGATGCTCCAGTCCCAGCTCAACCCGCACTTTCTCTCCACCACGCCCGACTGCTACACTCTGCCCCGCGTCGCCGCCCGCCCGCTCCAGGTCGCCCGGTCGATCGCCCTCGTCGCCGCGCTGCTGCGCGCGGGCATCTCCGGCAGCGAGTACATCACGCTTGAGGAGGAGCTTGAGCTGATCGGGCGCTACCTCGCCATTCAGGAGGTCCGCTTCGGCGACCGCTTCGTCTGTGAGCTTGATGTGGACGAGCGCTTCCAGCACTGCGTGGTGCCCAAGCTCATTTTACAGCCGCTGGTGGAAAACGCCATCATCCACGGCGTGGCCGACAGCGACGAGGGCTTCATCAAGCTCTGGGCGGAGGAGGACGCGGAGGGCTATCTGCTGCTCAAGGTGTCCGACAACGGCAGCGGCATCCCGCCGGAGGTGCTCGAACGGCTCAACAGCCATGAGCTTATTCCCGGCGGCCATCTGGGCCTGAACAACGTGGACCGCATCGTGCGCCTGAGCTACGGTGAGAGCTGCGGTCTGAGCGCATATCCGAACGAGGGCGGCGGCAGCTGCGTGCAGCTGCGGCTCCCGATGCAGAAAGGAGAGGACCATGCTCAAGGTACTGATCGTTGACGACGAGGCCGTGGTGCGCCGCGGCATCGTGCTCGGCATCGACTGGGCCTCGCTCGGCTGCGCCGTGGTCGGCGAAGCCGCCAACGGCGAGGAGGGTCTGGCCGCCGCCGAGCGCTACAGCCCCAACCTCATCATCACCGACGTGCGGATGCCGCACATGGACGGCATCGAGATGATGCGCGTCCTGCGCGAGCGCGGCAGCACCGCTCACGTCATCGTGCTCACCGCCTACAACGACTTCGACTATGCCCGCTCGGCGCTCCGCTTCGGCGCGGCGGACTATCTGTTGAAGCCCTGCCTCGACCAGGAGCTCGTCGCCGCCATCGAGCGCGTGCGCGAGAAGGCCGAGGCTTTCTCCAGCCGCAGCGCGCAGGACGATCTGCTGGCGCTGCCCAAGGGCGACAAGAGCAAATATGTGCTCCAGACGCTCGAATACATCGCCGCGCACTACGCCGACGCGGACATCAACATCACCACCATCGCCCGTTCCATCGGCATCAGCGAGGGCCATCTGAGCCATGTGTTCAAAAAGGAGACGAGCTACACCGCGCTCGGCTACCTCACGCTCTACCGCATCCACATGGCGCGCAGGCTCCTCGCCGACTGCCGCTACAAGGTCTACGAGGTCGCTGGCATGGTCGGCTACCGCGATGTCGCCTACTTCGGCTCGACCTTCAAAAAGCTCACCGGC
>ENA-UEQX01002451-UEQX01002451.1-human-gut-metagenome-genome-assembly--contig:-NODE-2451-length-10535-cov-3.480589_pt1 | contig 10535 bp, 10 predicted proteins | sample MGYA00242952_ERZ507952 | MGnify/ENA primary metagenome ERZ507952 (study PRJEB26167, sample SAMN06115425) | human gut metagenome | host: Homo sapiens | place: China:Sichuan | collected 2015-04-07... | reverse complement strand
GCGCAAAAGCATTTATGATATCATCCGCTTTTTTCGTATTATTTAAATGTTCTTCATCAATAATAACAATAAAACGTACTCCCTCCTTATGAGCGTCTGCAATCATTTCAAAGAGATTTGCACGTTCACTATCCTTTAAAGCCGTATTCCCCTTCTTCGTCACAAGTTCCCAATTAATAAATGTGACACTCCCTCCTTCGGATCCCATCAGCATGGAATATAATAAGTTTCTAGTATCAATATGCGGTGCAAGTGCATCCATACTATCCTTACTTTGCTGTTCAAGATCTCCTTTACCAGGGCATAACCAAATAAACGCTGTTTTACCATCTGTATTCTTAAGATATTCATCCACATATTTTAGGCGCTTTAATTGTGATAACCTGCTTACTACTTTCTTCTATCGTCTTGTCAATCAGGAATTCTACGCAATTATTCTGAAATTCATAATCATTAATACCGTTTACCATGTCTCTCCTGCCTCCCTCAACTCAAGGTCGAAATAATAATCCGGAACAGTGAATGCATTAATATCCTTGATTATTTTTTCCTGATTAGTTGTCAAAAGAACATTCTGACTGATGAATACTGCCTGAAGATTATCATATTTATGGAAATCTCTTTCAAAATCATCCATAGCGTCATCATCAAGTATTAAAACATAGCGTTTATTATCGACCTTTACTCCATATTCCAATTGAATCATCTCAACAATATGAGCAAGCAATTCATCTGTAAGTTCGTCTGATGATTTTGAAACATAATCTGTTTTGTAGTACATCAAATTAGCTGGTATGCCAGTATAGCTTTCTTTTTTTCTTCCAAACAACTGAATATATCCATCCTCGAATTCTATAGAAAACGAGTCATATTGATCACTATTTTCCCGCTTTAGTTCATCTATGGTTTCCAGAATTGAATTGTTCTTCAAATCAGATGCTTTTAATTCCTTTTCAAAAATCAAGGTCATAATTTCCCTTGAATATAGTGATCCATCGGCAACTTTTCCTGTTATAACAGTTTTGATCCGATTGTAAGTAATATTCTCACAAATACCGTTTTCATTATTTGTGCAAAGTATAAATTTTCTATGTCCTCCATCCGATTGGTTAAGTTCAAGAACAGCCTGCGCCGTGGTTCCTGAACCTGCAAAAAAATCTACTACAACTGCATCTTTTTTATAATATGTGGAAATCAGTTTTTTTATCAGTTCGATAGGCTTCGGATATTCAAAACGATCATCAATCTTACATGCACTTAACTGTTTTTTTGCTATATCGTTGGAGTATGCGTTTTTTATAAAATCTATTGTTGATATTTTCCTTGTTTTCTCACGGTACGAAATATAGTACTCTCCCGTATCTTTGTTCTTTTCTATGATGGCATTCAAGTATCCTTTCGTATAAATACGCCCATTTTGAAAAACAATCCATCCTTTTTTCAATCCAAACTCATAAAGATCCTTTGACCATCGCCAGGCATAGTCTTTCTGCAAATGATCTCCCGCTTTTCTCTTTTTATAGGCCTCTATATCACTGCCAGGATAATATGTAATCCCATCGTGCTCAATTGGATAATCTAATGACGCTGAATACGATATAGAATTACAGTCCAATGGTTGCTTTAAATTGTAGCGTCCTCTTTCTTCAACAAATTCATCTGAATACTTGTAACTATCATCTTCAAAAGCTTCTCCAACAAATACATCTTCTCTTCCATTTGTATAACACAAAACATAATCATGACTAATCATATAAGCCACTGGTGTCTTACCACTTTTCGTAGCTAAACGTGGAAATACCGCCACAAAATTATTGTCACCGAATATCTCATCGCATAATAATTTTAACTGGAAAAACTCATTATCATCTATACTAATAAAAACAACGCCGTCATCAGAAAGAATCCTTTTTGCAATTAATAAGCGTTCTTTCATAAATGAAAGCCATTTACTATGCTTAAATGTATCAGTTTTATCTACCATTTTGTCATCATATATAAAGTCATCTTTGTTTCCGGTATTATAAGGCGGATCTATGTATATAACATCAACCGTACCTTTATGAGTTTTTTCCAACAGCTTCAATGAGTGAAGGTTATCTCCTTCAAGCAAAAAATTATATTGGCTACCAGATTCACCACAATCTAACTCTAATGAATTCACTTCGCTAAAAACCGGGATATTACTTCTCATCATAATATCAACAGTTTCTTCATGTTCTTCCCAAACTAATCCATATTTTTTTGTTGTCAATTCTCTTTCAATTTGATTAAGCGCTATTAAAGATTCATCGTCGTTGTGGCTTTCTTTTAATTTTTCCAAAAAAGAAATCATCCGTTCTCTTTTAATCTGTGATAAATTTGCCATATGGGGCCTCCTTATTTTATTTTGCTTCCATATTCCGAGGAAAAATTCTATTCATCTCAAACCATTTATCATGTTCACAAGTGTCGCAAAGATACAGAAACTTATTTTTCCACTCTTCTGGTTTTCCAAAAGATTCTACAAGTCGTAGGTTATTACCGCAATGTGGACATTGTGGCGTATATGCGCACAATAATTTTGAATATGCCAATGCTCGATTCCATCCCCTTATTTCCTCATCATTATCAATCTCTAGAAGGGATTTGCCCATTCTCATATGATACATATAATAAATTGCATTTTGAGACTTCGGAGAAGGCATTTTTCTTATTCGCGGTTCCTCAAAAAACCGTGTTTTTAAAACATATCCCGGTATTACAATTTCATCAGCTAAATTATCGAAAAATACTCGGGTATAAATATCGCATGCATTATCGAATTCATCTTTCATCAGTCCATATAAAAAGGATTGTTTATCATTTGGGAACTCATTACGCTGCCTTCTTATATAAACCGTATAGTCATAAAACGTCTTTATAGACAAATTATCGCGGCAAAAGTGAGGGTATACAAAGTAGTCATAGAATCCTTTTATGTATTCAACCAATCTACGATAGTCTTCTGTCGTTCTCTCATCTTTGACTTTATGATGCATACTGGCATAATCTCTGGGATCCTGTAGAAGCGAGGATTTTATCTCAACAGTATATATCCCATTATTTTCCATAAACTCACGGGTTGTTATAGTAATTATCCCTGAATCTCCAACAGCATTCTCAACATCTTCATTAATCTTCCCGATAGCGTTTGCAATAACAGATTCTTCAATATCGGCTGAATAAATAATGCCATCAAAGGGTGCATGCTTTTCAAAGTTATCTCTTCTCAACTTATCATATGAAAGATATCTTGACCTACTATGCATTTCGAGGATTTTCTCAATAACAATTTCAGCCTTTTTACCTTGCTTTGTGTTCTGTCTTATTTCCTCAACTGGCCTATCTTGTTGCCATGTATTATGTGTGTGTGTTACTATTTGCTCAATTTCATTTGCATCCAATTCACAGTCACTCGGAATCGAACAAATAACGAAATCATCGACCATTCTCATTTTTTACCCACCTTACCGCAATAATATCTCATATCACATTCACGACAAGTCTTTTTATTATCGGATTCTTTTGAAAACTCATGTTTTTGTATTTTGGCAACAACTTTATCAAATTCCTTGATAGTTGTATCAATTGCTTCCTTTGACTTTTCAAAAGTTACTGTTGGTTCAGATTTCTCTTCGCCAGTGTAATAAAGGTGCATCCTGCTAACCTTTTTACCGGTCTTTTCTTCTACAAGATGTGCATACACTTCCAGTTGCCTTTTGTATCTACTTAAGGAATCTGATTCAAGCAGATTTTCAGGCTTCTTCTCAGATTTAAAATCAACAATTTCAACAGTCTCACCATGGCCACGAATCAAATCAACGGTTCCTTTTAAGATATAATCCGGTTTAACCAGACTTACATCCACTTCTGCATCCTGGATATGACTCCAAAGTGACTGTCCACCTTCTCCGCCGGGAATAAGGCCTACTCCATTTTCCATCCTTTCTACATAACGGAGCACCTGATTATATGCAGCATCAACCTGCTGTGCACCCAAATATGAATGTTCACTTTTAGATAGTGTTGAGTAATTTGTATCAAGCCATTGTCTAATGTTTTCCGGAGTGATCGTTGACTCCTCATGACGCATTGCCACTCTATGAACATCTTCAATAGTTTCATGAACCAATGTTCCGAATAAAGTTGCGCCAACTCTGACCTGAGTAAATCCGAGTTCTTTAAAGAATTTATACTGCAAAGAACAGGTTTCATATAATTCAATATGTGACGTAAATGAAAATGTTTGTTTAAGATTTACCGGCTTCACTTCCTCAAGAACCACATTCGATAAATCTACATCTTCGTAATCTTTCAGTTTTTGATAACATTTTTCAAATGCCTTACTGGGTGTTTTCCAGCCACCTCCACACTCGTTGCATGTAAGAACAAGTAAGTTTTGAGCACGAGAAAATGCAGTATAATACAATCTCCAAAAATCAAAATACTTTACATCTTTGTAGTCCTCAAAAGGTGGCCTTTGGAAGTATTTCCCTTCTACTTTTCCATTTAGTCCTTCGTTTCGTGCAGTCGGCCTCTCATATAACGAATCAACCATTACAATGGGGAATTCCATACCTTTTGACTGATGGATCGTCATAAACGAAACGCATCCTCTCGGAGCATATTCAGAGTCATCTTCATATTCTGTAATTCCACCATCATAAAGGAACTTCAAATACATGTTAAAGAACATCTCCGCAGCTCTCACAATATTTTGTACAGAGAATACCTCTATTCTGTGAAGATATTCATATTTACCAAGCACCGATGACATAATAGAGATATTTCTAGCCGCTCTTTCATCGATTACTCCACTTCCAACATCTACACCAATATATGATTTAAACGGCTCAAATTGAAGTAACTGATAAAGAAGTCCTGTAAATGCGTAATCCGTATTCTTTGTCAATGAACTATGTGACTTGAGAATCTCTTCATACCAGCTCTTCAATTCCTTGTTTTCTTGCATAAGCTTTTGAGCCGGCTTTACACAACGCTCTCTGTAAAATCGATAAAATTCCAAATACTGATCACTTGTAATTGTAAAGCTATCTGTTTTTAGACGAAGGAAATAATTCGGGAAGCACATAATCAACATGCCAATTAATTCCCGAACTTCTTTTCTTTCAAAGAACATTTCAGATCTCGGAGAGTAAACCGGAACATTATTCTCTTCAAGATATCGAATTAGACTTAATACTTTTTCATTCTTAACAGATTTGCAAAGAAACGCGACCTGATTATAATCTTTTACAACACCCTTCTTCTCCAAATCAGTTATAAAATGGTACACATTCCTGCACCATTCATCAAGATCATCCTCACCTGAACATTTGAAAACTGTTGTACCCGTGGAATAGTCTTTCTTGCCAGGTACAATTTGTTTCGGAAATCTGAAGTTTTTCCAACTGAATGACTCTGTTTCCTGCATCCAGTTATTATAGAAATCTATAATTTCTTTTTCCGAACGGTAATTTACGGTCAGGTTTATTTGCTTACATTCTCCCTCCGAGAAATGCTTGGGAAATTCCAGAATGTTTCTGATTGTTGCACCACGGAAACGATATAATCCTTGGTCATCATCTCCTACCACACAAATATTTTTTTTATCTCCGGCAATCAAAAAAGTAATCTGTTCCTGTATATAGTTTGTGTCCTGATACTCATCGACCATTATGTATTTGATGTGGTCTCTGATTTCAGAAAGGATAGCTGGATTATCGACGAGTAATCTGTATGCTTCAGTCTGAATGCTGGTAAAATCTATAAGATTTTCCTCTTCCATGATACGGTTATACTCATCCATGATATTTGCTATCGCAACTATTTCCGGATCGTCATCTTTGGCCATCTTGCTTGTATCGACCAATTCTTCCAGGAGGCCGCTCACATACGAAGCAATTTTATCCGCCTGTTTCCATGATCCGACATTATGAGCAAACAGGTCGTCATAATGTGGCAAGCTTCTAAAAGAATTAATATGTTGAAAGATCATATACTTCTGATCAAACTGATCCAGCATACGATAATTTTTTTTCACCCTGGTATATTCGAGGTGCTCCTTAATGATGCGTAAACAAATAGAATGAAATGTACCGACATACATATCATTAAGGTTTAAAGGAATATTCAGTTTATCTAACTCATTCGTAATTCTGGTCACAAGTTCCTTCGCAGCTTTTTCTGTGAAAGTTGCGACCATTATCTCTTCCGGTTTAAGATTCTTCTCTTTTATGAGATACACTATTCTTTGAACAAGAGTGTATGTCTTACCGGTTCCAGGACCTGCTATTATAAGCAAAGGGCCTTCTGTTGTTTGTATTGCTTCTTTCTGCTGATCGTTCGCATTTCCAAAATCAAAGGCCATTACTTTCTTCCTCCTTTGCATCTTTTACAAAATTGATCAGATCTCCAAAGTCGCAATCGTATTGATCACAGATCTTTTCGAGAACCGCCATGGAGATTGCTTCGCCCTTGCTCATCTTTGCCAACGTGCTACTACTAATTCCGATCTCATCAATCAAATCCGTTTTCTTTTTGTTTTTATCAATTAGTAATTTCCACAAACCATTGTATGATACAGCCATGCATTTACCTCGTCTTTAACTTCTCCGCCCGGACAGCGGTTAGATTAATGGTACCATACAACGATTATAGCACAAGGCGTCAGATTTTGAAACAAATTATTTAGTTTCTCGAATATTTCTTTTTGTTGCTGCAATTTTGGTTTTGACATAATTTGTCACATCCAATATTCTCTAAAATTCGTACTTCGGGAGCTTTTTCTGTATTCTCTTTCTCAACTTTTTCTGTCTTTCGATGACAACCGGAATCTGATCAGCATGGTATTTGTCGCCATCAGCAATCTGCGTATAATAGCATTCCTCAGCCAGCTGATAATAACGGAACGCTTCCGCATCGTCCTGTGCAGTTCCAATGCCTTCGTAAAAAAGATCAGCCACTCTCTGATAAACACATCCAAGGTATTTGTTATAAAATGCAAGCAGCCTGTATGCTTCATTACACACAGGCTGCTTAATCAAATTTATTATAATTGATGAAAAATCGGTTGCATTTTGTCAAAAGTACAAAACTTTTTGAAGCCAAGTGCTTTTAATTCCTGTTATGATACTGAGGATATCCCAGCAATACTTGCTATCCCTGATACCTTATTCTTTCTACCAGCGTCTCCTTTTTCAGATTACTACTTAAAACACAGGAAAGCACAATTTGTAGAATACCAACCAGAAGAATCATAACAAGAATCGGGATAAGAGGAACGTGATAAACGTTCATTCCAAACATCCCATTATGCTTCGCATAGGAAAACAGTGCATAGCCAAGGGGCAGACCGGTAGCAAGTGCGACGCAGATGGTGCCAACCGTAAACATCATTCCCTGTAACTGCAGACATAAATTTAATTGTTTATTTGTCATACCCACAGCCTGTAATACACCGTATTCCTGCTTCTTCGTGGTGATATTGATGATCATGGTGTTTGCCAGATTCATAAACCCAATGAGACCGACAATTGCCATGAACAGATAGCAGCCAATTTCTTTTTCCACTTCAACACTCTTAATAAAGAGTTTCACCTTTTCATCATTAAACATAATTATTAATTCATCAACTGTAGCCAATGCTTCTTTGTTTCCTTGATGTGTTAAGCTTTCACACTCACCTCTAGACTTACTAGTATGATTACCTGTACTATTCCCTTTTCTACGAAAACCTTGGTTAAGTCCTTTTCTTACTAATATCATAGGAACACTCTTATTTTGACTCCGATACAGTCTTTCTTTTATATAAAGAAATTCCTCTTTGTTACCATATTCCAGTCGTTTTAATTCCTTTAAACTTGTTTTCTTAAATTCCTGACTTCTTTCATCATAATCCCAACTTGTAATCAACATGTAATCGCTCCTTCGTAATGCTTCCTTGCTATATAAAAATTTATCGTTTCGTTGCAGCCTTTGATTACAGATATGAACGCACAATCTCATACACATCTATCAATCTCTGTTGGTACGCACTTGGTCGTCCTGCAAAATCCGTATATTCATTTGGATCTGTAAAGATAGTAGTTAACTCAGGAACTCTATTCACGCAAAATATTTTATGCACTGTACATTCTTGCCCCACATGAACTGCCTCAACCTCTTTTGCTGTTACCAATCTTCCAATAAACTGATCTCCGGTAATATCTATTACAATTCCATCCTCTGTTTCCAACCACACATGATGCCACTGACTATCTTTCCTGCATGTTCCGTTTACCTGCCTCGTTTCTATTCCATGTTCCAGCAAATATTGACTTAACAAATCACAGGTATGCCCACAACAGTCATTTGGGAAGTTATTAAACGGATATAAATTTCTAAACATATCATCTTCCCATGCCGCATCTAATGCATTTCGAAATTGTCTTGCAATTCTTTCTATCTTTTTCATCCTTAATCTCCAATGTAACAATTTTAGATTTCCACAATATACTCTCTTACTATATCCATTATAAAATCTGCACTTTCTGGTGTATAATTAGGAGATTGCGCCAATACAACAAAGTCAAAATCCCCATCATACTTTACATCTTGAATAGACGGAATAATTAATAGAGGAACCTCTGGCTCTTTTACAGCATTCTTCAAATATGCTTGCTTTTCTTGTTTATCTGCATCATATGAAGGAAATTTCATATCTGGATTACACACAAGCTGTATTGTATTCTCAACCGGTTTGTCCCAAATGAACTTCTCTTCAAAATCTTTCAGTGTCTCCCACATATAATCATTTTTGTCGCCATTAGGATTAGCACAATAGGTCAAACTATTTATCCAGCGGAAGGCAATGGCATACAACAGGTAATCTCCTATTCCAACATCATTCAACTGTCCAAAGCAATCCAAATATTTTGTATGCATACGCCGTTCTTCAACCGGATATAGAAGCAAATCATCTAAAATATATGTCCATGAAAGATAACCCAAACCTAAATCCGCATGTGAATCTATATGTACAACTTCAAATGGTGTTTCCAAACTTTCTTTTGTTATCAACTCCTGCCAAAAGAATAGTGCTTCGTTGTGTCCGGTCACAATTCTTCCTTTGATTTTTCTATCTTTTGAAAGTCCAAGGTTATCTTCCAGAAAACTCCTTATTCGCTGCTCACTCCAAACACAATATCCATACTCATCTTCTGACAAACGATCTTCTCTACTTTCCGTAATCCCGATAGCTATTTTCTCCATAAAATAGTCCATATCCAAATCAAGAAGTTTCATTTTCTTCCCCTGTCTAAGTAGCAACCACTCTCAAATCCGCACTGTTTCCAAAAAGATTCACTTTCTTCTCCAGATGCTTCTAAATTTACTTCTCCATAATAGTCTTGTAAAAACTGAGCAATAATTCTTTTCCCCAGTCCTCTGCCTCGATATGGTTTAAACACCTCGAACAATGCAATCATCATTCTATCTTTGTTCTCATTTAAAAAGTAATAATTGATCAGAGCCACCATTGTTCCATCTTCACCATATACTTTTTCAGTTACATCCATATATTCCTTTTCAAGCAGTGTCCAACCGCTTAGTAACAAATCTTCTCTGTGTTGTATTGCCTGCAACTCTTCATAAGAACATTTTTTTAATATAAACACAGCTTTCTCCTCCTGTTGCATCATGTCCCTCAAGCTATCAAGTTACTACAACCCATGTATTTCTTCCTGCAACTTTTCAAGGAACTCAAGAATCTCTTCAAATTCCGGTATATTTCCATATATCATATTCCGCATAGCCTGATAATCATCTTCTAATTCTTTATGTATCCGCTCTCCCGGTACAAGCATAATGTTTTCTAAGGTTGCAGTTTCATAATGTGCTCCTTTTGCATAATAGAATTTCTGCTTAAATGCCACATCTTTTTCTAACAGCTCTTTTCGCTTAAATGCACTTTCCTTCACCCATGAATTACCCATATTATACACATCATATAAATGTCTTGCATATCTAGCAGGTAACGACTTTCCCTCTGAGAAATTTGCAATTTTATGTAATATGGTGAGTTTTTCCCAGAAAGTTCTCTCAACATCAATGGTCAAAACTGAAGTATCTGTTTGTGAAAAAATATCCGGATATTTTTCGGCCGCAAACGGAGTTATGCTTGTCTCATGAGATGGCATCCATTCTGCCAATGGTCCTATTTCCAATCTTACACAAGATCGTAAATACTCAGCCTCAAATATCTGCGGATAATAAAAATTAACCACCATCTCATCTTCTGTATCAACTGAAATCCATTCTCCATCACCCAGTTTTTCTTTCATTTCTATATTCAACTGGGGTATCAATTCCTCTTTATAAAATTTTGCTGCTTCCGAATTAATCTGCTTATTGAACAAATCCTGCTTTGTTTTCGATCTTTCTTCCCAAGGATTCACCTCGTCATTAATTATTTTTCTCCAGTCCAAAATCAAATCTATATCCTCGGAAAACCGCTCAATAACATGGTATGATTT
>ENA-UEQX01002443-UEQX01002443.1-human-gut-metagenome-genome-assembly--contig:-NODE-2443-length-10557-cov-23.829008_pt1 | contig 10557 bp, 7 predicted proteins | sample MGYA00242952_ERZ507952 | MGnify/ENA primary metagenome ERZ507952 (study PRJEB26167, sample SAMN06115425) | human gut metagenome | host: Homo sapiens | place: China:Sichuan | collected 2015-04-07... | reverse complement strand
GTTTTTCCGTGCTTCTTCGTTGTCCTTCTCGTCCGTGTCGTCGCCTTCCCAGTCGAACGGCGGGAAATCGCGTCGTTCACCCAGCGAGAAGCGGGTGTAGGTGATCGGCAGCTTCCGTTCGAGGAACATCTGTTCGTAGGCGGTCTTGACCGAGAGTATTTCGTCCGCGAACCCCGAGCCGTAGATGTCGTTGTTGGCCACGTCGCAGGGCAGACCGAACCGTTCGATCACGGCTTGCGTGTAGGCGTAGAGGTGTTGCGAGTCGGTCTTGAGGTTGATTCGTCCGCCGGGAACCTGCATCTGTGCGTACTGGCCCAGGAAGAGGGGTGAGGTGAGCCGTTTCTTGGCCCGGCGCGATTTGAGCTGCGGATCGGGGAAGGTGATCCAGATCTCATCGACCTCTCCTTCGGCGAAGAAGGAGGCGATCATTTCGATGCGGGTACGCAGAAAACCGACGTTGCGCATTTGCCGTTCCGTGGCGGTTTTGGCTCCGCGCCACATGCGGGCACCCTTGATGTCGATACCGATGAAGTTGCGGTTGGGGTCGCGCTCCGCGAGTGCGACGGTGTATTCGCCCTTGCCGCAGCCCAGTTCGAGTACGATCGGACGGTCGTTATGGAAAAAGTCGCTGTGCCAATGTCCTTTGAGCGGATGGTCGCGGCGGAAGGCCTCCTCGAAGGCGGGTTGTACGAAACATTCGAACGTGAGGTTCTCCGCAAAGCGTCTGAGTTTGTCTTTGCCCATCTGTTTTTATTCGCTTTTTTGCTGGTTGATGCCGATGGCTTCCACGCCCCGGACCGGCATCGCCGGGGTGAAAGCCATCCTGTAAATGCCGCTGTCGGGAAAAATTACGTGCCGACGATAGGGAACCGACGCTTCCTCCGCGAGGGCTGCCGGGTGCCTGCGGGGAGGAAGGCCCAGCGTGTAGGATTCCTCGAAAACCAGGGAGTCGGGCGAAATGGTCCGTATCGTCAGCCGCAGCGTGTCGTCCCGAAAGGAGTCGTTGTAACGCACGACGATGTATAGGTCGCGCGGGGTCACGGTATCCGCGTTCGGAATTTCGATTTCGGCACTTTCGCTCCACGTGCCGCCCCCGGTATCGGTTACGACCGTCTGATGCGGCGAAAGGCAGCTCGTAACGAGCATTCCGGCGATCGCTATGATACTCCGCAGGTACATTACGAGTCGTTATTGCTCTTTTTTCGGCGGTTCGGGTTGTGCTGTCTCTCCGTTTCCGCCTTCCCGACGGTTGCCTTCACGACGGTTGCGTCCTCCGCGTCCCCGAGGACGGCGGCGGGCACCGTTCTGTCCCTCTTCGCCCGGAGATTGGGAGTGTGTCGGAGTCGGATCGGTTTCGGAGCCGTTTTGTCCCGGACGGTTTTCGGAACGAGAACGCTCCGAACGACGTTCCCCGCGCTGTTCGCTGCGAGAGCCCTGACCGTTGCCGCGTTCACCGTTCTGTTCGCCGGAGGTGTTCCCGCGTTCGGTGCGCTGTTCGTTTTTCTGGGTGCTCTGTCCGTTGCGCGACCCGTTCCGGTCGCTGTTGCGTGGGTTGCGCGGTTCGCCCTGACCGTTATTCCTTTCTCCGCGCGATTCGCGGCTTTCGCCTTGTCCGTTTCGATTATTCCGTTCACGGCGGTCGCGTTTTTCGCGGCGTTCACTCCGGTTGGCAGCGGGTTCCTGTTTTTCGTCCTTGCGGGATTCCGAAACGGCGGCCGCTTCTGCGGCGCTTCCGCTGCGGGCACCGTTGTTCCGGTTCTCGCGTTCCTCTGCCCGGTCGCTGCGGCGTCGGTTGCGGCCCTTGCGTTTGGAGCCGTTGCCGTCGAAGCGTGTGATGCTGTCCTCCTCCGAGCGATAGGTCGGTTCTTCGAACTTCTCCCGTTGTGGTTGCTCCGCCGACAGCTGATCGACCTTCTTGCCGGCGCGGTTCAGCGCTATGATCTCCTTGACGCGGGCGACGGGAAGCGTCACCACGTTGGTCATCGTATCCTTGCTGCTGCTGAAGGACATGGTACCGGCCAGGATGTCGGTTTTGACCAGGTAATATTCGCCGTCGAGAGCCTGGAGCGGTTCCCGCAGACGGGGGAACTCCTTGCGGGCGTCCACGTAGGTGTCGTATTCGTAGGCGAGGCAGCACTTGAGTTTCGAGCACTGTCCGGCCAGTTTTTGGGGGTTGAGGGAGATCTCCTGCATACGGGCCGAGTTGGTCGTCACACTCGAGAAATTCGAGATCCACGATGCGCAACACAGTTCGCGGCCGCAGGCTCCGATGCCGCCGATGCGTCCCGCTTCCTGGCGGGCGCCGATCTGTTTCATTTCGATGCGGATGTGAAACCGTTCGGCGAAGACCTTGATTAGCTCGCGGAAATCCACGCGCTCGTCGGCGATGTAGTAGAAGATCGCCTTGATCTTGTCGCCTTGGTACTCCACGTCGCCGATTTTCATATTGAGTCCCATTTCGGCGGCGATCTGGCGTGCGGTGATCATCGTTTCGTGCTCCAGAGCGATGGCCTCCTGCCAGCGTTCGATGTCGTAGGGTTTGGCCTTGCGGTAAATCTTCTTGAATTCGCCGTTGTAGGGGTTGAAACCCACGCGGCGCATTTGGCGGGCTACCATGTCGCCCGTCAGGGAGACGATGCCGATGTCGTGTCCCGGCGAAGCTTCCACAGCGACGATGTCGCCCCGTTCCAGCGGCAGATTATTGACGTTTTGGTAGTAGGAGCGCCGGGTGTTCTTGAAGCGCACTTCGAAAATATCGGTCGGCGTGTGTTGCGGGTATTGCTCCAGCCAGGCTGTTTCGTGCAGTTTGTAGCAACCCTCGCAAGGCTTGGCTGCGACCCCTTCGGGGGCGTAGTAGAACGTGCAGCCGCGACCGATTTCGGGCTTGGGCGCTTTCGTATATGGTTTGGTGTTATCCATTGGAGTCATAAATTTCGGTAAAGATAGTGAAATCCGGGAGCAATGCCAAATTTATTCGGCTGAGACTCCGGCATATTCCCGCCGGGCGGATGTGCGTCGCTGCCGGGAAGCGGAGATCCCGGATTATCGGATGCCGGCCTTCCAGCGCCGGATATCGCGGCGGTAGCGGACGATCAGCAGTACGGCGGCCGTCGTAAGACCGACGGTGAAGCCCAGAATCAGCCCCTGTGCGCCCATTCCCAATGTAAAGCCCAACAGGTAACCCACCGGCAGGTTGAAGACGATGTACGAGAGGAAAGCGATCGGCATGATGATCTTCACGTCCTGAATACCCCGCAGAATGCCTACCGAAACGTTCTGGATGCCGTCCGCCAACTGGTAAACGGCGATCAGCAGGATCAGCTTCGAGGCCAGGTCGATCACTTCGGCGTTGGTGGTGAAGAAAGTCGGGATGACGTTGCAGAGCGAGATGAACGTGATGGCGGCGAAGAGGTTCCAGGCGATGACCAGGTGGTAGGAGGCCTTTGCCGCCAGAGTCAGCTCCTTCAAGCTGCGGGCGCCGTAGCAGTGGGAGATGCGGATGGTCGTGGCGGCACCGATCGAAGTCACGATCATGAAGGCGCAGTTGCCCAAGGTCATGGCGATCTGGTTGGCGCTGATGGCCGTTTTGCTCAGCCAGCCCATCATGATACTGGTGCCGACGAAGGCCGAGGCTTCGAGAAACATCTGCAGGGAGATCGGAAGGCCCATACGCAGCAATGTGCGGATCGTTTTGACCGAATAGTTGCGGGGCGAGAATCCCTGAAGATAGGCGCGGTATTTCTGTTTTTTGTAGAAATAGCCGATAATCATGATCGGCATGGCGATGCGCGATCCGAGGGTGCCGAGCCCCGCACCTGTGGCGCCCAGTTCTTCGAATCCGAGGTGGCCGTAGATGAAAATCCAGTTCAAGCCGACGTTCATCAGGTTGCAGAGAATCACCACGACCATTTCGACCCGGGTGTTTCCGACGCCTTCGAGGAATTGCTTGAAGGTGAAGAAGAGCATGATGAACGGCATGCTGTAAGCCAGCAACTTGTAATACGGTATGGCCATATCGACCACTTCGACGGGCTGTCCCATGTGGTACATCAAAGGGATGACGGCCAGTTGGAGCCCGCAGACCAGAAATCCCAACAGAGTATAGAACATCAGGCCGTTTTGCAGGTATTGCGACGATTTGCAACGGTCGCCCTGGGCGTAGAGTTCGCCGATCAGGGGCGTGAGGCCCAGTGCGATGCCGACGCCGGCGATGAAGAGGATGAAGAAGACCGAGCCGCCGAACGAAGTGGCGGCCAGCGGCGTGGGGTCGTCGCCTCCGTAACGGCCGACCATGACGTTGTCGGCGACCTGTACGAGGATCTGCCCCAACTGGGTCATCACGACGGGCAGGGCCAGTTTCAGATTGGCTTTGTATTGTCGTTTGTAGGTTGAAAAACGGTACATATATTTCTTGAATCAGACGACAAAGGTACGAAAATAATCGATTATCCCTCTTTCGCATCCGTTTCGAAGGGGGAACGGAGTCTGATGTCCGGACCTTTCGACCGGGTGTCGGGGCCGATTTTGCAGGCAGATGTCGAAAGCATGCGGGACGGACATATATGGAGCTGTTCCCGGTTTCGATGCAAATGCCTCGTTGCCGGGAGGACTGTTCGGGGTTATTCCGTATGTCGGGCCGGGGTTGTTGTCGGTTCTGGAAAACCGCTTAGTCGAAGGAGTGGGTGAGGCGTGAAAATCCCGGCCGATACTTGCTTCGGCCGGGATTCGAAAACCGTCCGCCACTGGTTCTGATTTATGTTAGGCGACCCGGAGAATCACCTCCTTTTCGCCGTCGGGTTCCACGATCACCCGCTCCCCGCTGTGCAGTTTGCCGTCGATAATCAGTCCCGAGAGAGGTTCCTCGATGCGTTCGAGCAGCGTGCGGCGCAGGGCGCGGACGCCGTATTTGCGCTGGTAGCCGATGGCGGCAAGGGTCCGCTTCGCCTCGTCGGTGATTTCGACCTTGTAGCCGAGTCGGTCGGTACGGGAGAGCAGCCCCTTGAGTTCCAGGTCGATGATCCGCTCCACGTCCGAGAGGTCGAGCGTGCGGAAGATGACGATGTCGTCGATGCGGTTCAGGAACTCCGGTGCGAAGGTTTCTTCCAGCGCCCGGCGGTATTCCGACTGCGGGGCTTTCTGCTGGGTGTCCGATTTCGAACAGGTGCTGTACCCGACCTGCGTGGAGCGTATTGCCGCGGCCCGCGATCCGACGTTGGAGGTGAGAATGATTACCGTATTTCGGAAATCGACCTTGCGCCCCGAACCGTCGGTGAGGTGTCCCTCGTCGAAGATCTGCAACAGGGTGTTGAAGACTTCGGGGTGGGCTTTCTCGATTTCGTCGAACAGGACGACCGAATAGGGATGGCGGCGTACCGCTTCGGTGAGCTGTCCGCCTTCGCCGTAGCCGACATATCCCGGCGGGGAGCCGATCAACCGTGCGACGTTGTGTTTTTCGCTGTATTCGCTCATGTCGATACGGATGAGTCCCTTGTTCTCGTCGAAGAGCCATTTGGAGAGCTCTTTCGCCAGCAGGGTTTTGCCCACGCCCGTCGGTCCGACGAACATGAAGACGCCGATCGGACGCCCTTCGTCCTTGAGTCCCGCCCGGGAGCGTTGGATCGACCGCGAAATCTTTTCGACGGCTTCGCATTGGCCGATGACGCGGGCCGAAAGATAGTCCGCAAGGCCGCGCAGACGTTCGCTTTCGCTGCCCGATAGCCGTTCGGCAGGGATTCCTGTCATGGAGGTGATAACCTGCTCGATATGCTCGGCCCGGATTTCGGGCGGGCCGGGATCGGACGGAAGAGTCCATACGGCGCCACCGACAGTCGTCGTGTCCGCTGCCGCCGTTTTGCGGGAGCGGTTTTTGGGCGTTTTGGCTCCTGCTGCGGCGCCGACCGGTTCGCGGGATGCGGTTTTTCGGGACGGTTTTTCGGTTTTGCCTTTGTCCTGCAGGTGAATACGTGCCCCGGCTTCGTCCAGCACGTCGATCGCCTTGTCCGGAAAGTTGCGGTCGGTAATGTAGCGCCCGGTCAGGGCGACGCAGGCCCGCAATGCTTCGTCCGAGTAGCGCACTCCGTGGTGCCGTTCGTAATGGGGTGCGATGTTGTGCAGGATTTGCAGGGTTTCCTCTTCCGAAGCGGGTTCGACGAGGATTTTCTGAAAGCGGCGTTCCAGCGCGGGATCGCTCTCGATATCTTCGCGATATTCGTCCAGCGTCGTGGCTCCGATGACCTGCAATTCGCCCCGCGCCAGGGCGGGTTTGAGAATGTTGGCCGTGTCGAGGCTTCCTTGGGTCGAACCTGCGCCCGCGATGGTGTGTATTTCGTCGATGAAGAGGATCGAATCCTGCTTCCTGCGCAGCTCTTCGAGCAGTCGCTGCATCCGTTCTTCGAACTCACCCCGGTATTTGGTCCCGGCCACGAGCGACGATACGTCGAGCGAATAGAGCCGTTTGCCGCGGATGGTGGCGGGAACTTCGTCCGCTGCCATCCGCAGGGCCAGCCCTTCGACGATGGCGCTCTTGCCCACGCCGGCTTCACCGATCAGGATCGGGTTGTTCTTCTTGCGGCGCGAGAGGATCTGCACGATGCGTTCGATCTCCCGCTCGCGTCCTACGACGGGATCGATGCGGCCTCTGCGAGCTTCGTACGTAAGGTCGGTGCCGAATTTGTCCAACAAGGCAGGTTCCGCAGGAGGAGTGTCCCGGACAGATTCGTGCAGGCCGATGAACCGTAGTTCGGAAGCCGGCCGAAAATCGGTATCCGAAGGTGTCTTCTGATTGGCCACCGAGGTCATCTTTTGCAGTTCGGTCGCTATCGCCTGTGTATCGAAATGGTACATGGCCAGCACCTGCGAAGTGATCGTGTGCGGGTCGCTCACGACGTGCAGCAGTGCGTGTGCCGTCGAAACGTGGTGCATCGGAGCGAACAATCGTTGTAATTCTCTGGTGTATAAAGGGAAAAATTCTTCGGGATTCTGCCTCGATGAATCGGGTGCCGATACCGACCGAATCTCGCTTTCGATGCGAAGGCATATTTGGTGAATCTCCCAGTCCTTGAGGCGGGAGGTGAGTATCTGATGCGCTAAGGACCCTTCTTCCCGCAGAATCTCAAGGGTGAGAAAATCCTTGAGTGAGTGGGTAATAGCGCGTTTCGAGGTTTCGAATGCCGTACGGGCGATGATGGCCTCGAGCGTTTTTGAGATTTTAGCTTGCATCTTGGATTCCTTTTTTAGTTTTCCGTGTTCGGAAAAGCGAACGCGGTCGCTCTCTCCTCGCTTGTCGAAAATGTACGTTTTGTCCTGTTGAAATTACAGACTTATAACGAAGAAATCCCAGGTAATATTATGTTAAATAAAAATATTGCATATTGAACGATTTCGTCCCTTTATCAAGCGCCGGGACGAGGCCATTCGCCGATTTCCATGTCGCGGATGTCGGTGCCGTCGATGGTGAAGCGCAGGGCGCTGCGCACCTTGTGGAAACCGTAGCAGCCGGCAGCGCCGGGGTTGAGGTGAAGCAGGTCGTAAACGGGGTCGTAGATGACCTTGAGAATGTGGGAGTGCCCCGCGATGAAGATTTTCGGGCGCAGCGATTGGATCCGCGCTACGGCCTGCGGGGTGTAGTGGCGGGGATAGCCGCCGATGTGGGTCATCAGGACGCTCACCCCTTCGCACTCGAAGGAGAGAAATTCGCGGTAGGTGCGTCGCATGATACCTCCGTCGATATTGCCATAGACGGCCCGCAGGGGTTTGAACGCCGCGATCTGGTCGGCGACCTCCGGAGAGCCGATGTCCCCGGCGTGCCAGATTTCGTCCACGTCCTTGAGGAATGTTTTGAGCGTTTGGTCGAACGTGCCGTGGGTGTCGGATATGAGTCCTATGCGTTTCATGCTATTTTGTTGTTCTCTGTATTCTTCGGTAAACTGCCGGCGAAGTTTGTGTTTCATTCGGATTCCTGCCTGCCGAATTTACGCCGCCCGCCCAGCAGGTAGAGCGTGCCGACGACGGCGGCAGCAAAGGCTGCCGTACTGTCCGCAAGAAGAGCGCAGCCCGTCACGGCCATTTCCGCAACGCCCGCGACGGCCCGCAGCAGGAAGAGGGTGGCAATGGTGTAAATACCTGTTTCGAGCAGCGGCAGCCGGCGGATGATCCCGGCGCCCGAAAGTCCGTAGAGGCCGAATACGGCGAAGATGAACGCAATGGCGACGGTCAGCAGATAAGGAATGGCGGCCCCGTAGCGGAGGGCCAGCGTTTCCATGATTCCGTCGATGCGATAGATCGACAGTACGGGATAGAGCCAAGGTAGGCAGGCGAGGTGTCCCGCCGCGACCAGGAAATTCAATATAGCGCCTGTTTTCAACATGTCGGCAGTCTTTATGTTTCCGGGGATAGATTCCGTCCCGGTTTCGGGATTTATGATTCAGGGATTGCCCGCTGTGCTCTTTTGCCGTTTGTCGGTATATTTTGGTCGCTTGTGTCGCTGCCGTTCGCCGGGGTGAAATACGGGATGTCGTCCGATCGTATTTTCGGGGCTGTCCGGCAGTCGGCTTCAGGAATGCCGGAAGGCGTTGTGTCTCCGGCTGTTATTTATATTTGTCCTTCCACAGCTCCCGGATGCATGCGGCGATCTTCGCTTCGGCGGCGTTGCGGGTGTTCGGCTCGTAGAATTTCTTGCCTTTGAGCGTTTCGGGCATGAACTCCAGCCCGGCGAATCCGCCGTAGTCGTGGGCGTATTTATAGCCTTTGCCGTACCCCGCCTGATCCATCAGCTTGGTCGGGGCGTTGCGCAGGTGCAGGGGTACGGGCCGGTTGGTCGTATCGTGTTCGACGAAGGAGAGCGCCTGGTTGATGGCCATGTAGGCCGAGTTGCTCTTGGGCGAGGTGGCCAGGTAGATCGTGGTTTCGGCCAGCGTGATGCGGGCTTCGGGCATGCCGATCTTGTGCACCGTGTCGAAACAGGCGTTGGCCAGCAGCAGGGCGTTGGGATTGGCCAGGCCGATGTCTTCCGAGGCCAGGATCACCAGCCGGCGGGCGATGAAGCGCGGCTCTTCGCCTCCGGCCAGCATGCGGGCCAGGTAGTAGATCGCTGCGTTGGGATCGCTGCCCCGCACCGATTTGATAAAGGCCGAGATCACGTCGTAGTGCTGTTCGCCGTTCTTGTCGTAGAGGGCGATGTTCTGCTGCAAACAGTCGGTGACGTATTGGTTGGTGATCGTTACTTTGCCGTCTGCGGCGCCCGTGATGATGTCCAGAATGTTGAGCAGCTTGCGGGCGTCGCCGCCCGAAAAGCGGAACAGCGCTTCGGTTTCCTGTACCTCGATCTCCCGGGTTTTGAGCTCCGGATCGGTGGCCAGAGCCCGGTCTAAAAGGGTTTGCAGTTCCCCGTCGGTCATCGGCTGGAGGATATAGACCTGGCAGCGGCTCAACAGCGGTGAGATCACCTCGAACGAGGGATTTTCGGTCGTAGCTCCGATCAGCGTCACCACGCCCTGTTCGACAGCACCCAGCAGCGAGTCCTGCTGCGACTTGTTGAAGCGGTGGATTTCGTCGATGAACAGGATCGGCGGTTTGGAGTCGAAGAATTTCTGCTTGCGGGCCGATTCCAACACCTCGCGCACCTCCTTGACGCCCGACGTGACGGCCGACAGGGTGTAGAACGGGCGTTTGAGAGTCGTGGCAACGATCTTGGCCAGCGTAGTCTTTCCCACGCCTGGCGGACCCCAGAGGATGAACGAGGGGACATTGCCCGTTTCGAGGAACTTGCGGAATACGCCGTTCTGCCCGACCAAGTGGGCCTGTCCGATATATTCATCGAGCGTACGGGGACGCAGTCGTTCGGCGAGGGGAATGGACATGGAAAGCATTTTTTTGTCGCTCAAATGTACTGAAAATTTTTGTTTTCGGCAACGGCCGGACTGAATGCGGTCCGAAAGAGCGGATGCGTAGAACCGCTGCCGTCCGGTTCGGGGATTCGCAGCGGGGAGATCGTGTCTTGGCCGGATTTCGTTTCTACGTCGTGCTTCACGCTTGTTCTGCGGTCGCAGTTCCCGACGCGATGCGCTATTGTATATTTCGAAAAGGATCGCTATATTTGCCGTACATATTGATACACACGGAAAAGTGTAAGTCTGTTCCCGAATCGTGAACGTAGGAAATTCATTTTGGCGGAGAATAGGCAGACATCTTCTCGCGTCGTATTCGTATTCTGCGGATATAGGCGTGGGGCTGTCGCTTATTTCACGCCAAAAGGTACTCCTACGACCTGCGATTCTGAAATGGGCTTCGGTGCCACGCTTTTCTTTTTATTACCAGTCGTCGGGGTACGGACGATACAATCTTAAATTTTATGGATAATATTACGAAGCAGAATGGAAATGAAGTCGGCAAACGTCAGGTCGAAGGGCAGACGATCATTATCAATCAGCAGGAGCGGAGAAGCACGAACGGACTGGGAACCGCCGGTTTTATTCTGGCCTTGTTGGGTTTGATTTTCAGCTGGGTCCCGGGGCTCGGCTGGGTATTGTAGGCCTTGGGTTTGATTTTTTCATTCGTGGG
>ENA-UEQX01002431-UEQX01002431.1-human-gut-metagenome-genome-assembly--contig:-NODE-2431-length-10596-cov-4.575245_pt1 | contig 10596 bp, 9 predicted proteins | sample MGYA00242952_ERZ507952 | MGnify/ENA primary metagenome ERZ507952 (study PRJEB26167, sample SAMN06115425) | human gut metagenome | host: Homo sapiens | place: China:Sichuan | collected 2015-04-07... | reverse complement strand
CTACGCTCGATTATGCGGGAAAAGAGAGCACTGTAGTCCAAAAGGGTTTTAAAGCAAAATCTGATATTTCACTCGATGGTGATTTCGTGAGTGCCAAAAGTGAAAATACGGTAGACTCGATAGCTATTGATGGGAAAGATTTTGGTAAATTAACTTACAACGTTGAGTTAAACCATATTGAAGCAAATGCGATTAATGCATTGATTGAAGCACTTTTTACTGTCTTCGAATCAATAAGTGATGAGGAAAATTCTTCTAATGAGGAAATGGTATCCGAAATTTAAACTAAACCCAATGTCAATTTCAAATAGCCAGGGTAAAGTCTCATTAGATTTAAATGTGGCGTTAGCGAAAGATCCGAAATTTGATTTAATGGCGGGGAGTTTATATAAACAATTTACGGATTTTGCGTTAAATATTCACGTAGATAAAGAAATGGTTGAAAAAAATCTTGCACAATTTGTACCAGAAGAAGAGAGAGCTTTGATTAAAGCACAAATTGAAGAGCAAGCTAAACAAGCGGCAGCACAAAATATTGTGGTGAATAATGATAAAAATGTGACGCTTAACTTAGTGCTTGAAAAGGGCGAACTCAAACTTAATGGTCAAGTGATTCCTGAAGAGCAAGTTCAAGGCGTGTTGTTTATGCTAATGATGGGAATGGCGGCACAGGGCCAGTAATTAACAACGAAATAATTAGAAAGGAGATAAAGTCATTTATCTCTTTTTTTATTAGGTTGAGATTATTTGAGTTTTAATCTAAACGTGCCTTTAAATATCCGTCATAATCAGGGATATCAATATCAATTTCTTGATCGAACAAACTTGATGTTAAAAGGAAATCGGCCGTGCTTTGATTAATCGCTACCGGAATATTCCAAACGGTTGCAATACGCATTAAGGCTTTTACATCGGGATCATGGGGTGCTGCGTTCATCGGATCCCAAAAGAAAATCATCATATCAATTTTTTTCTCGGCAATCAGTCCGCCAAGTTGTTGATCGCCTCCCATCGGGCCACTTAATAGCGAGGCTATTTCAAGTCCCGTTTCTCTAGACAATAGATGGCCAGTTGTACCTGTTGCATAAAGTTGATGGGGAGCGAGAGCTTCTTTATGTTTCTTTACCCAATTGAGCAGATTTTGTTTGCAGCTATCATGTGCAACGAGCGCTATTCGTTTATGAGAAAAGATTGGGCGAGTTGTCGTGTTCATATTTTGTCCTCTAAAAAGCTTAAAAGCATGCGAACACTTTAGATCAAAGCGGGTAAGGAATGCAATATATAAAGTATAGTTTAATTTAAGCTCAAAAATCCTTTAAAAATGACCGCACTTTTAGTGAAGAGTATTGCAATAACACGAAGAAATGCGTGAGAACAGTGAAAATCTACTATCTTTCTTGCAAAAAATCTTCTAAAATTTACAAGATTTGTTAAATGTTTGTAACATAGATTAACAAGCTTGATTTTCGTGTTTGGTCATAACCAAACTTCATTTTCACTCAGTAAAATAAGGAAAGACTATGTCAGATACCTTAGTAAACGATATTGACCCAATTGAAACACAGGATTGGTTGTCAGCTGTTGATTCATTAATTCGTGCAGAAGGCGCAGAGCGTGCGCATTACATCATCAATCAGGTGATTGATCAGGCACGTAATGGTGGTGTGAACATTGCAAAAGGTGGCGTAACAACCCCTTATGTTAATACCATCCCTGTTTCTGAACAGCCAGCATACCCAGGTGATAAAGCTATTGAGCGTCGTATTCGTAGTGCTGTACGTTGGAATGCGATCATGGCGGTATTACGTGGCCAGAAAAAAGATCTTGAATTAGGTGGTCACATTTCAACTTATCAATCTGCAGCAAGCATGTATGAAGTCTGTTTTAACCACTTCTTCAAAGCGGCGACTGATAAAAACGGCGGTGACTTAGTCTTCTTCCAAGGCCACGCAGCACCTGGTATGTATGCTCGTGCATTTGTTGAAGGTCGTATTACTGAAGATCAAATGAATAATTTCCGTCAGGAATGTGAACCAGGTAAAGGTCTTTCTTCTTACCCACACCCGAAATTAATGCCTGAATTCTGGCAATTCTCGACCGTATCTATGGGTTTAGGTCCTGTAAATGCGATTCGTACTGCTCGTTTCTTAAAATACTTAGATAACCGTGGTTTAAAAGACACCAAAGATCAAAAAGTGTATGCTTTCCTTGGTGATGGTGAGATGGATGAAATCGAAGCGAAAGGTGATTTAACCTTCGCAGCACGTGAAGGCTTAGATAACTTAATCTTCGTTGTAAGCTGTAACTTGCAACGTTTAGATGGTCCTGTAACGGGTAATGGTAAAATCGTTCAAGAATTAGAAGGTTTATTTGCTGGTGCTGGTTGGGAAGTGATCAAAGTCATGTGGGGCTCTAACTGGGACAAATTATTTGCCAAAGACACCTCAGGTAAGTTAACTCAATTGATGATGGAAGTGCTTGATGGCGACTATTTAACCTTCAAATCTAAAGATGGTGCTTATGTTCGTGAACACTTCTTTGGTCGTTATCCAGAAACTGCAGCATTAGTAGCGGATATGACAGATGATGAAATCTGGGCATTAAGACGCGGTGGTCATGACTCAGAAAAACTTTATGCGGCATTCCATAAAGCACAAACAGCAGGTAAACCTGTAGTAATCCTTGCACACATGGTTAAAGGTTATAAAATTCCTGAAGCAGAAAGTAAAAACACTGCGCACCAATCTAAAAAAATGTCACTCGAAAGCTTAAAATCTTTCCGCGATCATTTCCAATTAGATATTAAAGATGAAGATATTCCTAACTATCCATACATCACCTTCCCAGAAGGTTCGGAAGAGTACAATTATCTTCACGGCAGACGTAAAGCGTTAAACGGTTACTTACCAAAACGTTTACCAAAATTCACCACTGAATTTAAAGTGCCTGCTTTAGAAGAATTCGCCCCATTATTGGAAGCTCAAGCTCGTCCAATTTCAACTACAATGGCATTCGTGCGTTTCTTAAATACCTTATTGAAAGATAAAAATATCGGTAAACAAATTGTGCCAATTATTGCTGACGAAGCGCGTACTTTCGGTATGGAAGGTTTATTCCGTCAAATTGGTATTTACAACCCACATGGTCAAAACTATGTGCCTTCTGATCGTGACTTAGTGGCTTACTACCGTGAAGCAAAAGATGGTCAAGTATTACAAGAAGGGATCAATGAATTAGGTGCAGCATCATCTTGGTTAGCGGCAGCGAACTCATATTCTGTTAATAACCTTCCGATGATTCCATTCTTCATCTACTACTCAATGTTTGGTTTCCAACGTGTGGGTGACTTAATGTGGGCAGCAGGTGACCAATTAGCACGTGGTTTCATGATCGGTGGTACTTCTGGCCGTACAACATTAAATGGTGAAGGTTTACAACACGAAGATGGTCACAGCCATATTCAATCTCTTGTTATTCCTAACTGTGTATCTTATGACCCAGCTTACGTTTATGAAGTGGCAGTTATCCTACAAGACGGTATCAACCGTATGTACGGTGAAAAACAAGAAGATGTGTTCTACTACATCACCACATTAAACGAAACTTACGAACAACCAGCAATGCCAAAAGGTGCTGAAGAAGGCATTCGTAAAGGTCTTTATAAATTTGAAACCGTTGAAGCGAAAGGCAACAAAGGTCATGTTCAATTATTAGGTTCTGGTGCGATCTTCCGTCACGTTCGTGAAGCGGCACAAATCCTTGCAAATGAATATGGTGTAAGCTCAGATGTATATAGCGTGCCTTCATTCACTGAAGTGGCTCGTGAAGGTGCGGATGCAGTACGTTGGAATATGTTACACCCAACAGAAACACCACGCGTACCTTACATTGCACAAGTCATGAATGATGCACCGGCTGTTGCGGCAACTGACTACATGAAATTGTTCGCAGAACAAGTTCGTGCATTTATTCCTGCACAAAGCTATCACGTATTAGGTACTGATGGTTTCGGTCGTTCAGACAGCCGTGAAAACTTACGTGAACACTTCGAAGTGGATGCGCGTTATGTTGTGGTTGCTGCATTACATGAGCTTGCAAAACAAGGCAAATTTGATGCGAAAGTGGTGGCTGATGCTATCGCGAAATTTGGTTTAAAAACTGAAATTTTAAATCCGCTTTACGCTTAATAAACAATATCCTGTGCGCTAAAACGCACAGGAGCATCTACAAATAAAGTGCGGTTGATTTTAACTGCGTTTTTTAAAGGTAAGATAACATGTCAAAACAAATTCAAATTCCTGATATCGGTAGTGATGAAGTTACCGTAACAGAAGTGATGGTGAAAGTAGGTGATACCATTACCGCTGATCAAAGTATTATCAATGTTGAAGGTGATAAAGCTTCAATGGAAGTCCCTGCACCAGAAGCCGGTGTGGTAAAAGAAGTATTAGTAAAAGTGGGTGATAAAGTCACAACTGGCACACCAATGCTTGTATTAGAGTCAGCGGATGCGGCAGCGCCTGCTCCAGCCGCAGCAGCACCTGCACCGGCAGCCGCACCAGCAGCTGCAAGTGTAGTTGAAGTCAATGTGCCAGATATCGGTTCAGACGAAGTAAACGTGACTGATATTATGGTGAAAGTAGGCGATAGCGTTGAAGTTGACCAATCAATCATCAATGTTGAAGGTGATAAAGCGTCAATGGAAGTTCCTGCTCCAGTTGCTGGCGTAGTTAAAGAAATTTTAATCAACGTGGGCGATAAAGTTGTTACAGGCAAATTAATCATGAAATTTGAAGTGGCAGGTGCCGCACCAGCCGCAGCGCCAGTTCAACAGGCTGCAGCACCTGCACCAACAGCTTCAGCCATTAAAGAAGTGAACGTACCTGATATTGGTGGTGATGAAGTTAACGTAACTGAAATCATGGTTGCAGTTGGCGACAGCGTTTCTGAAGAGCAATCTTTAATCACCGTTGAAGGCGATAAAGCCTCAATGGAAGTGCCAGCTCCGTTTGCGGGTGTGGTAAAAGAAATTTTAGTGAAATCAGGTGATAAAGTTTCAACTGGTTCATTAATTATGAAATTTGAAGTGGCGGGTGCAGCACCTGCTCCAGCAGCGGCTCCAGCGGCAGCAGCTCCTGCTCCTCAAGCAACACCTGCAGCAGCGCCAGTAGCACAATCAGGTAATGTATCTGGCTTAAGCCAAGAACAAGTTGTCGCAAGCGCAGGCTATGCACATGCAACTCCAGTGATTCGTCGTTTAGCGCGTGAATACGGTATTAACCTTGATCGCGTAAAAGGTACGGGTCGTAAAGGTCGCGTAGTAAAAGAAGATATCCAAGCTTACGTGAAAACCGCTGTTAAAGCGTTTGAAACAGGCACTGTATCTTCTGCAGCAGCGGGTAATGCTGTGGCAAACGGTGCTGGCTTAGGTTTATTACCATGGCCGAAAGTTGACTTCAGCAAATTTGGTGAAGTGGAAGAAGTTGAATTAAGCCGTATCAACAAAATCTCTGGTGCAAACTTACATCGTAACTGGGTAATGATTCCACATGTTACTCACTTCGATCGCACAGATATCACAGATTTAGAAGCATTCCGTAAAGAACAGAACAAGATTGTTGAAAAACAAAAATTGGATGTGAAAATTACACCAGTTGTGTTCATTATGAAAGCAGTAGCGAAAGCATTAGAAGCGTTCCCACGTTTCAATAGCTCTATTTCTGAAGACGGTCAAAAGTTAACACTTAAAAAATACATCAACATTGGCGTAGCGGTAGATACACCAAACGGTCTCGTTGTACCTGTATTTAAAAACGTGAACAAAAAAGGTATTATCGAACTCTCTCGTGAATTAATGGAAGTCTCCAAAAAAGCACGTGACGGTAAACTTTCAGGTTCAGATATGCAAGGTGGTTGTTTCACCATTTCAAGTTTAGGTGGTATTGGTACCACTCACTTTACGCCAATCGTAAATGCACCTGAAGTGGCAATCTTAGGTGTGTCTAAATCAGAAATGCAACCGGTTTGGAATGGTAAAGAATTTGAGCCACGCTTAATGCTTCCATTATCATTATCTTTCGACCACCGTGTGATCGATGGTGCTGATGGTGCTCGTTTCTTAAGCTATATCAATGGCGTATTAGCTGACTTACGTCGCTTAGTGATGTAATTAACATGGTAAGATGTGAGTGATTAGGCTCACATCTTACAGAAAGGACCGCAAGTGCGGTCAAAAATTTGAACGTTTTTACGAGGTAAAAATGAGTAAAGAAATTAAAACCCAAGTTGTGGTACTTGGTGCTGGTCCTGCAGGTTATTCAGCGGCATTCCGTTGTGCGGACTTAGGTTTAGAAACAGTACTTGTTGAACGTTATTCAACATTAGGTGGGGTATGTTTAAACGTAGGTTGTATCCCTTCTAAAGCATTACTTCACGTCGCTAAAGTAATTGAAGAAGCAAAACACGCAAGCAAAAATGGTGTGTATTTCGCTGAGCCTCGCATTGATTTAGATGAAGTGCGCGCAGGTAAAGAAGCGGTTGTGGCTAAATTAACAGGCGGCCTTGCAGGCATGGCTAAACAACGTAAAGTCACCGTTGTTGAAGGTTTAGCGGCGTTTACCGATCCACATACATTAGTAGCACGTGATCGTGATGGTAAACCAACCACTATTAAATTTGATAATGCAATTATCGCAGCAGGTTCTCGTCCAATTCAATTACCATTTATTCCACATGAAGATCCGCGTGTTTGGGATTCAACAGATGCACTTAAATTGAAAGAAGTGCCGAAAAAACTGTTAATCATGGGCGGTGGTATCATTGGTTTAGAGATGGGTACCGTATATCATGCATTAGGTTCTGAAGTTGAAGTGGTTGAAATGTTTGATCAAGTGATTCCAGCAGCAGATAAAGATGTTGTTGCAATCTACACCAAACAAGTTGAGAAAAAATTCAAGTTAATGCTTGAAACTAAAGTGACAGCAGTTGAAGCAAAAGACGATGGTATCTATGTTTCAATGGAAGGCAAAGCATGTAACGATACTAAACGTTATGATGCAGTGTTAGTGGCAATCGGTCGTACACCAAACGGTAAATTGATCGATGCAGGTAAAGCAGGCGTTGAAGTGGATGAGCGTGGTTTCATTCATGTTGATAAACAAATGCGTACCAATGTGCCTCATATCTTTGCAATCGGTGATATCGTTGGTCAACCAATGTTAGCCCACAAAGGTGTTCACGAAGGCCACGTTGCGGCAGAAGTGATTGCAGGACAAAAACATTACTTCGATCCAAAAGTTATTCCTTCTATTGCGTATACTGAACCAGAAGTAGCTTGGGTAGGTAAAACTGAGAAAGAGTGTAAACAAGAAGGTTTAAACTACGAAGTTGCGAAATTCCCTTGGGCAGCTTCTGGTCGTGCGATTGCATCTGAATGTGCAGAAGGTATGACCAAATTAATCTTTGATAAAGATACTCACCGTATACTTGGTGGGGCTATCGTGGGGGCTAACGGTGGTGAATTATTAGGTGAAATCGGTCTTGCGATTGAAATGGGTTGTGATGCGGAAGATATCGCATTAACGATTCATGCTCACCCAACACTTCATGAGTCTGTGGGTCTTGCGGCTGAAGTATTTGAAGGTTCAATTACCGATCTTCCAAATGCAAAAGCGAAGAAAAAATAATCGATTTTAATCCTTTTAAGGGCTGCTCATTGAGTAGCCCTTATTTTTTTGAGATCTCACTCACAAAATTGCATAAAAATTCAATAAAGACTGGCGGGCATAATGACTTTTTGATAAAATCCGACCAGTTTTGTTTTTATATTTTTTTATTATTTAAAAGCTATGTTAAAGAAGATTTTGATTATTGTAGGTTTAGCTGTTTTGACAACAGCCTGCTCTAACAATTCGGGGCAGGCACAAAACGGTATGATTAGTGAAAGTGATGATGCTGAGTTAACGGGATTGATTGCCGGTTTAGATGGGAAAAAAGGGGGCGTTTACCCTAAATTAAGAACTAACCGTCCTAAATCAGGTTTAATTGGTGACAAAGCACTTGCTCAAGTTTATAACGAATGGGTGGGAACTCGTTACAGAATGGGTGGTACTTCAAAACATGGTATTGATTGCTCTGCATTTATGCAAACTGCTTTTCTTGATGCTTATGGCATGGAGCTTCCACGTTCAACTTCAGAACAACGCTATTTAGGTCGCCAAATCCAAAAACATGAATTACGTAAAGGTGATTTGGTGTTCTTCCGTCGCAACAATCATGTTGGCGTTTATATTGGTAATAACCAGTTTATGCATGCAAGTACAAGCCAAGGTGTAACAATTAGTTCATTAGATGAAGATTACTGGTCAAGAACTTATACACAATCTCGTCGTGTGATGTAATGACAATTTTATTTCAACAAGAAGTGCGGTTAATTTTAACCGCACTTTTTCTTTATGGATTTGTTGTAGGGCGAATGCCTAATGTGTGGCAAATCGCATAAGTGAGTTCACTACGATTTAATGTGTAGAAGTGGAAGTCATTCACGCCTTCACGAGAAAGGATTTTTACCATATCCATTGCCACACTCGCCGCGACGAGATTACGAGTAGTAGGATCATCATCTAATCCTTCATATGCTTTAGCCAACCATGCTGGAATTTTTACATTCGTAAATGATGCCATTTTTTGAAGTTGTTTGAAGTTAGTGACAGGTAGAATACCCGGAACAATTTCAGCCTCAATACCAATGGATGCACAGCGGTCTCGGAAGCGAAGATAACTATCAATATCAAAGAAGAATTGAGTAATGACATGATTAGCGCCCGCATCAATTTTACGTTTCAAATTGATTAAATCTGCTTGTGCTGATTTTGCTTCAGGGTGAACCTCAGGATATGCTGCAACGGAGATATCAAAATCAGCTACGGAGCGGAGTAGTTCAACTAAATCAGCCGCATAGAAAGGTTTTTTAGCATAGCCTTTTGGCTCATCACCGCGTAAAGCTACAATGCGACGAATACCGCTACCCCAATAATCTTTTGCAATTTCTTTTAATTCTTCAGGTGTGGCATCAATACCCGTTAAATGTGGTGCAGCTTCTATGCCAGTTTCTGCTTTAATAGCTTTCACGATGCTATGTGTACGATCACGTTCCCCAGAGTTTGCGCCATAGGTGACGGAGACAAATTTAGGATTTAATACTTTTAAGCGATGAATGGAATCCCAAAGCATGCTTTCCATTTTTTCATTTTTAGGCGGAAAGAATTCAAAGGAGACATTGATTTTTTTGTTAGTATCAGCAAGATGTTGATTTAATGTGTTAATTTCGTTTGCGTAGCTCATAGCATGCCTTCTTACATTTTTTATTAGAATGCGCTTATCATAAGATAAGAACTAATATGCGTCAATTTCAATGATTTCATCAAAATAATGAATGAAATTAATGATTGTTTATTGTGCGTTGTATTTTAAAAGAAAATCAATTTATTTGCACAAAAAGTTAGCATTTTTTCTAAAAATAGGTATAATACGCCGACCCTGTAAATGCACGGATTCCCACCGTGCATTATTTTATCGAGATCACACTCGAAGGGGTGGAGATTAAGATTAATGGTTGTGTTTCAAACAATATGGAACACTGGGTATCAAACTTATATTTTGGTAATTAATTAATGAAAACTTTTGTAGCAAAACCGGAAACAGTAAAACGTGACTGGTATGTGGTAGATGCGACAGGTAAAACTTTAGGTCGTTTAGCTACTGAATTAGCACGCCGTCTTCGTGGTAAACACAAGGCTGAGTACACTCCACACGTAGATACTGGTGATTACATCATCGTTATCAACGCAGACAAAGTGGCAGTAACTGGTCGTAAAGAAACAGATAAACTTTACTACTGGCACACTGGCTATGTAGGTGGTATCAAACAAGCGACTTTCAAAGAAATGATCGCTCGCCGTCCTGAAGCGGTGATTGAAATTGCGGTTAAAGGTATGTTGCCAAAAGGTCCATTAGGCCGTGCAATGTTCCGTAAATTAAAAGTGTATGCGGGTGCAGAACACCAACACGCAGCACAACAACCACAAGTATTAGACATTTAATCACGAGGTTTAGGAAATGGCAGAGAATCAAAACTACGGCACTGGTCGCCGCAAAAGCTCTTCAGCTCGTGTATTTATCAAACCGGGCAGTGGTAAAATCACTATCAACCAACGTGAATTAGACGTATATTTCGGTCGCGAAACAGCTCGTATGATCGTACGTCAACCGTTAGAATTAGTGGAATTAACTGATAAATTAGACCTATACATCACTGTTAAAGGTGGTGGTATTTCTGGTCAAGCGGGTGCAATCCGTCACGGTATCACTCGTGCATTAATGGAATATGATGAGACTTTACGTCCTGCTCTTCGTGCAGCTGGCTTCGTTACTCGTGACGCACGTCGCGTTGAACGTAAAAAAGTTGGTTTACACAAAGCACGTCGTCGTCCACAATACTCCAAACGTTAATTTTTTATTATCGTTTCAAGAAAGCAGAGAGAAATCTCTGCTTTTTTATGTCTGTAAAAAACAAATGAATTAAAAATTCCCGTTCTT
>ENA-UEQX01002428-UEQX01002428.1-human-gut-metagenome-genome-assembly--contig:-NODE-2428-length-10606-cov-3.599867_pt1 | contig 10606 bp, 9 predicted proteins | sample MGYA00242952_ERZ507952 | MGnify/ENA primary metagenome ERZ507952 (study PRJEB26167, sample SAMN06115425) | human gut metagenome | host: Homo sapiens | place: China:Sichuan | collected 2015-04-07... | reverse complement strand
GTAAAATCCCGCAGGCTGCCCAGACTTACAACGTAATCGGTAATATGAACGAATATCAATTGGCTATCGGTGAAACGACATACGGCGGACGTAAAGAACTGGAAAGTCAGCCGGGAGCTATTATCGACTACGGAAGTCTGATCTATATCACCCTGCAACGCGCTAAAAATGCCCGGGAAGCCATTGTCGTGATGACCGATCTGGTAGAGCGATACGGTTATGCCAGTTCAGGCGAATCTTTCTCCATCAGTGATCCTGATGAAGTATGGATTCTCGAAATGATCGGTAAAGGCGAAGGCGAAAAAGGAGCGGTATGGGTGGCCCGGATGGTCCCCGACGGTTATGTTTGTGCACATGCCAACCAGGCACGGATCACCACCTTTCCCCTGGAAGGAAAAACTTCCATTTCATCCGACCAGATGAAAAAAATCTATGATAAAGAAATTACAACGGTATATGCAAAAGATGTGATTTCTTTTGCCAAACAAAAAGGCCTTTATCCCCAGGACGGGAAAAATGCCGATTTCAGTTTTTCCGATACTTATGCTCCGGTAGATTTCAGTGGTGCCCGTGCCTGTGAAATCCGGGTATGGGCGTTCTTCAATGCTGTAAATCCCGATATGGCTCAGTACTGGAACTATGCCAAAGGGAAAATCGAACGTGACGGTAAAGGCTATGCGACAAACCGGATGCCCCTGTGGGTTAAACCGAACCGGAAAGTGGATGTACTGGAAGTCATGGATTTTATGCGTGATCACCTCGAAGGCACCGAACTGGATATGAGTAAAGATCCGGGAGCCGGTCCCTACGAATGCCCTTACAGATGGCGGCCGATGAGTTTCGAAGTCGATGGTAAAGAATATGTTCACGAACGGGCCACAGCCACCCAGCAAACCGGTTTTACCTTTGTGTCACAAAGCCGCAGTTGGTTGCCGGATGCAGTAGGCGGTATCCTTTGGTTCGGCGTGGACGATGCTGCCAGTACCGTGTATTTCCCCATGTATTCCTGCTCCACCCGTGTTCCTCACGCTTATGCAGTCGGCAACGGCAGCATGATGGAATTCACCGATCAGGCAGCTTTCTGGGTTTTCAATCAGGTGACTAATTTCGCTTATACCCGTTATAATGCTATTCATCCGGAAATCCGGGAAAAACAAAAGGCTTTGGAATCCCAATACAAAACGTTTGTCGAAGGAATAGACTCCGGAGCTAAAGCACTATTCGACAAAGATCGTGCAGCAGCAATAGAATTCCTGACCGATTTCTCCTGCAATACCGGTAACCACCTGGTAGACACCTGGAGAGATTTCTACGGTTATCTTTTCTGCCGCTATATGGATGGTAATATCAAAACTGCGGTCCCGGGCGAAAAAAATCCTAAAGTAGAACAACCGCAACTACCCGAATGGTACCTCCGCACCATCATCGAAAAGGCCGGAGACAAACTACAGGTCATCGAATAAAAGGAGGAAAGATAAAAGGTATAAAGTATAAGGTAAAAGGTGGATTTTTCTCTCTTTTATCTTATACTTTTTCTTAGGGTAAGTATTCGGATTGGATATTTTTCATCGCCGCAAAGAGATTGCCTTTTACGTGGGGAGATAAAGCTTCCATCTGTCGGATAATTTCAGCTACGGCATGACGGTTCGTCGCTCGTTCATGAGGACAATTCTTTTTCTGCTTTTTAAAATTCCGGTAGGCAGCATACCGGGTAGTTTCTTCATCGGTAAGATAGATAAAAGGACGGATCAGGGTAAACGTACGATCGAACATAGCCAACTTCGGTGGCATACTGGCAATCGTACCGTTAAACATCATACTCATCAGCAGACTCTCGATGGCATCGTCCCGGTGGTGTCCCAAGGCCAATTTATTACATCCGTATTCTTTCGCAATCCCGAACAAGGTCTTCCGGCGATTCCACGAACACACAAAACAGACCGGTTTACCGGAATCTTCTTTTACGGCAGTAGCAATCGTACGATGTATAAACTCTACTCCCAGCTGTTCACAAAATTGCCTTACATACTCACCGTCGACTTCGTAAGCGACATTTTCCACAGCAATATGAGCAGCCACAACCGTATAATTTTGTTTCGGATCACGGGCCCGCAATGCCAATACTTCCAATAAAGCCAAAGAATCCTTTCCTCCGGAGACTCCGACCAATATTCTATCACCCGGTTCGATCAGCTCATAATCATAAATGGCTTTTCCCGCCTTCCGGAAAAAATCCCGCATAAACAATTTTTCTTTCTTCTTGTCTTCCATTTCGTTCGCTTACCAATAAAAACATATCGCCACAAAGTAAAAAGAAATTTCGCTCCCCGGCAATAGTCATCCGTACATTTACAGTAAGCTCTTCCATCGTCCCGGATTACAATCCGGTTAAGTGGAATTTTATCCGAAATACTGTAACAAAATCGTAATAATATTGTAACACTGGTGTAGCAACCACTTATTAATATTGCATTGTAAAAAACTAATCGTCAAAGACATGAATAAGTTAATCATTATCGCATTAGCACTCAGCCTGGCAGCTTGTGGCCATTCAAAGAAGAAGACCTCGGACCACAAAAGTAATATAGATCTGACAGCAGCAGGAGCCACTTTCCCGCTCCCCTATTACAATCTGGCTTTTAAAACCTATAAAGATTCTACCGGGGTATCGGTGACCTACGGCGGAATCGGCAGCGGTGGAGGTATACGCAGCCTGAAAGACCGGATCGTAGATTTTGCAGGCAGCGATGCTTATCTTTCTGAAGCAGAAATGGCGGAAATGCCGGCCCCGGTTGTACATATCCCGACTTGTATGGGTGCTGTCGTCATGGCTTACAACCTACCCGAAGTAAAAGAGCTGCAATTGACAGGTGACATGATCGCCGACATCTTCCTAGGCAAAATCACCCGTTGGAACGATCCCCGTATTCAACAAGTAAATCCGGGAGTTACCCTTCCCGACAAAGCGGTCAGCCCGGTATATCGCTCCGACGGTAGTGGTACCACCTATGTCTTCAGTGATTACCTGACAAAGATCAGTGCTCCGTGGGCAGAAAATATCGGAACCGGAAAAGCATTGAAATGGCCGGTAGGTATTGCCGCCAAGGGAAATCCAGGCGTAGCCGGGACAATCAGTCAAACTCCGGGGGCGATCGGTTATATCGGTTCGGAATACGCTTTTGCCTTGAAAATACCGGTAGCCAAACTGCAAAACAAGGCCGGAAATTTTGTAGCCCCCACAACCGAAAGTATCTCTGCTGCCGCAGATATCGAAATGCCGGCCGATACCCGCACCATGATCACCGACTCGCCGGTAGCCGATGCCTATCCGATCAGCTGCTTTACCTGGATTCTCCTTTATCAGGAACAAGCTTATAAAAACCGGCCTGAACCCCTGGCCCAAGCTACGGTGGAGCTGCTGAATTGGTTAACGAATCCGGAAGCCCAGGATATAACGACAAAAGTACATTATTCTCCCCTGCCGGCTTCAACAGTGAAAAATGCCAAACAAATCCTGAAAACCATCACTTATAACGGTCAACCAATCCTAAAATAATATGCGTGATTATATTTTCAAACGGCTGTTATTTCTCTGCTCTTTATTGGTTCTGCTGATTTGTGGGGGAATGGTCTATTCCCTCGTAAGCGGGGCAGTACCGGCCTTTGAAAAATTCGGATTCTTTCATTTCATTTCTTCCGTAGAATGGGATCCCCGGCCCGGTAATGAGCAATATGGCGCCTTGGCATTCATCACGGGAACCATTATGACCTCATTTTTAGCCCTGGTATTTTGTATTCCGTTTTCTTTACCTGTGGCTTTATTCACCGGCGAATATTTCCGGGGTACCCGGGCAGCCACGATCATCGGTTCGGTCATCGACCTGCTGGCCGGTATCCCTTCGATTGTGTACGGTTTGTGGGGATTTTATACCCTCCGCCCCTTCATGGTCGATTTACAGCTGTCGGAACAGGGGTTCGGCATATTCACCGCAGCGGTCGTATTAGCCGTCATGATCATCCCTTATGCCTCTTCACTGAGTGCCGAGTTTATCTCTATGGTTCCCAAAGAATTGAAAGAAGGGGCCTACAGCTTGGGAGGTACACGTCTGGATGTGATCCGGCGGGTGATTTTCCCGGTCGCAGGTTCCGGAATATTCGCCAGTTATATCCTGGCCTTAGGAAGAGCATTGGGAGAGACGATGGCAGTCACGATGCTGATCGGTAATACCAATATCCTGCCTACGTCTTTCACTTCTACCGGCAACACGATGGCCAGTGTCATCGCCAACCAGTTCGGAGAAGCCGACGACCTGAAACTCAGTTCCCTGATCGCTATCGGTCTATTGCTATTCCTCATCACCGCTATCATCAATTTCATCGGTAAGATGATCATGAAAAAATTAAGCTGACATGATACAACGCCCTATTACATCTTATCATTCAGGCTGGCGCAAAGCCAAGGACAGGATATTTTTCTGGCTGGTTTGCCTGTTCTCTGCTTTAACGGCCGTCCCATTAGTAGTCATCATCTGGGAAGTGGTCCGGAAAGGATACAAACAGATCAACCTGAATTTCTTCACCGAGACAGCCCCCAGTACCCTGGATGCCATGTTAGCGAAAATCAACGGAGAAATCATTCCCGGAGGAATCGCCAATGGAATCACAGGCACATTACTTATGGTGGTACTGGCCTCCGTTATCGCTATCCCGACCGGTATTATGGGTGGAATTTACTTATCGGAAAAACCCAAAACCTTATTTTCTCATGTGATCCGTTTTCTGACCGACCTCCTGCAAGGCACGCCGTCGATCGTCATCGGTATCATCGCTTATGCCTGGGTTGTCGTTCCTTTGAGTAGTTATTCCGCTTTGGCAGGTAGTGTCGCTCTGGCTATTATGATGTTACCCTTAATCATACGCTCGACAGAAGAGACCCTGAAACTTCTCCCGACAAGCCTCAAAGAAGCCGGTCTTGCGCTAGGAGCCTCCTATACGAGTGTTATCCTGAAAGTCCTGGTTCCCTCAGCTTTCGGCGGACTGTTCACCGGTACTTTACTAGCCGTGTCGAGAGTGATGGGCGAAACAGCCCCCCTGATGCTAACCGCCCTCGGTAGTACAGCGATCAACTGGGATATTCTGGATCCGACCAGTGCAGTCCCCTTGCTCATCTGGGAATTTTATAACGACCCGAACCTGGCCGATATGATCTGGAGTTGTTCTTTATTTCTATTACTATTAATTCTGGTGATGAACATCATCGCTAAAAATGTCGCCCGGAAATGGAAAATTTAATTTATAACAGTCCTACTACATCATGCAAATAGATCATCCGATATTACAATTTAAAAATGTCAGTATTTCCTATACTCCCGGGAAAAATGCCGTCAATCATGTCAATGCCGATATTAAAAAGAATCGGATCACAGCCATTATGGGGCCCTCGGGATGTGGCAAAAGTACCTTATTGCGTGCCATCAACCGCATGCACGAATTATATCCGGACATCAGGATCAGCGGAGAAATTCTGATGGACAACCGCAACATTTTAAAGATGAACCCCATGGAGGTCAGGCGTATGGCGGGCATGGTATTTCAGCGCCCTAATCCTTTTCCCACTATGAGTATTTTCGATAATGTGATCGCCGGTTACAAACTCAATGGCATCCGCCTGAAGAAAAAAGAAAAAGAAGAAATTGTAGAGACTTGTCTGACCAACGTCGGGCTGTGGAATGAAGTGAAAGACGCTCTGTTCAAGAAAGGCACTTTCTTATCAGGAGGTCAGCAACAGCGGCTATGCATTGCACGGGCCCTGGCCTTAAAACCGGAAGTATTACTGATGGACGAGCCGACCTCCGCCCTCGATCCTATCGCCACCAACCGGATCGAAGAATTGTTACTCGAGCTGAAAAAAGAATTTACCATTATCATCGTCACCCACAACATGTCGCAAGCTGCCCGTATTTCAGACTATTCGATGTTTATGTATCTCGGCGAACTGATCGAATACGACAAAACCCGGATTATGTTTACCAATCCCCGGGATAAACGGACCGAAGAATATCTGACCGGACAATTCGGATAAACCGATGTAAAAAACAAAAAAAATAATTCCTATTATGCCAACTTTAAAAGAAAAAGTATTCAGCCGGATAACCGAAGATTTTCAGGTATTAGCAAAGATTGTCATCCGCCAGCTGAATCTGACCAAGCAATTAATGGACGACAACCACAAAGAGGAGATATATACAGAGATCAACAATAACGAACGGAACATCGACAGTATAGAGGTCAAAATCCGCAACGAAGTGATCAATATGAACGTGCTTTACAGTCCGCGGGCCACGAATCTGAGGATGATCATCTCTTACTACGATATGACCGCTTATCTCGAACGGATCGGAGATCTGATTCTGAATGTTTCCCATTTCATGAAAAAAATAGCAGTCGACGACTGTCTGTTCACAACCTATAAAAAGGATTTACTAAAGATGCTCTCACTCACTGAAAGTATGACACAAAATGCTATATTTGCTTTTACATGTGAGGATATCCAGTTAGCGAAAGAAACGATCGAGACGGATGACCAGGTCGACGAACTGCATCATTTTATCGGCCAGCATCTCCCGACACAATGTTTCGATAAGATATTATCGCAACAAGAAGTAACGGATGCCCTATGCATCAACAGCATGGCCTATAACATCGAGCGGATCGGAGATAATGCGACCAATATTGCAGAAGCCGCTATTTACCTGATCGAAGGAAAGAATATCAAACATTGGCCGAAACCGGACGAAGACCTGCTACTGGCAGGAAGTGAAGGTTAAAAAATGAGAAAAGAATAATGAACGATTTTGAATAACAAAATATATGGAACGGAATAAAATATTAGTAGTCGACGATGAAGAAGATTTATGTGAAATCCTTCAATTCAATCTGGAAAGTGAAGGTTTTGCAGTAGACATCGCAAATTCAGCCGAAGAAGCCTTAAAACTGCTGACCGATGAACATGAACTAATTCTACTGGATGTCATGATGGAAGGTATGTCCGGATTCAAAATGGCCGAAAAAGTCCGCAAAGAAATGCATATGAATACCCCGATCATCTTCCTGACCGCTAAGGATACCGAAAACGATATGTTGACCGGATTCAGTATCGGCGGAGACGATTATATCGCCAAACCCTTCTCGATCAAAGAAGTTGCCGCCCGGGTAAAAGCAGTATTGAAAAGGGCCGGTAATATCGCACTACCGGAAAAAAAGAAAACGATCGAAATCGGAGAACTCACTCTGGACCTCAACAGCAAGACCGTATACCTCAATGAGCAACAGATCCTTTTAACCAAAAAAGAATTCGAAATACTCAGTATGATGGCCAAAGCTCCCAACCGGGTCTTTTCACGGGAAGATATTCTGGGCAAAGCCTGGCAAGAAGACGGCTATGTATTGGAGAGAACGGTAGACGTCCACATCACCCGGCTCAGAAAAAAACTCGGAGCTTTCGGTAAACATATCGCCAACCGTTCGGGGTACGGTTACTGCCTGGAATGCTGAAAAGGCTAAAGGCTTTAAGCTAAAAGCCTTCAACTCCTGGTCCACAATTTTCAGCTTTCAGCCTTTAGCTTATAGCTTTTTTTTAGCTTTTTACCTTTAACCTTTTACTTTTTACTTTTTTATGCACTTTACTTATAAAAAGAAGATTTTCCTGTATTTTCTGATTGTATTTACCATATTTACAGTCATCATCGTTGCAGTGCAACAGAACAGGGAGAAAATGTATAAGTCAGAGAACTTCAAAGCCAGTCTCAATGCTTATGCAGAAATCATCGCCAACTATGTCGATAGTCACCGTCTGATCGCAAATAAACGGCTGGATTCGTTAAATAATTTGCTTCCCTTACTCCCCCGAGGATTACGGGTAAGCATTATCGACCGCCAGGGAAAAGTGCTTTACGACAACGATATCGACGAGGAAGAAACGGTAGAAAATCACTTGTCCCGACCGGAAATAGCACAAGCATTAACCCAAAGCAACGGTACGAATATTCGTAAATCGGAGACTACCGGTATCGATTATTATTACGATGCCCGCCTTTTCAACAACTATTTCGTACGGGTAGCTCTACCTTATACCGATCAGGTACAGAATATCCTGAAAGCTGACGAAATCTTCACTTATTTCATTCTGCTCTTGTTTTTTACTACCCTGATTTCTTTGTTATATCTGGCAGATCGTTTCGGGAAAGCCGTATCCGGCCTGAACGAATTTATCATCACGGCCGAACACAGCCAACCGGATTACGACAAAATCGATTTCCCCGATACCGAACTGGGAGAAATCGGTCATAAGATCGTCGACAACTACAAGATGCTGAAAAAGAGCAAAGATCAGCTCAATCAGGAAAGGGAAAAACTGTTACGCCACTTTCACCATTCCGATGAAGGTATTTGTATTTTCTCGGCAGATCACAAAAAGATATATGCCAACACCCATTTCATCCAATATGTAAACACTATTTTAGACGAACCTACCTTTGATGTAGATCATATTTTCCAGGCACCTGAATTCAAAGAAGCCGAATTTTTCCTGCAAAAGAACACACCGGTCAATCCTCAGGCCAAATCGATTCCGATCTGGCAAGGAAAAATTGCCAAAAACGGGAAACATTTCGCTGTGAGGTTACTTATTTTCTACGACAACAGTTACGAAATCACGTTGAACAACGTCACCTCGGCAGAAAAAAACAGGCTGCTGAAACAAGAGATGACCAATAATATCGCACACGAATTAAAAACTCCGGTCAGCAGTATCCGCGGCTACATCGAAACTATTCTCGAACAGGAACACCTGGAACCTGTCAAGCAGAAATTTTTCCTGGAGAGGGCTTATATTCAAATTCTTCGCTTATCCGAATTAATTCGCGACGTGGCTTTGATCACCAAAACCGAAGAAGCCTCCGACCTATTCGAGAAAGAAACGATCAATATCCGAACGACCATCGACGAAGTGACCACCGACCTGGAAGTATCCTTACAACACAATCACATCGTCGTTCACAATCATATCGGCCCGAAAGTTGAAATCGAAGGTAACCATACCCTACTTTATTCCATTTTCAGGAACCTGATCGACAATGCGATCAACTATGCCGGAGAAAATATCACGATCGGTATCGACAATTATATGGAAGACAGTGAATTTTACTATTTTTCATTCTACGATACCGGCCGGGGAATCGAAGAAGAACACCTGGAACGTATTTTCGACCGTTTCTACCGGGTGAATCAAGGCAGAAGCCGGAAAACGGGCGGATCGGGTCTGGGCCTCTCCATCGTAAAAAATGCCGTATTGTTTCACAAAGGCCAAATCACGGCTAAGAACCGGAAAGACGGTGGATTAGAGTTCATTTTTTCTTTGAGAAAAAAATTATTTTAACTTTCAGGCCACGCAACCTTTTTAGTTAGTTTTCATCTTTATAACAGAAAACAACTAAAAATAAAAACATGAAAAATAAACATTTCAATCTAACTTCGGGGATCGTTCTTATCCTGATCCCCCTTGTTTTTTCCTTCACCGGTTGCAAGGATGATTATGAAACCTATTATGAAGGTTATGGCCTGGTCAGTAAATCAGGCGACGAAAAGTTTACCGTCAAGCTAGACGATGGTTATCTGCTCTATCCCCGGGAATATTACTTCAATCCTGAAAAACTGAACGACAGTACCCGTCTACGGATACGATTCAACATTCTGGAAGAACAGGATACGAATTTATATGCCCGGATTGTCTATGCCGACACAATTCTGACCAAATCCATTCTTCCGTACGACGAAACGATTTTGGACAGTGTCGGAAACGCTCCGGTAAAGATCGTCAATTCCTGGTTCGCTCATGGATTCCTGAACTTTGAGTTTATGTTTGCTGCCCATCTGAATCCCAGTACAGGCAAAACACATATGGTAAATTTATTACAATGCCCCACCGAAGACGACCGTCTCATCTTCGAATTCCGGCACAATGATTTCGGAGATTCCCGGGATAAACTCTATTTCGGTACAGTTTCTTTCCCCATACAGAAGCTCACCGAAGGCTATGAAAAACCGATAAAAATGATCGTCAAATATAACGATTCGGCCAATACAACGCGCAGCATCGAACTGACTTACAAGTAATCGGAAAATCTCCAAAGATCGGTCATTGAACTTTGGGGATTTTCTTTTATCTATCAAAGTCTGAAAATCAGATTGACAATATTAGCCTCTTCTAAAAATTCATCTGAGTAGAAATACTGCTTGTCGAGAAAAAGCCAGGAGGTTTACCCTACGATAAAAGCAGGCAAAGAATCAAACGATCCTACCACAAAATAAAAATAAGACGATTTGTAACCTGACACACAGAATTATAGTATCTTTCAAAAAAAAATCTCATTTATTATTCGCATTTTTAGAGTCAAAAATTTTGCAGTTAACAGAAAAAAAGCATACATTTGTACCCGCAAAAAGAGAGAGTTCTTTTACAATTAAGGGCAGTTACCAGAGTGGCCAAATGGGGCTGACTGTAACTCAGCTGGCGTAGCCTTCGGTGGTTCGAATCCATCACTGCCCA
>ENA-UEQX01002408-UEQX01002408.1-human-gut-metagenome-genome-assembly--contig:-NODE-2408-length-10655-cov-6.995840_pt1 | contig 10655 bp, 10 predicted proteins | sample MGYA00242952_ERZ507952 | MGnify/ENA primary metagenome ERZ507952 (study PRJEB26167, sample SAMN06115425) | human gut metagenome | host: Homo sapiens | place: China:Sichuan | collected 2015-04-07... | reverse complement strand
GTGTACCCGGTGGCAAAGTCGGGATTGCTGTCGGGATAGTACGCCCCCAGTTCTTCTTCCTCTTCCAACTCTTCCGGCGTGGGTACATATCCCTCTTCTTCCGGCTCGTCCTCTTCCGGTTCTACCTCGATGTCGGAGTAGTCCGCATCCTCGTCCGCAGCGGTATCTTCCGCCTGTTCCGTGCCGTTACCCGCAGCCGTTTCCGGCTTGCTTTCCGACGTTCCGGGTGCGAAATTATCCGTTTTATCCGCTTGATTTTCAGCGTGTCCCTGCTTGTCTTCCGGCTCGTAGGTTTGTCCTTTCCGGTAGGTGCTTTTTCCGATAACCGTGTACGGTTCACCCGGCTTTTCCGCTTCTTCGTCCGGTTCGTCCGTCCTTTCTCCGGCATCCGTTTTTCCCAGCAGTCCGGCTATGTCGGTGCGGTAATATTTCCACAGCACACACAGGTAGTATAGCAGCAGGACGGAGAGTATCAGTTTCAGTATCATGTTCCTTTCTCCTTTCCGCTTTAGAAGAGTTTTTCCATCTTTCCGGCGTATGCCGCTTCGATTTCTTCCCGGTACTGCTCGAAGTGTTGCGCCAGCACATTGTCTATGTAGGCGGATAGCGACACCTTGCCGCCCGTCAGCATCATGGAGATTTTGGCGATCCGCTCGTGGTATTCACGCCGCACATACACGGGCTTCCCGTAACGGGCGGGTATATCCATCCCTTTGAGAAAGGTTGTGTCGTAGTCCGCCGCCTGCTTTGCCTTGCGCCGCTTTCCGTCAACCGTTTTTCATCTGTCCCGCTCCACGCCGGAACGCACCGTGCTTTTCTATTTTGCATTATAACAAAACCGGCGTCTGCCGCTCGGATGAGTCTGGCAGACGCCGGTTTCTGTTTTTGAAAAGAACATTATTTTCCGCCCAGCAAGATGGCCAGAACGGCCTTCTGGACATGGAGGCGGTTCTCAGCCTCGTCAAAGATCTCATCCGCATGGCCTTCAAAAACGGCCGTGGAGATCTCCTCGCCGCGGTGGGCGGGCAGGCAGTGGAGCACCATGTGGTCGGGCTTGGCCGCTGCCAGCAGGCTGCTGGTGAGCTGGTAGCCTGCGAAATCCCGCAGGCGCTGCTCGCTGTCCTGGGTGCCGGGGCGGGCCGTGTTCCAGACAGCCGTTACCACCACGTCGGCGTCCTTGACGCCCTCGGCGGGGTCGGTCGTCAGGTGGAATTTTTCGCCGTACTTGTGGGCGAACATCACCACATCGGCCGCCGGGCGGTAGTCCCGGGGACAGACACAGGTCACGCTCATTCCGGCCAGCAGGCCGCCCACGATGAGGCTGTTGGCCATACTGCTGCCGTCGCCCACAAAGCAGAGCTTCTGGCCCGCCAGCGTGCCCCGGCGCTCCCGAATGGTCATCAGGTCGGCCAGCACCTGGCAGGGGTGGGCGTAATCGGTCAGGCCGTTGATGACGGGCACGCCTGCCAGCTCGGCAAACTCTTCCAGGTCGCACTGACGGTAAGTGCGCCAGACGACACAGTCATAATAGCGGCCCAGCACCCGTGCGGTGTCCTTGAGGGGCTCGCCACGGCCGGACTGCTGCAGCTCGGTGGCCGCGTTCATGTAGTGACCCAGACCGCCCAGCTGGTAGACGCCCACTTCAAAGCTGTTGCGGGTGCGGGTGGAGTTCTTGGAGAACATCAGCGCCACGCTTTTTCCCGCCAGCAGGGGAGGGGTGCCCCCGGCTTTCTGCTGGGCTTTGAGCTGGTCGGCCACATCCAGGATGTGGGTCACCTCGCCGGGGGTGAGGTCGCTCATTTTCAGCAGATGTTTCATGCTGTTTCCTCCACCGTCTTGGGCTGCATCCCAGTGAGCACTTCGCCCAGAATTTCCAGCGCCATGTCCACATCGTGGGCGGTGAGGGTCAGCGGGGGCAGCAGGCGGAGACGGGTCTTGGCCGTCAGCACCAGCAGGCCCTTTTCACGGCAGGCAGCCAGCACATCGGCGGCCTGGATGCCCTCCAGGAAATCAATGCCCACCATCAGGCCAATGCCCGAAAGGCTTTTGACCCGGGGCAGCTTGGCAAGGCCGGTGCGGAGCTGGACGGCCCGCTCATTGACATTGGAGAGGAACGCGGCGTCCATCCGGTCCACCACCACGTTGGCACCGGCGCAGACCACCGGGTTGCCGCCAAAGGTGGAGCCGTGGCTGCCGGGGCCCATGCCCTCGGCCACTTTTTCATTCATCAGCACCGCGCCAATGGGCAAGCCGCCGCCCAGGCCTTTGGCCAGCGTAACGATATCCGGCTTGAGGTTGTAGTGCTCACAGCAGAGGAATGTACCCGTGCGGCCCACACCGGTCTGCACCTCGTCCACAATGAGGACGAGGTCTTTTTCATCGCAGAGCGCGCGGACGGCCTGCACATATTCCGGGTCCAGCGCCATGACACCGCCCTCGCCCTGCACCAGCTCCAGCAGGATGGCACAGGTGTGGCGGTCCACCAGCTCGGTCAGGGAGTTGATATCCCCCGCCGGGACATACTGGAAACCCTCGTTGAACGGGCCGAAGTACTGGTGGAAGACCTCCTGACCGGTGGCGGTCAGGGTGGCGATGGTACGGCCATGGAAGCTGTTGACCAGCGTGATGATCGTATCACGGCCCTTGCCGTAGTGGTCAAAGCTGTATTTGCGGGCCGCCTTGATGGCACCCTCGTTGGCCTCGGCACCCGAGTTGCCAAAGAAGACTTTGCTCATGCCGGTGCGCTTGCAGAGCTTTTTGGCCAGCTTGCCGCAGGGGGCAGTGTAATACAGGTTGGAGGTGTGCTGCAGCTTGTGGGCCTGCTCCGACACGGCCTCGGCCCAGGTCAGGTCGCAGTAGCCCAGACTGTTGACGCCGATGCCGCTGGTAAAATCAAGGTATTTCTGGCCCTCGGGGCCCTCGGCATAGAGGCCGTGGCCTTTTTCGAGGACAACAGGGTTGCGGCCATAGGTATGCAGGACATATTCGTTGTCCCGCTTGATGACTTTTTCGGAATCCATAATGTTACCTCCTGATCGTAGGGCTTCTCTTGCTCTCTATTATATCGCCCTACTGTGCTTTCCGCAATCCTTATTCCCGATGGCTGCGGCGGTAGAAACGGGTACCGGAGCCGCGGTCCGAGAACAGCTCCAGAAGGATGGAGTGGGGCACACGGCCATCGATGATGACAGCCTCGTGCACGCCCTGATAGATGGCATCGGCCATGCCGCCGATCTTGGGGATCATGCCGCCTGCAATGATCCCGGCGGATTTGTAGCCCTCGATCTCGGAGACTTCCACCTCGGGGATGAGGGTGTTCTCATCGTCCTTATCCCGCAGCAGGCCGGCAATATCGGTCATGGAGACCAGCTTCTCGGCCTTGAGGGCAATGGCGATCTGGGCCGCGGCCGTATCGGCGTTGACATTGTACGCCTGGCCCAGGTCGTCCATGCCAACCGTGGCGATGACCGGGATGAAGCCGCCGTCCAGCAGGCTGGAGATCAGGGTCGCATCCACATGGACGATCTCGCCCACATGGCCCAGCTGGGGGTCCAGCTCGGTGCAGCGGAGCATCTGGCCGTCCATGCCGCACAGGCCCACGCCGCGGCCCCGGAGCTTGGCCACGAGGTCTTTATTCACCTTACCGGCCAGCACCTGCTGGACGATCTCCATGGTGGCGTCGTCCGTCACCCGGAGGCCGTTGGCAAAATGGCTCTCGACGCCCACTTTTTTGAGCATCTCATTGATGGCCGGACCGCCGCCGTGCACCAGCACCACCCGCACGCCCAACAGGGTGAGGGTGACCAGGTCGTTCATGACCGCATTTTTCAGTTCTTCGTTGATCATGGCGTTGCCGCCGTATTTCACCACCATGGTCTTGCCATGGTATTTCTGGATATAAGGGGTGGCCTCTGAAAACAGGCGGGCCATTTCTTCATTTTTCATATACTCTCCTTGCCGCCAGCACACTTGCTCCGGCATTTGCTTCCCACCAGACAAACTCCTTCCGTCATCGCTGCGCGATGCCACCTCCCTCAAGGAGGGAGGCTTTCAGGCTCCCTCTGTGAGGGGGCTGTCGCCGCAGGCGACTGGGGGAGTTTCATTAAGTTCTGTAATCGCCGTTGATCTTGACGTAATCGTAGGTCAGATCGCAGCCCCACGCCTTGGCGGAGGCGTCGCCCGTACCCATGTCCACCTTGACCAGCACATCGTGCTCGGCCAGCACCTTGGCAGCTTCTTCCTCGCTGTAGGGGTGGTAGGCGGCGTTCTCGCAGACATAGACCTCGCCTGCTTTGCTCGAAAGCCAGACGCAGACTTTATCAATGGAGAAATCGCCGGGGGTGTAGCCGATGGCGCAGAGGATGCGGCCCCAGTTGGCGTCACGGCCAAAGACGGCTGCCTTGAACAGGTTGGAGCAGACCACGCTGCGGGAAACGGCACGGGCCGTCTTCAGGTCGGGGGCATGGGTCACTTCGCAGGTGATGAGGTGGGTCGCGCCCTCGCCGTCGCCTGCGTGCTCGGCACACATGTGCTCCGCAATGGCGGTCAGGGCCGCCACAAAGGCGTCATAATCGGCGTTTTCCTCGGTGATCTCGGGGTTGCCTGCCAGACCGGAGGCCATGATGATGAGGGTATCGTTGGTGGAAGTATCCAGGTCCACGCTCATCTGGTTGTAAGTGCCCGGGACAACGGTCTTGAGGGCCTTTTCCAGCAGAGCGGGGGAGACGGCCGCGTCGGTGGTGTAGAACGCCAGCATGGTGGCCATGTTGGGGGCAATCATGCCGCTGCCCTTGCCGATGGCACCCACGGTGCAGGTCTTGCCGCCCAGCTCGAACTGGATGGCGTACTCCTTTTTGTGGGTGTCGGTGGTCATGATGGCCGTTGCCGCGTCGGTGCTGCCCTGCTCGGTAGCGGCCAGCTTGGCGGCTGCCGCCGGGATGCCCCTGGCAAACGGGTCAATGACCATGGGCTGGCCGATGACGCCCGTGGAGGCGGGCAGAACATCCTCGGCGGGCAGATCCAGTGCCTTGCCCACCAGCTCACAGCACTCCTCGGCCAGGACCACGCCGTTGGCGGCGCAGGTATTGGCGTTGCCGCTGTTGACGAGGATGGCCTGTGCATAGCCGTCTTTCAGGTGGGCGCGGTCCACTTTGATGGGCGCGCCGCAGACCTTGTTGGTGGTGTAAACACCCGCCGCGGCACAGCGCACGTCCGCCTTGATGAGGGCCAGATCGTATTTCTCGGTGTGGCCCGCCCGGATGCCGCAGCAGACGCCTGCGGCTGCAAAACCCTTGGGCGCGCAGATGCCGCCCGCTACTTCCTTGTAACCCATTTTCTTTCCCCCTATTTTCGGAACATTACTCTAATCCAGCCACTTCATCCAGACCCAGCATCAGGTTCATGCACTGGATGGCAGCGCCGGAAGAACCTTTGCCCAGGTTATCGAACAGGGAGACCAGCATCATCTGGTCGCCCGCTGCATTGACGGTCAGGTACAGCTCCATCCGGTCACTGCCCGCCATGGCGTTGGAGTAGAGGCCGTTTTCCGGCAGTGTCTCGTTCAGGGCGTGCACCTTGACCGTGGCACCGCCCTGATAGTACTCCGCCAGCCCTTTGGCCACGGCTTCGGCGGTGGTGCCTGCCAGCTTGAGGTCCAGCGGCACCAGCACCTGCATTCCGGAGTAATAATCGCACACGACCGGCACAAAGGCAGGCGTGCGGGCCAGGCCGCTGATCTTCTGCATCTCGGGCAGGTGCTTATGGCCCAGTGTCAGGCCGTAGCTCTTGGGTGCATCGATCTTGCTGTGGGCCGGGCGGTCCGGGCTTTCATACTCGGCGATCATCTTTTTGCCGCCGCCGGAGTAGCCCGAAATGCCCGTGCAGCTGAACGGATAATCCGCCGGGGCAAGGCCCAGCTCCACCAGAGGCCGGGCAATGCTGATGAAACCGCTGGCATAGCAGCCGGGCACAGCCACCCGGTAAGATCTCTGGATTTTTTCTTTCTGGCCGTTCAGCTCCGGGAAACCGTAATCCCAGGCCGGGTCGGTGCGGAACGCCGTAGAGGTATCCAGCACCTTGACGTCCGGGCGGAGTAGGGGCATGACCTCCCGGGAAGCTGCGTCCGGCAGGCAGAGGAACGCCAGGTCTGCCGAGTTGATGACCTTGGCTCGCTCATGGACGTCCTTGCGCCCCTCGGCGGAGATGCTCAGCAGCTCGATCTCCGGCCGGGCGGCCAGACGGTCAGCGATCCGCAGGCCCGTAGTGCCCGAGGAGCCATCAATGAACACTTTTACGCTCATGCGTTGTTCGCCTCCCATGCGGCCAGCTGGGCATTTGCCAGCTCGATCTGGTGGTTGACGCTGCCCTCGCTGGGGCCGCCGTAGCTGGTGCGGCCCTCACAGCACTTGATGAGGTCGATGGCGTCATAAATGTCGTTCTCAAACAGGGCGCTGTAGGTCTTGAACTCGTCCAGCGTCAGCTCTTCCAGGGTCTGATCCTTGGCGATGCAGTCGGAGACCATGCAGCCCGTCAGCTTGTAAGCGTCACGGAACGGCATTCCCTTTTTGGTCAGGTAGTCGGCGCAGTCGGTGGCATTGATAAAGCCCTTGGCGGCAGCCCGGCGCATGTTGGCGGGCAGGGTCTTCATGGTGTCCAGCATGGGGGTCACCGTCTTGAGGCAGAGCTCCAGGGTATCCACCGCATCAAAAACAGCCTCTTTGTCCTCCTGCATATCCTTGTTGTAGGCCAGCGGGATGCCTTTCATCATGACCAGCAGGGTGTTCAGATCGCCGTACACCCGGCCCGTCTTGCCGCGGATGAGCTCGGTGACATCGGGGTTCTTCTTCTGGGGCATAATGGACGAGCCAGTGGTGAACGCGTCGTCCAGCTCAATGAACTTGAACTCCCAGCTGCACCAGAGGATGATCTCCTCGGACAGGCGGGAGAGATGCATCATGCAGATGGAGATGGCGTTGGCCAGCTCGATGCAGAAATCACGGTCCGAAACGCCATCCAGGCTGTTGGGGCAGGGAGCCGCAAAGCCCAGCTTTTCGGCCGTGAACTGGCGGTCCAGCGGGTAGGTGGTGCCGGCCAGTGCGCCGGAACCCAGCGGGCACTGGGCGTCCATCCGGGCGGTGGCGTCCTCAAAGCGCTGCAGGTCCCGCAGGAGCATCCAGGCATAGGCCATCAGGGCGTGGCCAAAGGTGATGGGCTGGGCCCGCTGCAGGTGGGTGTAGCCGGGCATGACGGCAGTGGTGTTCTCCGCCGCCTTTTTGCAGATGACCTTGACCAGCTCCACGATATAGCCCTGCAGCATGTGGCTGTAGTCCCGCAGGGTCAGGCGGATATCCAGCGCCACCTGGTCGTTCCGGCTGCGGCCCGTGTGCAGCCGCTTGCCGGCATCGCCGATGCGGGCGGTCAGGGTCTGCTCCACAAAGGTATGCACATCTTCGGCGTTGGGGTCGATCTCCAGCTTGCCGGAAGCCAGATCGTCCGCGATGGAAGCCAGCCCGTTGAGGATATCCTCACAGTCTTTCTCGGAGATGATGCCCTGTTTGGCCAGCATCGCGGCGTGCACGCCGCTGCCCCGCATATCCTGGGCGATCATCCGCTGGTCAAAGCGGATGGAAGAGTTGAAATCGTTGACGCGAGAGTCCACCGCCTTGGAAAAGCGGCCTTTCCACAATTGTTCTGCCATAAGTTCTGTCCTTCTATTTCTGTTTACCTCTAAAAACGGCAAAGCCGCCGCAGGGGAAAACGCTCCCGCGGCGGTGCCGCCGGCATCGAGCCGGTTGATGGAAACCTCAGTGTGAAAGTGTGAAAACACACGGAGGGGGAAGATTGGCCGGGTAAAATTACTTGATCTCGGGCCAGTTCTTGGAGAGCTTTGCGCGCTCCTTGATGGACAGGCCGAACAGGTTGATGAAGCCGGTCGCATCGGACTGGTCATAGTCCTTATCCACGCCGAACGAAGCAGTCTGCTCATCGTACAGGGTGAACGGAGAGGTGACGCCTGCGTTGATCATGTTGCCCTTGTAGAGCTTCAGCTTGACGTCGCCAGTGACGGTCTTCTCCAGGCTGTCGGCAAAGGCATCCAGAGCCTCACGCAGCGGGGTGAACCACTGGCCGTTGTAGACGATGTCGGCATACTTCTGGGCCAGCTGAGCCTTGAAGTGTGCGCTCTCCTTATCCAGCGTGATGGTCTCCAGCACGTTGATGGCCTTGTACAGGATGGCACCGCCGGGGGTCTCATAGACGCCGCGGCTCTTCATGCCGACCAGACGGTTCTCCACGATGTCCAGCAGGCCGATGCCGTTCTCGCCACCCACCTTGTTCAGGTACTCCACCAGCTCAACAGCACCCATCTCCTTGCCGTCCACGGCAGTGGGGATGCCCTTTTCAAAGTGCAGGGTGATGTAGGTCGGGGTGTCGGGAGCCTGCTCGGGGCCGACACCCAGCTCCAGGAAGCCGGGCTTGTTGTACTGGGGCTCGTTGGCGGGGTTCTCCAGGTCCATGCCCTCGTGGCTCAGGTGCCACAGGTTCTTGTCCTTGGAGTAGTTGGTCTCACGGTTGATCTTCAGGGGGATGTGATGAGCCTCGGCGTAGTCGATCTCCTCGTCACGGCTCTCGATATCCCACTCACGCCAGGGAGCAATGATGGCCATATCGGGGCAGAGGGCTTTCAGGGTCAGCTCAAAACGGACCTGATCGTTGCCCTTGCCGGTGCAGCCGTGGCAGATGGCGTCAGCACCCTCTTTGATGGCGATGTCGGCCAGAGCCTTGGCGATGCAGGGACGCGCGAAGCTGGTGCCCAGCAGGTAGTCCTCATACTTTGCACCGAACTTCAGGGTGGGGAAGATGTAGTTCTCCACAAAGTCTTTCTTCAGGTCCAGCACATACAGCTTGGAAGCGCCGGTCGCCTTGGCCTTTTCTTCCAGGCCGTCCAGCTCGGTGCCCTGGCCCACATCGCCGGAAACAGCGATGACTTCGCAGTTGTTATAGTTTTCTTTCAGCCAGGGAATGATGATGGAGGTATCGAGGCCACCGGAGTAGGCCAGAACAACTTTCTTGATGTCTTCCTTTTTCATGGTAATTGCTCCTTTGTTTTCACGTTTTACACTTTGTTTCGCACGCCGGGCATCCCTCCCGGGCTTCTCGATCGCTCGTTCTCTTGAGTACGCTTTTATTATACGCCATGCGGCTTTTCCGTCAATTCTCAAACCCGCCAAACCTCGGCCCCTTTTCCGGTGCGATTTGCGTCAATTTGTATGTTTATTCAATATTTTATGTTTATATCCAAATTTTATGCAATTCAAACCTGTATATTATGCCGTATTTTTTTAAAATTATACACGCAAAAGCGGCACCCGCTTCCACGGATGCCGCTGGTTTACCGCTTTGTTTCCGGGGCAAACGGGCAGCCCGCCGCGTTCCACGCCGTACAGAGCAGTTCTTTTTGTCCTTTGGGGAGTTTTTTCAGGGCCGCTTCCCGGCGCAGGGCGGCGGACTTGTCCGCGCAGCGCTCAAGGTACGCAAACCCCAGCGCCCCTTGTGCCCGGGTGTACTTGGCCCCCTTGCCGCTCTTGTGGGCCCGGAGCCGGGCGGCGGGGTCGTTGGTCCAGCCTGTATAGAGCTGGCCGCCTGTGCACCGCACCATATAGACGAATGCCCGCTTGGGCCGCTCAGATGCGGCCATTGTTTTTCAGCACCTGACGGCAGGCGGCAAGGGCCGTCTCCTTATCCTTGGCCGTAATGAGGAAGCGGCTGGCGTGGCAGAAGCTGATGCCCGGGATCCCGCTCTTCTGTTCAATGACCTCCTGCGGCTGGCCTGCCCAGGACTGTGGGAACGGGAGCTTGGGCTTTTTGGTCTTGTGGTCGGTCACGCACTGAGCGCTCCAGCCGCCGCGCTGGCTGGGGTAGACCACAAACAGGGCATCGGTTTTATACAGGCCGTTTTTCCAGGGCAGGTAGCAGGGCAGCACCACGATGCCGTCCCGGGAGCTCTGGTAGGCCTGCTGGACTTTCTCATCGGCCCGGTTGACCGCATTGGCGCTGTCGATTTGGTGTTCCAGAATCTGCTTTGCCACGGCCACCGCCTTGAAGAAGCAGGCGTCCTGGTCCTCCTTGGAGTCCCACACCGGGTTGAAGAAACCGATGGCGTCGCACAGGCTGTTCTGCTCGCCGGTGTTGTCGTTCAGGTCCAGCGGCTGGATGAAATTCTCATCAATGAGGCGGGCCTGCCGCTCGCCCACCAGCCCCGGGCCCAGCACCCGCCACAGCAGGCCGAACGCCGCGTAAGGCACACCGTTGGCGCGGTACTCCCGCGGCTCCTGATGGTGGTCGAACATGCCAAAACCGATATCGTACACGATGCCGTCAAAATCGTCCGGCACCACAAAGCCGCGGGTGATTTTAATATCCGGACGCAGGATCTGGAGCAGCGCCGTGGCAAACACGTCGTCCGCGTGGAACTTGCCGGCGTGCGTAAAGCCGTTTGCGGGAATTTTCATGGGTCGTTACCTCGTTCTTATTTGTTTGCAACCAGTATAACACATTCCGCAGCAGGGGACAATTAAAAACACAGCCCCGGGGCGGCAGATGCCGTTCCGGGGCTGAAGATTATTGGTTGTAAATTATATTCTTGTTTTACTCGCCCT